>JACCDM010827145.1_pt1 | contig 31199 bp, 26 predicted proteins | sample 7445851 | NCBI WGS metagenome assembly JACCDM01 (sample SAMN15323438, study PRJNA562643) | freshwater metagenome | isolation source: river surface water | place: USA:Blue River Watershed | collected 2017-08-16
AAATTGATCGAAATTTCCCCGCTATCTTCTATTTGATTATTTTCTAACGTAGACATGGCTCTTATTTAGTCAAATTGTTAATGAGAGTAGTCAACGTAAGCGCGACGGAAACTAAGGCAGAAGACAATCCTACTGCTTCAGCCGTAGTCATTCCCTTCTTCATATTCGTAGGGAATTCTGGTACTACAATCTCTGAACCTGGTAACACTTTCGGGTTAATCTTAAAGAACAGGAACCGTCTTCTCTTAGTTGAGATCCCATTCGGAGCTTTCACATACACATTCTTCTTGTCTGCGTATTCCGTATATCCTCCTGCACCATCTAAATAATCTTGAAGGCTATATCCTTCTACGAAAGCAATGGCAATTGGGTTTTGAACACCGCCTGAAAGCTTAACTGTTTCTAACACACGTGGAATGACTAAACGATCATTTTCCATGAGTAAAAGGTTGCTTTTCGATTCCGGGTTTCTTAAGATTTCCGAAAGTTTTACACCCACTACGGTAGAATCCCGGTATAAGATAGCGCCGTCCAAATAGCCCTCCGGCTTTAGACCGCCTGCCTCAAAAATTAAATCAGCAATTTTTTGATCATCTTTAGGTATAGCATAACGACCCGGGAAGTTCACCATTCCTTCGATTGTCACCCCTCTTTGTACCTCATAATTAGGGGAACGTCTAATGGAGATAATGTCAAATGGCTTTAGCTCATATTGACTCCCTTCGTTACTGATATTCAAACTACCATCAATGTCAAATGTCTTCACGATGATTTTTTCATTCGTTGCATTGTCGCTACCATGCGTGATTACGCGTCGAGACAACTCGATTTTAGCATAACTAGCCGCCTCTTTAAAGCCTTTTGCCAATAAAATAATATCCGCCACCTTCATCCCTGCACGGAATTCAAAAATACCTGGCTTATTTACCTCACCAAAAATGCTAACCTTTTGGTATTCCCGCAAGGAATCCAGCGAATAAACCGTCAGGGAATCTTCGCGGTGCAACGCAATGTCTGCTAATTCCCCTCTCAATACCTTGCCTAGGTCAAAAGAGATCATTTCTGGATCGTAGTTTTCTTTTCTGCGAGAAATAGTCGCTCGATTTAAGAAGGCATTTTCACGTGGTCCCTCCGCGCGTTTAATCAATTCTTTTACCGTAGTTAATCCATTTTCGATGGCGAAAACACCTGGTCTAAATACCGCACCACTAACTGTTACGCGGTTTTCATAGCGTTCGATAATTTTACCCACTGAAATTGAATCTCCATTTTGAGGTTGGAAAGTCGCGACTTCATCTTGCGTAATGTTTAATAATTTCAATTCACGCGAAGTGTTTCTGCGGACAGTAAGAGAATAGGTATAGGCCTTATCTGTGAAGCCTCCCGCATAGCGAAGGATGTCTTTTAATGTCTCTCCTTTTACGGCCTCGAAAACCATAGGGCGTCTTACTTCCCCGGCTAATTCGACATGAGAATCAAAATCTCCCACGCGGATGATGTCTTGGTCTTTTAATTGGATGTTGTCTTTTTGATCTGCTTTCAATAAAAAATCGTATAAGTCCAACGTACGAACCACTTTGTTATTTCTAATCACGCGAATGCTACGGTAGGATCCATTTTCGTTAGGCCCGCCCGCTAAATACAAGGCATTAAATACGGTTGCCAAAGAAGAGATGGTGTACGACCCCGGATTCTCCACTTCACCCACTAGGGTTACTTTTATGCTGCGCACATTTCCCAAAGTAATGATCGCAGAAGATCCACTTCCGGGGCGATTCAATCCTTGGTATAATTGTCTTAAACGACTCACGATACGCGCAGACGCTGCTTCCACCGTTAATCCATTCACATAAATCGGGCTCAGATTTAAGATCTTAACAGTACCTTCAGGACTCACAGTAACGGTATAGTTGTCCATCACTTCACCAAAGATGTCAATATTCAACTCATCATCCGGCCCTAAAGTATAGTTCACAGGAGTGGCGATACGCAAATCTGGCTCGAAGTTTAGTTTCTTGTTATTAAACAAATTAGCACCGTAAATCTTTTTCTTAGGCAAAAGAGTAGAATCGGTTATTTCCTCCTCCATCGCAACCTCTTCTGAGTCTTCCTCATCCGTGTTTTTAGCACCTTTTTTCGTACTTAATTTGCCTGAAACAGTCCTTTTAGAAGAGGTTTTACTTTTCGCCGTACTTGTTTTTTCTTTTGATTTGGTATCACCTATCTGCGTTAAACGGCTACGCATTTTTGCTATATCAGCAGAAGTATAACCCTGTGCTTTCGCCGCTTTTTCTAGCTGTGCTTCCGTCATTCCGCTCGATTGCGCGCGTTCGAAGAAGGTTGCAATTTCTTCATCACTAAGATCTTCTACTTTACGTTTTGCCTGAGAGAAGGACGCATGAACAAGTAAAATGAAGGAAAGGGTCAAAAGAATTCGACTGAATAATTTCATACTAGAGTATTATGGTACGTATATAGTTTAACAAATTTAGCTAAAAATTGGAAGAAGCGAAGATTTTGCCCCTGCGATCAAGGGATTTTTATTTAATGGTAATACTTACTCAACCTCTAAAACAAAAAAAGCTCATCATTTAATGAGTTTCACATTGTATGTTAGTGTGGACCACACTAATTTTAGGGAATATTTATGCTGATTTTCAATTAGTTAATGACATTTGCGCACCGAATTGCGCACCAGAATTAACTAGTCTTCTTCACTCTTTCTTTCAATGAGAGCAGACAGTTTTAAAGGTTCAATTAGGGGCTTTAACAAATCCACTGTTCCAATATTTCCTGGGGAAATTCTAATGCTTGCTGGTGTACTTGTAAGAAAATCATTATTGTAAAGCATATCTAATGCAGAACTATGAGTTTTCATTAAATTTGAATATAAACTATCTCCAGAATATATGAAATTATTTGCGCTAGGCATTTGAGCTGAAACGAGTTGACTTGCACTGTTGAAAATCTTACTATCAGATGAATATAGATTCTCTTTTAAATTAAATAATGTTGGATAACCAACATTATCGATTTTTCTCTTATTCAATATTTCATTTAGTGCTAAGTAAGCTACGTCATTATTTCTTATATCCTTAATCTCTGTTATTGATTTTTGTTTTATGTCTGTAACTAATTTTTTCTTTTTAGCATACTGCATGAATCTATCAGTACTATATATTAAAATTCGGATTCCTGTTTCTTTATAAAACTCAGATATCAACTCTTGCCTCGGTCTTATTGTCTTACCCTGTTCAAACTGCCACCAATCTTCTTTCCTATCATCGGTTATAAAAATAATAGACTTATGGGTTTCTTTACTGAAATTTATAAGTTGCTTCCAAATTATTAAGTCCCCATAAAGATGCCTATCACCTTTATTTTTTTTACCAGAATCTTTATACCCTGGGGGAATATTCTTATTGTATCTAAAGGCCCCTTCTTTGTAGATATCTTCTAATTCAGAATCTGAAAATTCGGCTCCAACCTTTCCTTCAAACAAATTTGTAATTTGATCCAAAAAAGTGTCCTCTATAGAAAAGTCAACATGTAATTTGTTTTGTTTTGATAGTTCTTCTTTAAATTCAACTAGAAATTTATCTTTTAGTTCTTTTAATTTTTTAATCTGAATTATTGGATGTTTGGAATAGTTGTTAACTATTTGATCAAACGAATCTGTGACTGCTTTAGTTGTATCTGAGATTAGTACATCATATGAATTATTTATATTCTGAATAACTAAATGTCGGTTTGAGTGAAATTCGTATCCAACTTGATGCGGTAAAAATATCTGATCTTTTATCTTGTTTAAGATTTGCAAAAAATCTTTACTTGTTTCAGAAGAATATCTGTAAAGATTTAATAAAGAGTTAGCATCAAAAACAAAAATGCCTTCCTCCCAAATACTATCAATTTCACTTGATGTTAATTCATAAAATCCAATGAATTGTTCTTTCATAGGTTTATTTGTTAAATTTCAAGTGACAATTTACATATATAAATTCATTAGAATCAATGTAAGAATATTTAATTTATTTTGTCAATCACACCCCTCTCTCCTCCCAAATCTTCTCCAGCTTATCCGCAAACTGATCCCCAGAAACCTTGATATAACGCATAAAGGACTTGTGTGATCGGTGTCCACTGATCGACATGATGATTAATGGGTCAGTCCTCTTCAAGTATTCGTTCGAACAAAAACTGCGGCGTGCTGTATAGGTTTGAAGGTAATTGAATTTCATGTCGACTAGTTCCTTTAGTTCGCGACCGTAAGTGACTTGTTTTGTGAATGAGACGTGGAGACAGGGAAGCTTTTCGCCTATAAGTTTGATGATGCGGTTGAACTCGTTGTTCTTTGGAACTTTTGGTAGTTCGTTATCATACTTTTTTAGGATTGTGTTGACTACTGGGTGAATGGGGATGGTTACCTTTCCTCCGGTTTTCTTTTGGACGAATTCTAGCCGTTTGTTTCGAATTGCTGAGGGATCAATTGTTGAGTAATCTGAAAAGCGCATCGCTGTGAAACAGCCTACCACGAAGACATCGTGTACTTGTTCGTGTACTGGGTCATCAAAGTCTCTGATTTCCAGTAATTGTAAAATCTCGCATTCTGTTAAGTAGATGCTGTCGGTTTCCTCGCGACGGGTATCGAATTCTAGTTCTACTAGTTTTGCCGTGGGGATCTTCTTTAGCTTAACTGCGTACTTGATAATTTGTAATAAGTCCATCATAGATTTTGCATGGGTGTTCATCGCAAATTATTCATCGATGATCAGGAAGTCGCTAAACTTATCGATGTCGCTTTGGCAGAAGTTTTTTAACTCCAAATTCCCCCTAAACAAAAAAAGCCCACCTTCCAGCGAGCTTTTCCAAACAAATTCTAATTCCAAATCAATGTGCAACTCCCTTACTAAAAAGTACTGAAGTAAAAGTCCTTACTACTATCATCAGATCAAACCAAACTGACTTCCTCTCTAAATATTCTTTCTCTAGCGCTACCTTAGCCTCAATCGAGATCTCGTCACGCCCATTAATCTGTGCCCAGCCAGTGATCCCTGGCTTCAGTTTATCTACACCTGCTGCGACCCGTAAGGCCATTAAATCGTCTTGGTTATACAAAGCTGGTCTAGGCCCCACAAATACCATTTCTCCTTTGATGATGTTAATGAGGTTAGGTAACTCATCCAAACTCAATTTCCGCAACACCCCACCTATTCGCAATAAATAGGACGCAGGGTTTTCTAATAAATGCGTCGCTACATTCGGCGTATTCTTCTTCATACTTCTGAACTTGTAGATGTTGAAGAACGAATAATTTACGCCTACACGTTTTTGTTTGAAGAATATAGGTGATCCATCTTCTAAAAATATGGCCATCGCCACTGCTAGGAAAATAGGTGACAATATAATAAGTGCTGCTAAGGCGAATAAACGATTAAGCATTATCAGCAAAAGACTTGAATGTTCGCATTAATCCCTCTTTAGAAGAAACTGGTAATGACTTACCTAGAGCTTCTTTAATCTTAGTATTACTTACTACATAACTCTCTGTAAGTTTCTGTAAACGCTCAGAATCTAGAGGTAATTTTAAGAAATCACCAACACGAGCTAATAACTTAATAAGGTTCTGACTCATATTCAAAATCGTCGCTTTTTTTCCATTTGATAATGCAATAATATTAATTACTTCATTCGTAGATAATGGAATATCGTCTGCAACATTATAAACACCCGAGGGTATATCTTCTCGATCAATTAATTCTTTGATTATAAAACATAAATTTTCAATAGAAAGAAAGGATCGGTAGTTTATAAATGATCCTAATGGCCAAGGCAGACCCTTAGAAACAAAACTGAAGAGTAAATTAAGATTGCCCTTATTCCCAGGTCCATGAATCATACAAGGACGTAATAAATAAACTCTTTTGCCTTCTGGGATTGGCTTTGAAAGAATATATTGTTCAGCTAAAAGTTTGCTCTTGCCGTAATGGGTTACTGGATTTGGATGGTGTTGCTCTGTCAATTCCCCAACTATTTCATCTGCAACAGCTTTGACAGAGCTAAGTGTGATAAATATCTTGGCATCAGAAGCTAAATAAGCGTCGTAGACTTTCTTTGTGAGTTCTGTATTAACTTGGTAATATTCATCCTGGGCAGAAGTATTTTTCAAGTCGTGAGCTTTCCCCGCAAGATGAAGAACGACATATGAAGCATCTATATTGGTTTCACTTCCCCTTGAAGAAACTCGAGTAACGCTATCCTTAAAAAAGTTTAAAATAGAAGTGCCAACAAAACCTGATGAACCTGTAATAAAAATACTCATATGTAACTCAAAATTGACTGTGCCATCAATTTATTGATGTTTCTTCGTCGGTATTTCAATTTAAATTCCTTTCTATCAATATTACACGTTGCAACATTCGACCTCAAAAAGTCAACCAATTGATTGGAATTGCACGGCTCAAAAACAAAACTATCTGAAACTTCATTATTTATAAACTCAGCTGCAAACCCGGAAACTCCCGCAATTATAGGTTTTCCAAAAGTTGCCAACTCAAAGATTTTAGACGGCAAAACTTTTCTGAATGCTGGATAATCGTTTAAATGAATAAATAAATATTCGGATTTATTATAAATGCCTTGTAGCTCTTTTCTGTTAACAGGATTTTTTAGAACCACATTAGAAATTGAAAATTTGTCAATTTCTTCTTGCAGCAACTTTTTTGTACCTCCGTCTCCTATGACAATAAATTGATATTCATTCCCGAGCTCCATTGCAGCCTGAGGAATTATTTTATGCAAACCTTGTCCTTCGCCGATGTTACCCGCATAAACTATAGATTTTTTTGAAGATAATTTATCTTCTCTCTCATCAAGCGGCATTGAATTCAAAAATTCTTCATCGATGCCATTTGTATAGGAAGTATACTCTGTATCATGGTATTTATAAAAATAAGATTTAAACCCTCCTGAAATTAAGTTGATATGTTTTGCATAGTTAAAAGTCTTTTTTTCAATCAACTTTAAGAATGGAAGAATAACACTTTTAAGAATTTTTGACTTAAATATATCAGACATGGTATCAACAAAAATATCTCTTATATCTAAATAGAGTGGTACATTTATTTTTTTTGCAATTTTGAATCCCAAGTATGCAGTGAATAATCTACTAGATGAGGCGAATACCAAATCTGCTCTCCTGTTATTATTCAACTTAATTACCTCTGAATAATACTTTTTAAAAGAAAATACTTGATCAAGCATGCCACTTTTGTGTGCAGGCAAGGAAATTCTATGAATCCGTAAGTTTCCCAACTCCTCAAATTCAAGTGCACTTTGCTCAAACGTACTATATCGATTAGGAAGCGTGGTATAGACATCTATAATTATATCCTTCTCAAGAGCTTGTCTTGCCAATTCAAAAGCAAGCGGAGTATTTCGAAAAGATCCGGCGCACAAATCCGGTTGAAAATAAAAAGTCAAATAAACTATTCTCTTCATATGTTCCAGCTTATTGTAACCTTACTAGTAAATGGAGTAGTGCCAGTAATCAACAAACATTTATTTTTCTTTGTAGACCCAAATTTTTCATGGTATGTTGTGTCAATAATAATAAAATTACTATCCGTAAAGATTTTGGCCAACTTTTCCCTTGAGTTAATTAATAATATATGGTCATCAAAAATTTCAATTTGTATATCTGGATGTAAGTAAAACCTTGATTGGACTTTATTTTGCGAACCAGTTACATTATCCACTATTTCTAGAATACCATCCGCAACTTTCCAATTGCGCATATGAAGCGGTTTTGATGCTAACCGAGTATACCCATCATGAACAGCAGTAAAATCTAGATTGTTATAAGTCTTATTTATTTCCACTTTAGATACTCTTGCTCGTTGAGCGACCCTGAAACCTGACCATACCTCTGAAGAACTCTTGCCATCTAATTCAATCGTTGAATGCGCTGATGTGCTTCTTTGTCTCAAACGCTCTTGAGATAATCCGTACTCACCTGTTCCAGAATTAACAATTACTCTCTGTCCTTTTATTTCTATCTCAAAAGACAGGGAATCTGCATGAGCATGCCCCGGTAAATAGTCTGGGCCAATATCACCTATGTCTGCAATCAAATGAATGCCTTTATCTTTAACAACTACAAAACCACTTTCCGCCAAGTATTTGAATTTGATATCTGAATTAAAAGGCAAGTTTAATCCTAATCTTTTTCCCAAATCTTTCAGCTCATTATAAGTCGGGGATATGCCGTTTGCACAATCATTAAAGTGTGCTAGCTCAACATTATTATAGCTCATGTAATATAGCCATAGCATACCTTTATTAAACCTATCATGAATTTTTTGACTCGGAAAACTTGAAGGTAAGTTTGTTTTGAGTTGATAAAGGTCCAACAAGTCCTCCATGGCTAGTGCATGGTACATTGGGCTTAATTCAAAATGAGCACCATCTTCTAGAAACTGTTCGTTCAGCTCTATTATTAATATCTTTAATGACTTCCTATAAATTATTGAACGCTCGTCTAATTGAAAAAAGACACAAGCAAACAGAAGTGCCTTTGCATTAATAAATAAATGATTCCCAAGTAAGTGATATTCAGGTCGGCTAGCTAACCAATTAACCTGATTCCATAAACTCAATTTGGCTTCATCATTTAGACAATTAGTTTTAAAGTGCCATTTTATCCAATTGATAATTCTCAGAGAAGTTGGATAAGGTTCCCATCCCGCTCCTGTTCCATATGGGTTTTCTTTTATCCATTTACTAATGACTTTGCTTTGACTTTCTGCCCCTTCGTCCCCTAATTCATTTTGATTTAAACATTCAAAATAATGTAAATTATATATCCACAATTTTGACTGTGATGGATTATTCCATCCAATTTGAGATAATTGGTTTTCTTTATTAAGAAATGTGAAATGATCATAATCCTGGGTAATTCCATTCTTAGCAATATTTAAAAATGAAATTGATTTTGTTTTAGGGAAAGAAGCCTCTGGAGTACCAAACCGAGGTAATAAATAAATCAACCTCCAAACAACCTGTTTGAGTTTGAGATACTTTAAGGTATGATATAATCGAATTGACTTAGTTAGCAACCTAGAGTTCCTTTAATATTGAAACAATTCTTTGTGCAGTATTTCCATCCCACAGTTCGGGTATTGCACCTTTTTTCCATTCTCCCGCAAACAACTTTTCTAATGCTGGCTTAATCGCATTTGGGTTGGTGCCAATTAGTTCATTGGTACCAACTTCGACAGTCTCAGGACGCTCTGTGTTATCTCTAAGGGTCATACATGGCACACCCATCACAGTAGTTTCTTCAGTAATTCCACCAGAATCTGTAATAACAGCTAGCGCATTCTCAACAAGGTAATTAAACTCCAAATAACCCAATGGTTCAATTACATGCAATTGTTGGTGAACAATTTTAAGCGTTTCCAAAATTCTAGCAGTTCTCGGGTGTACTGGAAAAATTAAGGGTAGGCCATTAGAATTACTTATAATCTCATCCAAGAGGGTTTTTAATTTTTCTTTGTCATCTACATTTGCTGGTCTATGAAGTGTCATCACAATGTACTTACCCTTCACAAGCGCTAACTCATCCCAAAAAGTAGGTTTCGAGAACCTTGGTCTTTGTTTTAGTAGGGTATCAATCATTGCATTTCCTACAAAAAAGATGCGATCATTGCTAACTCCTGAATTTCTTAAGTTGAAATTTGCCACTTCAGACGTTGTGAAAAAGTAATTAGTAATACTATCTGTAGCCAATCTATTGATTTCCTCCGGCATAGTCCAATCTCCTGATCTTATCCCAGCTTCAACATGTGCAACATTTACATGCATTTTCTGTGCTACAATTGCACATGCCATCGTAGAAGTAACATCACCCACAACTAAACACAAATCAGACTTCTCATTCATTAATAGTTTTTCATACCCTATCATAATACTAGCAGTTTGCTCAGCTTGCGTTCCACCTCCTGCACCTAGATTAATATCGGGCATTGGGATACCTAATTGTTCAAAAAAACTATCGCTCATGTTTTTATCATAATGTTGACCAGTATGAACCAATCTATAGTTGATGTTTCTCTTTTCTTCTTGAGCGATTTTTATTTGCTCAATAATTGGAGCAATTTTTATAAAGTTTGGCCTTGCGCCTGCAATAATGTCAATTAACATATATCTATTTAATATTTACCCAAGCACCTGTTTTTAGGCTCTCAATTGCTGCAAAACTAGCCTTAGTCGTATTTATAATCTCTTCGAATGGAATTAACGGTGTCCCACCATTTATAACTTGATGAATTAATTTCTGAAATTGATTTTTATGCCCTTTATCTAATGATGTTTTTAATTTAGAAAAGTTTTTAAAACCATATCCTGTTGTGATTCTAAAGTTATCAATTACTGCTGTTCGCTCTTGTGAATATAACTCGATTCTTTCTTTTGGATAAGATTTAGATCCATTTGGAAAATAATTAATAGCCCCAGTTGAACCATTTTCATATTTCAACAAAATTGTAGCATTGTCAGTGTTTTCATTTGGATTTATACCCATTGAATTCATACAAACAGAAACTACTTTACTTCCTGTTAAATAGGTTATCAAGTCTATGAAATGACAAGCTTCACCAATAATTCGACCACCACCTACATTCATATCATGTACCCAAACATTAGCAGGAATAGCTCCTGCATTAATTGTGGCAATAATATTCATGGGACTGTTTGCTATTAAACTTTTTAACTTTTCAGTATGTGGTGAGAATCTTCTATTGAATCCAACTGTTAATGTAGCTTTGCTCGATTTAGAGTATGCTTCAATAATATCAGTCAGCTGATTTTCATTAATAGCCAATGGTTTTTCAACAAATACATTTTTACTTTCATTCAAACATTCAATAACCATTTTAGCATGTTGATCATGACGTGTAGTTATCATTACTAAGTCAATCTCATTATCTTTTAAAATTTCTTTATAATCGGTGGTTGAATATGCAAAACCATACTTCTTCGCTAAAGCAGTACCTGTAACTCCACTTTCACTTGCAATGTATTTATATTTAGCACCAGAATTTTTCAGTGCTGGCAACATAGTCATTTTAGTAAAATTACCAGAACCAATTATACCAATCAAACCTTTGCTCGTACTGAAATTATGGTCTGTAATTTTTACAGAATGAGATGGATTATTTTCTACAACATCAGGATATTTAATTATCGATGCAATAGATTTACTAGAACCTATTGAATCATAAATTTCTTGATAGTTATCTAATGGCACCACTTCTGAAATCATTTCTTTAACATGAATTCTTGAAGTTGAAATTGCTTGTAAAACAGTTTCAAAATTTCTTTTTTCTGTCCACCTTACAAACGGCAATGGATAATCATTCCCTTTTTGTTCATAATTTTCATCATATCTACCAGGTCCATATGAACATGATACTTGGAAACTTAATTCTTTTTCATAGAAATCTGCTCTACTTAGTTCTAAACCAATTACACCTACTAATATTATTCGCCCTCTTTTTCGACACATATTTGCCGATTGTGAAATAATTTCGCTGTTTTTAGTTGAGGCTGTAATTATGACTCCGTCAGCACCTACATTGGCAGTATTCGACTCAACAAATTTTATCACATCACCCTCTTTAGGATTAAATGGAATAATTCCCCATTGTTCAGCTAGTTTTAATTTGGAGTTATCAATATCAACCCCAATTACTTTACATCCATTTGCTAATAATAATTGTGCAGTTAGTAATCCGATTAAACCTAGACCTATAACAACAACTGTTTCCCCTATAGTAGGGTTTAATAATCTAATGCCTTGTAAGCCTATTGAGCCAATAACAGTAAAACTTGCTTCTTCGTCGCTTACATTATCAGGTATATGCGCAACTATATTTTGAGGCACCAAAACAAATTCAGAATGATGTCCATTTGAAGCAACTCGATCACCAATTTTAAAATCATTCACCCCTTCTCCAACTGCTATTACTCTACCCACATTACAATAACCTAAGGGTAAAGGTTGTTCTAATTTATTGAATACCGCTTCTAACGTTGGCAATAAACCTTCTGTCTTAATTTTATCTAAAACTTGTTTTACTTTGTCGGGTTGTTGTCTTGCTTTTGAAATCAAATTTGATTTCCCAAATTCAACAAGCATTCTTTCTGTTCCTAACGAAACAAGACTTCTAGTTGTTTGAATTAAAACTGCTCCTCGTTTTACTTCTGGTGCAGGAATTTCTTCTAAAATAGTTTTACCTGTTTTAAAGGATTGAATAATTTGCTTCATTATATATATTATACCTTATTTTTTAAATCATAAAACTGTGTAAACCAACTCTCAATAGAAAGCAAAGCCCAAATCGAATAAGATGCATCTATCTTGTCATTACTATTACGTTCAATTAATTTTCTAACATTTTCATAGTTGAATACACCTCTCTTATCAATTCTTTCTTTGCTTAATCTTACATTTATATAATCCTGCAAGTCGTTTATAATCCAATCTCTAACAGGAGCGCCGAATCCAGACTTTGGTCTGTATATTACTTCATTTGGTAAATATTTTTCAGCCACCTTTTTTAAGATATATTTTGTATTAACACCTCGCATTTTAAATTCAACCGGGATAAGTGTAGAGAACTCCACTAACTCTTTATCCAAAAACGGCACGCGCACTTCTACCCCAACTGCCATGCTCATTTTATCAATATAGTTTAAATTATGGTCACTTAAAAAATACTTCATTTCTAAAAAAAGCAATTTATTTAAGTCATCTTCCTTACAGTCAATATTTGATAGGGTATTAATTAACAAATTACTTGGATCAAAATTATTTAGTTTCTTTTTAATTTGATCTGAAAATAAGTTCAAAACTTCAGATTTTTCCATCCATCCGAACTGAGAAACCAATCTTTTTTCAGGTGTACTACCATTAAAAAACGAAAGAAATTTTCTTGCTCTTCTAATTTTAGCATTACTACTTGGAAACAATGATGCTGCTTTATACATCAATCTTTTTATAGCAAGTGGCACAAACTCAATTTTATTGTTATAATATAATTGTTGATGACGTCTATAACCAGAAAATAAATCATCTCCTGCTGTGCCTCCTAACAAAACAGTGTATCCTAATTCTCTAGCACGTTTACATATATTTAAAACATTCAATGGCGCCGGATCTGCTTGAGGCTCATCTAGATGCCAAATCATTTTATCAAAATCTTTTGTAATATTAATATCGGCTTTAATGGTTTCAAGTTTAACATCTAAGTATTTTGCAACTTGTTTTGCATAATCTAAATCATTAGCAAACCCTTCCCTATCACTATCGTTTCTTGTATCTATTGTAAAACAAGTAATATCAAAATCCGGGCGGATTTTTTTTGCCATTGCAACTATTAAACTTGAATCTAATCCTCCCGACAAAAAGAATCCTACAGGAACATCTGAAAGTAATTGTCTATCAATTGCAGCTATTAGTTTTTTTTCTAATTCAAGTATGAGGGCTTCTTCACTAAATTGTAATCTGTTCCTATTAAATGGTATTTCATAATATTTATAAATTTTTAAAGAATTAAGATCCTTGCTATTCCCTTTAATATAATGACCAGGAAGTAATTTCTTGTAATTTTTCAAAGGAGTATTCTCCCCTGGCGACCATAAAAAGTATAAATAATTAAAGAGTGCTTCTTCAGATATCTCATTTTCTTTATTCTCTTTATCTAAAATTGCTTTTAATTCAGAGCTAAATGAAAATATTGAGTTATTCAAATTATAATAAAGAGGCTTTACACCAAACTGATCTCTAACAACTATAATATCGCTGTTTTGTGTATCGTAAATACAAAGCGCAAAGATTCCATTGAGCATATTGAACAAATCTACTCCATACTCTACATATCCATATAAAATAGTTTCCGTATCTGAAGTTGATTTCAAAGTATATTTATGTGATAACTTTTCTCTAATTTCCCAATGGTTGTATATTTCTCCGTTAAAAATTATTAGATATCTATTATCTTCTGTAAACATTGGTTGGTGCCCATTTGAAGATAAATCCTGAATAGATAAACGTTGTTGTGCTAATGAAATAGAATCCGATAAAAATACGCCATTATCATCAGGTCCTCTGTGAGAAATGCTATTTAACATTTCATCAATAACTACATTTGCATTATTTGCAATTATACCTACTATCCCACACATGTTTAACTAATTTAGTTTAATTGAAAATAAAGCCTTAAGTAAATAATAAACAAAGACTCCTTTTATAATCCCGATGAAATTCGGGAATGGAGTTTCCCTGGCAATAAAAAAAACATGAAGGACTAATGAAGTACTCAAGAATATTAATATTTTACTATTTAATTGACTATAAAAAAATATCAATATAAATCCATAGGCTAATGATAGTACAATTAATGGCGGCAATCCATATTGATAAAACTCGGCTGGACTAGATGAACCTACACCCCTTCCAACAAGATAAGCTTCTTTATCAATAAAGGCTGTAAATTGATGATTTAATGAATTCCTATATTCTAGCATTTCTTCGGATTGCCCCTTCGTTAAAACACTAAAATGTGTTACATAAAAATATGGGTATAAAATAGGTTCTAAAAAAAAAGGGTAATCAGCATTCAATTGGTCTTTATTTTTTATATACCTCCCCACAACTTGTAAAGTAGATCCAGTCTCTAAAATAGCAGATTTAATGATATTCGTCCTTAATTCTACTTCCAAATCATTCCTTTTTGAAGATGAATAGATAGAGAATAAAACAAGTAATAAAAGAGCAACTGATCCTTTTAAAGCTATTTTGTAATTGATAATGATTTTATAAACACTGTTGTAATACCATAAGATGAAAAATATTGGAAGTATTAAGGTGATACGAGCCCCTTTTAAACTATCTAAAAACGACACTACCAAAAAGATTGAAGCAATTATCAAAAATTTCCTTCTATTATTTATAACTATTAAATAATAGGAGAAAAAACTAGAAAAAAAAACGTGAGAGTATTTTATTAATAGAGAATAATAGTTCAAATCTTGTAAGCCACCTGCATACATAGCAGTATAGCCAATGTTTATAATAGCTTTGAATTCAAGAAATAATTTAACTGCATATAAAAAACCAAATACTAAAACAGTATTGAAAAGTATTTTTTCAGTCTTTATTGAATTTTCATTTATATAAAGTTTAATATTATCGGGCTTACCAAATAAGATGTAAACTATATTAATTGAATATATGAAGATGTTAGTTATTACTAAAGCTTTAAACATATTAACGTAGCCTATATTTTCATATAATAACAACTCCGATTCGAAAAATGAATAATCGGGTTCGAAAATATAGAGCAAAGATCTACCATACAAAAATAAAAATGCAAAAAAGGAGGCAATAGAATGAATAGAAAATGGACCTCCAACTTTTACTATAGCAATAAATAATAATGCAAATGTGATTACTGAATATAAATTATAAGAATAGAATATGACATAAATATCATTAGTATTTAATTCAAAATAATAAAGAATTACATTTAAAAAAACTAGTAATGTTAAAACTAGGAAAATAATAAATTTTAAATATCTATTCATTATTTATTTTACTGAAAACCTCCATAGCTCTAGAAATATGATTTCTTTTTGAGAATTTAGCCCAATATGTTTCGAATGCATTTTTTGCTAATCTGTTTTTTACATACTCGTCACTTTCAATCTTATTGAATGCATCAACTAATGTATTAGGTTCTAAAGAATTGTATAAGTAACCATTTTTACCATCCTCAATCATTTCACTAACCCCTGATACATTGGCCGCTAAAATTGGTTTTCCTAAAGCCATGTATTCAGCTACTGTTCTAGGGAACGCCTCTGCATGACTAGTGAAAATACACAAGTCAGCTGCTTGCATAAAAGTAACAACATTGTCGGAATGTCCGTGGAAAACAAACTTGTCTGCATATTCTGAATTTATAATATCATTATAAATTTCATCTCCACCCCATGTTTTACTTACAATCCCTACAATATGAAACTTTAAATTAGGTTTAAGAATTAAAAAATCTTTAACTACCTTAAGTAAAACATTTTGAGCCTTACGTTTTTGTACAGAACCAACCACAATAATGTTATAATCATCAAGACTAAAACCTAATTGACTTACTACATCATTCTTTGTATGATTCAAAACTCTATTTATTTCATATTCATCAATTGAATTAGGTAAATAATAACTATCTATTTTATTTTTTATAATTTTCGACCAATCCTTCAATCCATTTTCTGAAACATATATCAGTTTGTCGAAATTTTCTAAATAATCCGCTGCATTTCTTACTGCTTCATTTTTATCATCTTCGAAACTTTGATATATAAAAGATTCAGGAGACCCTCTCACTATACAAACAGTTTTAAATTTATCTGAATTTTTAATTATTTCTGGACTATATAATGGAGACCAAGAATTTATATATATAATATTCTCCTGACCATCTGAAAAATATTTAATCAAATCAATAGATTTTTTCTTGTTAAAATCTTTTAACAAATAATAAATTGGTCGTATTAAACTTCTAAGCGTAAAATTAAATATGGTTAGCTTTCGTTTGATTATAACTATATCTTTAATTTTACTCAACTGATTTTCATAAAACTCAGTCCCTAATTCTTTTTCTGTAATTACATCAGATGATATTAAAACAACTTCATTATATTTCATTCTTAAAAATTGCAAAAACTCAAAACCTGAAGTAGACGAGCCTCCATTTTTTTTACTATTAATACTATCTGAAACGTAAACTATCATAATCTATTTTTTAAATTTTTTTCCCATAATATAAATGAAAGCAATCTATTCATAATCACAAAATCAACTTCATTATTCTTATATTTATTCCAAATTAAATTAACATATTGGGGGTTTAAATAATTTGATGCATGATTTGAAATAATTGCATCAATTTCGTTTGCATTATTTTTAAACACTCTATCTAAATTTATTACAAAACCACTCTTCTTACATTCCGACAATTTCTCATTATATGAACCCAATATTTTTCTATATAGATACTTGTTAGTCACATTTTTAGATTTATCATACAATATGTTATCAGAAAAACGTTGTTGCAATTCAAACAACCTATAATCCAATAAAGGATCTCTAATTTCAATAGAATGAAGCATCCCCGCAATATCCGTTTTGTAATTTAATTGATGAATGAGCTCACTTTTAACTTTATAATTTAAAAATGAAATGATACTGTTTTTGTTGTCAGCTTGTGTTGAATCCGATTCCACTTTGGTATCGGTAAGCTTTTCAATAAGAGGAACAAACCTATTTTCTAATTCATAAATAATATCAAATAAATTTGGTTGTTTTAGAATAGTATGATATAGGTGAATTCTATTTACATGTTTGGCTAATGGATATTTGTTAAAGAACCAGTTTAGAATAAATGCAACTGGCTTATAAAACATCCTTATAGTTGATAGTTTTTTACTAGGTCGAGTGTAATAGTATAATTCTTCATACGATTGGTATCCACCCAATAATTCATCTCCACCATCACCTACTAAAATTACTTTATTCAATTCTTTTGCTTTTTTAGAAAGACCGTATAAGCCAACGGTTGCAGGATCAGAGAATGGTTCGTCGTATAGACCACATAACTTCTTATAATTATCCCATAATTGCTCATCGGTTAATTGCACATATTGTTGTTTAACAACTTGTGGGTTGTAAATTATTGCATTTTCGTTGCTTTCATTATTGACGCCATGATAGGTATAACTGTTAACCTCATTTGGATTTTCAGACAAGATTACATTCATCACTAAATTACTATCAATACCAGAACTTAAAAAAATACCAAAGCCCACATCTGATACTAATCTATACTTAACTGCACTAACTACAACTTCTTGTAATTTCGTGTACGCTATGTCAATATCATCTATTTTATCGCCTTTTACTTTATCTAATTCCCAAAAGAACGATTCATTACTTTGAAATGTATTTAAATCAAAACAGACAATTTGACCATTTTTCACTTTTTTAATGTTTGTAAAAATTGAATCGAAAGAGTTTATATATCCATATTTAAAATAATTATGTATTAATTCCTTATTTAAACTGATTTCTTTATTTGTAGGTATTCCTTTGTATATTGATTTTATTTCCGATGAAAAATATATGTGTTCATTATCAGAATAATATATCAAAGGTTTAACTCCCATTCTGTCTCTAACCAAATAAAGTTTATCGTTAGTATTATCATGAATTATGATTGCAAACATTCCATTTAAAAATGTGAATGCTTTTTCTTTATGCAGATGAAATAGTTTTAGAATGACTTCTGTATCACTAGTTGTATCAATACTATAGCCATTCATTTTTAAATCATCCCATAACTCCTGGTAATTATAAATTTCACCATTAAAAATAATGCTTAAGTTGTCAAAATGGTATGGCTGATTTGCTCTGGAAGAGGTATCGATTATGGAAAGCCTATTATGACCTAGTCCAAGTTGATAGTTTTTCTGAGTATAAAAGTATGTTCCTCTATTATCATATCCTCTATGAGCAATTTGCTCAAGCATAGTGTCTAACAAGATTTTATTGTCATAACCATGTTTATTTTTAAATACAAATCCTGCAACTCCGCACATAATTATTGAATAAATTAATTGTTGTTACGCACATCGTAAAATATTAAAGCCAATGCAAATGGATAAGGCAATATATATATTATAGAAAAATTAAAATTAGTTAGTCCGAATTTAACAAAAACTAATTCAATAAAATAAATAAGCAAAAGGACAACATTTACTATACTTATAAATAGTATCCTGTCTTTGATAAAATAATAATTAAAAGTAATGTAATTATAAACTGAGTGAAATAGTATGAAACTTGTTAATATTGAAAACTGAGCCAACATGTGGTCAATTTTATAGTTTTCAAGAAATGCAAAGAAGATTATTTTATGGGTAGATATTAAACCCACAGCAACTAAAATTGAAACAATAATAGTGTTTTTTAAATACTTTTCATCTTTAAAGGGATTATCTCCTTTCTCTTTTGCGTGATTTATTTTAATTGGATAAAGAACCATCACTGCGGAAGTGATAAAGGAAGTTACAAGATTTATAATACGTATTAATACAGAGTATATTGTAACTTGATCAATACTAATAAAACTCGATGCACCAATGATAGAAAGATTAGGCATCAAGTTATATGTCAGATTAAAGGGAAGATAACTCAATGAATATTTAAGAATATCTTTTACAACTTTTAGATTAATTAATTTTATTGATAAATATTTATTGATTACAAATAAATTAATTAAATTTTCAGCTGTAGAAGATAAACATAATATAAATACATAAATAATAAAGTCGCGCTCTGTTTTAGCAAACAACAACATCAACACTATAAATAATACTCTAACAATAAATCTTCTAATTAATATAAAAGAGTTTTTGAGTGTTGCTTGGAAATATATTTCAAAAGAAAGCGGAGCAGTAATTACTGGTAAAGATGTTATTAATGTTATTTTGAATATCTGAGGATAATGAAAAAATAAATATACATACAGTAAGATAAATGGTATTAATATAAATGCATACATCAATACTATTGCATTGGTTAAGTAGGCCTTTACATCTTCTTCATTTTTTTTTGATGCAAATACTCTTAATAAATAAAAGTTGAAAAATGATAAGCCTAAAGTAAATATAGCCCAATAAGAATTTAATAAATTTAAATATCCTAAATCTGAAATATTAAAATGCCTTATCGTGTAAAACTGAATAAGAATGGGAAAACCTATTCCTAAAACTTGGTTAAGGCCATTCGTAAATAAATTAATATTTGTTTTCGTTAATAGATTTTTAAACATTTAATTCATTAAATAAATTTAGATTAATTATTTCAGCAAACACCTTATCTACTTCTGTATTATCTTCGTATGCATAATTATAAACAACTACATCACTTATTGATTTAAATTCTACATCAATGCTTGAACCATATGAAATTACAATATCCGGAATAGGAATAATAATCCCTGAAGTAATATGCCACAATTCATCATCTAAGATTTTTTCTATTTGTAATGGATGATATTTATATGCTATATCTATTTTATTTTTATAGGTCGAGTGTAACTTTTTAATTAATTTTCTATGAAACAATGAATCATTAGTGTGCCCAATAAATAAGATTTTTGTAATATTATTTTCTAATTGTCTCCATTCTATAAATTCCGCTTTAGACTTTACAGACCTGAATTCACAATTAGTAGAATCGACGAAGTCTTTATACAATTCTATCGACTCTTCGTTTTGTGTGTAAATAGCGTTTATTTTTGTTAATTTAAATGGGAAAGTTGACCTATAGCATTGATTATCATTAATGTTAAAATAATCTAACTGACCATGTTGAACTAAATTAGTTTTGGTATTATTTAAACAATTAGCCAATACAACCCATCTATCATAATGATTTGTTAACCATATATTATCAATCATATTTCTTTTTAACAAATCGTATAACAAGAAATAATTAAAACTAGTGTATGAATATAATGAGTATTTTTTGTGATTAGTAAATAACAACTGGGTACTAAAAAATATACATTTTAAATAAACAATAAAGACTATTGAGAGACTAGTCACCTCTTCCAATGAAATAGTTTCAATGTCAGCTTTAAACCTATTAGCTGTTTGGTAAAATGGGCAAATTAATCTTTGAGAAGGGTAATTACTCTCGTTTTTGGAGATAAACGTAAAATACTTAATATCCGATAGCTCAATATAAATATTCTTATTTAACTTTCTTTTTTTGGTAATTATAACTTTAGGCAATAATTTTAAAAACAAATAAGTAGTATAAATTGGGTAAATTATAACATTCCAAAATATTATTATTGGCCAAAAAAAGAAATCAATAAGTTTCCCATATTTTATAAAGATTTCTTTATATACAAATGATCTTGGTATATAAATACTTTTACCTTTTACATTAAATAAATTTTTATATAGTAACTCTTGATTAAACTCAAATTTAATAGCCATTAAAAAAGAGTTATATGTGTAAATCATAAACTACTTTAATGATTTATATGAGAGATTACTATCAATAAGTGTCCAAAATATTCTAGACTCAATTAAGGATTTTGCAATCTTATTGCCTTCTTCGGCTATTTTTTTTCTTTCCGATTCGTTTTCTAAATAATATGTAATATTTTGGATGGCTTCTTCCTCACTCGTGAAAGAAACAAAATGAACCCCGGGTTTTAAATATTTATCAACACCTGGAACTTCAGGAGCTATTAATAAAGAACCAGATGCTAACACTTCTACATATCTGTATACGAGATTTTGCACCCAAGCCCAATCAACTTCTGGTAAACTAATTTGGTCTGCAGTTGTAAAAATAATATCCGCATTAACCATCGTTGACCAATATTCACTATCTGGTTTTCTCGGGCCTCCTAAAACTCTTCCCCTAATATCTAAATCGAACCCCTTTTTAATTAAACCTTCTTTTATTTGCTTAAGCATGGTAGTTCTTGGTTCATACAAAGAACCAATAAATATTGCATGTTTTTTATGATCAGAGCTCGTAGGCTTTTTCAATAAATTAAGGCTATTAAAAGTCTGCAATGATAAAGGCATTAAAAAAGGACCAAACAATCTTTTATGTGGTAAGATTGGATGTATTATTTTAGGTGAAACAAAACATATTACTATTCCATTAATAACTGAAGCAAAAGAACTTCTAATTCTCCATGATCTAATAGACAAATCAGTTGATAATACAATTGGCGTTATATTATACTTTACAAAAAGATAAGAAATCCTGATTACATCCCAACTACCTTTTATTAATTCTTGATTACCAGTACGAGGATCATACATAAAATGTGTACATTTTATGCTTTTTAAAGTATGTTTTACATCATCATAATACTTAGAGGTGTCTACAACACTGTGTTTGAATACTTTTTCTTCGCCTAAATATTCACACGCACTTGCATAAAGTTCTTTAAACTCAATAGATTCCCAGCCTCTCGAACCAGCACTAAGAATTAATTTAGTCTCATCCTTCTCATTTTTCTTTATAAATATTGAGTAAACTTTAATAAAGAAGAAATGCAAATAAAATACTGGAAAGAACAATCTAGGTAAAATAGTATTTCTATAGATTTTATACATAAAATTAGTTTGCTTTCATGTTACGAGTATCACCAATTACTTTGGCAGGAATACCAGCTGCAAATGAGTAACTCGGAATATCTTTGGTTACAACTGAGTTAGCACCAATAATTACGTTATCACCAATTGTAACACCACCAGATATTATGGCTCCTGCTGCAATCCAACAACCATTACCTATAGTGATATCATACCCCAATTCAGGTACCTCTTCAGGTCCACCACCTCGAAATCGTCTTTCTAAATTTGGTTGAAGAGAGGCACGCCTTCCATCTTTAAACATATGGCGCCCTGTAATTACCATAACATTATTTGAAAAAATAGTATCGTTACCAATGGTTATATTTCCACTTGATAAATTAAAATATGTATTAGCGAGAGCACACATATCACCAACTTTAAATTTACCACCTATGCCAATTACATAATGTGTGTCGTAATAATAAAACAAAAAAAACCTTAATAATTTTCGCATTGAAGGTCTTATGTAAATTTTAAAACGAAAAAATAAATTATTAAACATATTACTATTTATTTAACATCCGTTTAGCAAGATCTTCAATTGAAACTATAGGTCTCCAACCTATAGTTTTAATTTTAATAGGATTCGAAACTAATATCTTATATTCTGATTTAAAATTTTCATTAATTTCAACAAGTATGTTATTATAATCTAAACCAAGTAATTTAGCTACAATTTTAATCCAATCATTGATGCTATAAGCTAAACCTGATCCAATCACTGCTTCATGAACTTGATCTTGATTTACAAGCATCCAAATTGCATTAACTACATCTCCTGCAAAATTAAATTCTTTTTTAACTTCGGGGTCACCTATAACAATTTTAGATTGTAATCCAGCCTTTATTAATCTCAATTCATCTATTATTTTTTTATTAACATGCTTTGCAGAACGTAACTCACTATCATGATTAAAAAAATATCCAATATAGACCTTTAAACCAAAATAATCTCTATAATATCTACCTGCATAGACTGAATGTATACGAGCTACTGAATAATGACTCGAAGCATCAAATGCTGTTTCTTCATCAATGGGCACCCCATCATTTTTAAACTGCATTGCACTTCCCGATAAAAAAACCTTTGAACTTGGGCTAGCTACTCTCACCGCTTCTAATATATTTATGGTACCATTTGAAATTGATTGATTATTTTCAAACAAAAAAGAATGATTTGTACTTGAGGAGGCAGCAAGGTGAAAAACGTATTCAGGGGAATGTTTTTTAATTAAATCATATACAAATTTATAATCAGACACATCGCCAATTATTATGGCGTTTTTACGAGATACGTTAATGACTTCTATAGCCTTAGATTCTAAAAGTTTATTTAGAAAATAAGCATCTTGACCATTTGCCCCAAAAATAATTGCTTTCAACTAATTAAATTTAAACTATTTCAATTTCTGGCAGTGGGAAAATAAATTTACCTCCATTAGAAATGTATTCTTTCTCACGATTTAAAATATTGTCTTTGAAATGCCAAGGTAATACTAGGAAGTAATCAGGCTTCATTGACTTTGCTTCTGCTTCAGAAATAATAGGGATTAATGTGCCTGGAGTGTACGAGCCATATTTCTCTTCATTTACTTCAGCAATATATGGTATTTCGTTTTTAGTTAAACCACAAAACTGCAATAAAACATTTCCTTTAGTACTCGCTCCATATCCAAAAACTTTTTTACCGTCAGCAACTAAAGCTTTTATTAATTCTGTCAAATTTTTTCTGTGTTTAAATACTCTTTCTTCAAACTCTCTGTATGGTTTAGGAGTATCTAATCCCATGTCGTCTTCTTGTTTTAATAACCAATTAATAATTGGATTATTAGATTTAAATTTTGCGCTCTTTTTACAAACAGTTACTGCAAAACTTCCACCATTAATTGCATTCATTTGAACATCAATTACTCTTAGTCCACAGGCTTCCATCATATTTTTAACTACTCTAAAAGAGTAGAATTCTAAATGCTCGTGACAAATTGTGTCATAACTATTAGTTCTTAACATACTTGGCATATAACTTTGCTCAAAATGCCAAACACCATCATCAGCTAAACACTTTTCAATATCCCTAACAAATGTTAATGGCTCTTCAAGGTCATAAAACATTGCAATTGAAGTAATAATTCTAGCCTTTTCGCTACCAAATATATTAGTGAATTTATCTGCAGTAAAAAAATCAGGAATCAATGTAATCTCATCAGTATAGTATTGTTTAAATTTCAAACCAGTAGGGTCAATTCCAACCTTTTTATGTTTACCAACATATGCTTTGAGTGATGTGGCATCGTTGCTGCCAATATCAATAACTAAATCTTTGTCTGTTAAGCCAACAAATTTCTCAAGTGTTCTAATTTTTTGTTGCAAATGTGCAACCATCGATGCATTTAATCCTGATCTGTACCCATAGTTATCTCCGTACATCTCATCTAAACTATAAGAATGCTTCATTTGAAGCAAGCCTGTTTCTGGACACCATACTAAATCTAATGGACCTTTAGTAATTTTTTCATTAGGGTCTTTTGGGAATACCCCCGTTAAATATTGTTCTCCAAGAGACAATACTGTGACCAGATTAGTACTATCTCCTATTCTACATTTTTTAATTTCTGTGTACATAATTTGTAATATTGTTTTTTTAGTTAGTAATATAATTATTAATGCTCCAATTAGCAATATTTTCATTAGAGTCTATGATTTGTTTTCTAGCATTTGGCAGACCATTGCCAATAAAATTAAATAAGTTAGCTGTTGCCACAGCGCTAACATTATCTATCTGCAAACCTTGAGCTAAGTGATTCTCATTTCCTGCACCACCGGCAATAATTAATGGTAATGTTGTAATCTTATTTACGCATTCAATAAGTGTTTGATCATAACCAAAACCTGTCCCATCTCTATCAATTGAATTTAAAAAAATCTCTCCTACCCCTAACTCCTCTAAATACTTTATATATTCTTGCATTGAAAAATCTATTTTAGTATTCCCATCATTAATAAAAATGTCATAAAAATCGCCATTTGTTTTGCAATCGATACAAGCCACTACACTTTGACTACCATAATTTTTGATCAGTTCTTTAACCATTTCTGGATGCTCAACTAATAAAGAATTTAAAACAATTTTGTCAGCTCCACTTTTAAACAATAACTCCGCGTCTTCAATTGTTTTAATTCCACCACCAGCAGCAATAGGGATGAATACATCATTCACTAGTTTGCTAACTGTGTCTGCAAATTGTGCGATATCTTTATCTGCTTTGGTTGCATTCAATACAATGAGTTCATCCAGCGCAAATGAGATGTTTTGAAACTTATAATTTTTTTCAAGCCAATGTAAATCCCCAACCTTTTGCAAGCGAAAATTTCTGCTTTGCATAAAATACCCATCAGAATAGATAAGTGCAAAAATTATTCTCTTTCGTAACATTAAAAATTATCTATAAAATTTTTCAACAATCTCAAACCATTAAATTGACTAAGTTCTGGATGAAATTGTACCCCACATAAATTTCCTACTTCAAATGCAGCTACAAAGTCATTTTGATAATTACATAAACTTTGATTTATATTGTCATCAGAAAACATCCTATAACTATGAGTAAAATAAAAATCGGCATCATCAGAAATCCCATCAAATAATTTGCTATTCTTATTCGGATTAACTTGATTAAAACCTACATGTGGAACTTTTACTAGAGTGTTATCGAATTTTGTTACTACTCCATTTACATAACCTAAGCCTATATTTTCACCATGCTCAGAACTCGACATTCCTAATAATTGCATTCCTAAACATATTCCTAATAATGGCTTACCACTCGACAACACCGCTTCATCTAAATACTTATCTAGTTGTTTTGACCGAATTTGATTAATGGCTTTACCATAATTTCCAACTCCTGGTAAAATAATTTTATCAGCTTTCTTTAAATCTTGTAAACTATCAGAAACAGTTATATCGTTTACATTTAAATAATTTAATGTAGTAACAATAGAACGTATGTTTCCCATACCATAGTCAACAATAACTAGTTTCATATTTCAAAATCTTCTCCTGGTGTGTACTTTGGCTGCCAAATACCGTCAATTTTTTCAAATAATTCTTTGTTGGCATATTTATCAAGAACAGCATCGAACTCTTCCTTCGTCATTTTATAATAATCTAAATACGTATCTATTAAATCAGAGGGATACGAATTATCATACATCTTAACTAAATTTAATGCTTGCTCTCTCGTCATCGATCCTCTTCGGATTTCAATACCAGCATCTTGTGTTGCTCTACCAAACCCAAATTTCAAATACATTAAATAAGCATGTAATGCATATAAGGCTTGATCGTTTTGGGCAAAGTTGGTGAATGTATCTACATTCCCTTCATCTTTTTCAATCAATCCACAATGTTCTTTAGCTATTACATAATTTCTGTACGAATCCCATGGTTCAAAATAAGACCAATGCGTAAATGATAAACCAATTTTTGAAACTTCTTCATCTGTAGGGAATTTGAAAAACGATAACTCTGCTTCTGAAATATCATTATCTGCTTTAATTCTTTCAAATACTTTTTCATGACCACCTTCTAGATAGACACGCTTCATATAATTAATATCATACAAAGCCTTGTTTTTACTTTCTGTAGAACCACCGTATTCAATTTCTCCATCTTCACCATAAAATAATAATGGTATATTAAAATTAGATGCAGTACGAATTACAGCTGTCATAATTGCAATTAACCAACCATAATATGGGAAACCTTTTTCAATGAATCCATATTTATTTAATCGATCTAAAACTTTAGGATTCGGTGTTACGTGAATATGATCATAACCAGAGTGAATAAAATTAAACAAGTTTTTATCACCTATAGCTAATGATAAAGCAGGTCTAACTGTTATTGCCAGTGGATTCATTCCATATTTATGCTTCAACACGTAAGCAACATAAGAGCCATCCTTACCACCACTTACAGGAACAATACAGTCGAAATTCCCAGTTTTAGATTTATATTTCTCTAAAAGCTGTTCTAACTCTTTTTGGCGTGGTGTCCAATCCATCACTTTTTTTTCCTCCATCCATTGACATGCATTGCACCAACCTCTTTCATCGAATGAAATACGAGGACGAGTCGACATGTTTAAACAATTTTTACACCATGTAATTTTTTTACCCCTCATAATTTGAATTATATTTTATTTATTAGATTCATTCTTAAATAGCAGTCCACCCACCATCGACCACAATATTTTGCCCTGTTATATATTTTGCTTCATCCGATAATAAAAACACAACCGCTGGAGAAATATCATCAGGCAAGCCCATTCTTCTCATTGGAACTTTTTTATTGTAATTTTCAACAAAAATAGGATTTTGATTATCAAATATACCACCCGGCGACACAACATTTATTCTTATTTGATGTGGGCCTAGGTACGAGGATAAATACCTCGTTAAGTTAACTATACCTCCCTTAATTGCTGCATAAGCAGCTGGCATAGTCATTGTGGTTCCATCATAGACTGTAAAATCTGGGCCAACTACACCATACATAGAGCCAATATTAACGATTGAGCCTTTTCTACTTTCCTTCATGTAAACCGCTACTTGCTGCGTAATAAAGAAATAACTATTTAATTGCCAATCTACGTTTTCTTTCCACGAGTCAAGTGGAATATCTTCAAACTTAAGCCCCCAATCTTTTGTGCGTGGATAAGCATTGTTAACTAAACCATCTATCCTGCCAAAATATGTATGCACGAACTTTATTGAGTCTATTACAGAACTTTCATTTGTTATGTCGCACTTAACTAAGTTTTTTTTAATATCGTTTTCATGGTTGATGTCGAAATTCATACATAAGCCACCTTCACTTTCGATTGATTTAATAATTTCCTTGCCAATCAAACCATTACCACCAGTAACTATAATTACTTTGTTTTTTAACCTATCCATTACATAATGCTATTTTCAAAACTTCTAACGATTCCTCGAATGTATTCATAGGAGTTTCATTCTTTGATAATGTATCAATAAAATAACTCATTTGAGAGACATAAGTATCGATTATTTTGTAATCTTTATTTTCAAAGAGAATCCCTTGCTTACTATCTGAAATCTTATTGTTAATTAAGTCAATTGTAATTGTTGAATCTTCACAAACTAACTCGATAGTTCTTTTTGCATCTCTTCTAAAATAATTTAAGGTGATGCTAGCACTAAAAGAAGGATAGTTTAACACATAATGTGCATAGTCTGGAGAATCAATAGCCAGGCTTGAACTATTACTTTGAATTGAGCTAAACTTCTTGGGCTTTCCAAACAACCATATTGTGTAATCTAATTCATGAATCAAATCTAAGTGTACACCGCCACCCATATCCAAATTTGTGCTGTATACTTCTTTATAATTTACATTTGGTCTCCAATCTGGCAAATAAGACCCACAATAAATCGTTGCTTCATTAATTCGTACAGAATTATTCTTTAAATAATCCTTTAAAAACACTATACATGGATGAAATCTTAAATTGCAAGCCACATAGGTAAATGTTTTATTTGTATTGATTAAATTGAGTATAGATTCAGCCTTTTCTAAAGAATGCAACGAGGGTTTTTCAATCATCATCGGTATATTCATTTTCGATAAACCGGCTATGAATTTGCCATGCAAATTTGTTGGATTAGATATTATTGCAAAATCAGGCTTGTTTTGCATTTCATCTAGATTATAAATATTATTTACTCCATCTACATCATCCGTTGATTTATTCCCAGACCTTAAAGCAAAAATTTTTGCGCCAGGCACTACATTTTTTATTGCTGGTAAATGCTTATTAGCAATTGAACCTAATCCAATGATTAAGATTTCCATATTTGAAAATCTAATTTATTATTACTCAATAAATATTCTAAGAAATCGAAATCAATCAAATGATCTAAATCGAAGCAGATGTGTGGCATTGTATAAATTAAGGACGCATCAGTAAAAACAGTTTTATAATCCCTAGCAAAAAAATCACGTTTATAAAAATAAAAAGATGCGTTTAAATCATATACTTTAGGCGCACTTTGCCTAGTCAGTACATTTCCAGATTTAGCTACTAGATGATAATAACCATTATCTTTTTGTTCAACCATATTGAAATACGGATTTCTTGCTGCTGGATTTACTGAAAATAAATTCAACGACTTGGAATCGTTGTGTATTAAATCGAAAGCTGATAATAAATCTTCTACGGTTCTTAATGGTGATGTAACATCTAAATCAAGAATATAATCATAATTAATATTTAGCTTTTGTTCTTGATATAAAAGTGCATCTTTTATCGTATCTATTTTACCAGCAGCATCAATAGCTAAAAATTCAGGTCTTACATAATCAGTATGTACACCATACATACTAGCTACTTTCATTATTTCTTCATCGTCAGTTGAAAGCAGAATATCAGAATCATACTTTTCAGCAAACTTATTTGCTACTTGAATGGTATATGCAATTAAATGTATATTGTTAAGAGGTTTAATATTTTTACCTGGAATTCCTTTTGATCCACCTCTTGCACAAATTGTAATTAATATTTTCATGCTTAAAAAATTAAATGCTGCACATCCTCTTGAGCTTTCATGAAATCTTGATGCTTACCGATGTCTAACCAGTAATTTAACATCGGATAATGCACTACTTTTTTACCTTTAGAAATTAAATTTTGCATTAAATCTGTAGCATTGTAAAATTCATTTCTAGGAATATAATTTTGCAACTCTTTATTAAGAAAATAAATACCAGCACTAGAATAATATGTGTAACTAGGCTTTTCGGTAAATGATAATATTTGATTGTCTTTAATATCCAATACTGCATAAGGAACTTGTACCTGATAAGGTATACTTGCAATACACATAGAGGAACTATTACTTAAGTAATGATTAAAGAAATCTTCAAAATCAATATTTGTTAATACATCCGAATTCATTAACAATATATGTTCTGTTTTAATTCCCTTAATTAACCCCAATGCACCAATTGTACCTAGAGGATCATCTTCATGCATATAAGTAATATTAACACCTTTAGAACTCCCATCACCTAAATACTCCATAATTACTTCAGATAAGTAACGTACACTTATTATAATGTCTGAAATACCATACTTTATTAATCTATCTATATTATGTTCAATAATTGGTTTATCACCTACTACTAACATGGGCTTAGGGACTGTATCTGTAAATGGTCTAAGTCTTTCACCTCTACCGCCAGCCATAATTACTGCAGTAGCAGGAATGACAGTATTGATTAATTTTAGGTCGAGAATCTTTAATATCTTATTGTTTTCATCAACTATAGGGAAAAATATTATACCCAGTTTTTTTGTTTCTGCTATTTTTTGAATGATATTCTCATCTTCTTTCACAACTTTGAAGTCGGTATTCATGAAACTCACGATACTTTCCGAAATTTCTCTACCATTTAATAGACCACGTCTAATATCTCCATCTGTAACAGAACCACGCATTACATTATTTACATTTACAACAAATAATGTCCTACTATTATTTTGAGGAATAAATTCTAGCTTCTTAAGAGCCTCTCTAGCGTCTGATTGATCACTTATTATATGTTCTAAGTATTCTTTCATACTTTTAATTTTTTAAGGTACTAATAATAATATCTGAAGCTCCACCATTAAAATATGGATTCCCACCTTCCCACGTTTTATCTTTAATTGCTTCTATAGATTTACAAATAATGTCAAAATCAAAGTCGCAATCAATCACATTTTCTGCATGCATTCTTCCTTCCTGCCTTTTACCTAAATTTATTACATACTTGTTAAATGAAGCAGCCTCGATAATCCCACTTGAAGAATTACCAAAAATAAATTGACTGTTTA
>JACCDM010110629.1_pt1 | contig 31162 bp, 32 predicted proteins | sample 7445851 | NCBI WGS metagenome assembly JACCDM01 (sample SAMN15323438, study PRJNA562643) | freshwater metagenome | isolation source: river surface water | place: USA:Blue River Watershed | collected 2017-08-16
CACGCTCGGTGGACTCGACGTACCTCACCGGCAAGCGCGTCTACATCTTCGGCGACGCGACGCACGCCATCGCCGCCGCTCGCGTAGCGCGCGACGAGCTCGGCTTCGAGGTCGTGGGGCTCGGGACCTACTCTCGCGAAATGGCGCGTGAGGTGCGCGAGGCCGCCAAGATGTACGGGCTCGAGGCGCTCATCTCCGACGACTATCTCGAGGTGGAGCGCGCCATCGGCGCGGCGGCGCCGGAGCTCGTGCTCGGCACGCAGATGGAGCGGCACATCGCCAAGCGGCTGCACGTGCCCTGCGCGACGATCTCCGGTCCCTTCCACGTGCAGGATGTCCCGGCGCGCTACAGCCCGCAGATGGGATGGGAAGGCGCCAACGTCCTCTTCGATGCCTGGGTGCATCCGCTGATGATGGGGCTCGAGGAGCATCTCATCACGATGTTCAGCGAGGACTTCGAGTTCGACGAGACGGGCAGTCATCTCGGGAAGGGAGGCGGTCGGCGCGAGGCGGGTGTGGGCGCGGCACGCATCACGGAGGACGCCGGTGTGATGGGGCGGCCTTCCATGGAGGCGCCGCCGGCCACGGCCGCGATGACCATCGGCGGCGGCGCGTCCGGCCTGGCGGACGATGCGGCGGCGGTCGCCGTCGCGACCATCGCGGCCGGGCCGAGCTGGAGTGCCGACGGCGAGCGCGAACTCAAGAAGATCCCGTTCTTCGTCCGCAAGAAGGCGCGGCTCAACACCGAGCGGTTCGCCGCGGACCGCGGCATCCTGACCATCACGGTCGACACGCTGTACGAAGCCAAGGCGCACTATGGCAAGTAAGCGCGCCGCCGGTTCGGCTCGCGTCCCCGTCCGGGTGACGATCCTGACGCTCGACGCGCACTTCGCCGAGGCGTTCGCCGGAGCGCGCCGCCGGCTGGCTCGCGAGCTGCCGGGCCTGACCCTCACGATGCACGTCGCCGCCGACTACGCGAACGACACCGCGCGCGCGGCTGCGGCCTGCGCCGACATCAGCACCGCCGACATCATCATCGCCGGGCAGCTGTTCACCGAGGAGTCGGCTGGCCCGGTGAAGGAGGCCATCGCGGCACGGCGGGCGTCGTGCGATGCGGTGTGCGCGATGCTCTGCGTGAACGAGGTGGTGAAGCTCACGCGGCTCGGGAAGTACTCGATGGCCGACGAGGATCGCTCGACGAGCGCCTGGTCGCCGCTCGCACTCCTGAAGAAGTTGCGCGGGGAGCGCACCGAAGGTCGCTCCGCCGGGGAGCGGCAGCTGGCGGCGCTCAAGCGGCTCCCGAAGCTGCTGCGCTTCATCCCCGGCACCGCGCAGGACGTCCGCAGTTGGTTCCTCGCCATGCAGTACTGGCTCGCCGGTTCGGAGGAGAACCTCGCGAACCTCGTGCGGATGCTCGTGCATCGCTATGCGGCCGGGCCGCGCGCGGCGCTGAAGGGGGCGTTGACCGTTGGCGACCCGGTCGAGTATCCCGAGGTCGGGTGCTATCACCCCGATCTCCCCGGCCTCGGCCTCACGGAGGACCGTCGGGCCCTCCCGGCCCGGGGCCGCGCGGGTCGGGTCGGGGTCCTCGTGGGGCGTTCGTACCTCCTCGCGGGCAACACGGCGCACTACGACGCGGTGATCCGCGCGCTGGAGGGACACGGTCTCTCGGTGGTGCCGGCCTTCGCCTCGGGGCTCGATGCCCGTGAGGCGATCACCCGCTACTTCATGACATCGACCGCCACGGGTGATACGGCGTCGACGATCGACGCCTTGGTCTCGCTGACCGGCTTCTCGCTCGTCGGTGGCCCGGCATACAACGATGCGGAAGCGGCGCAGGCGGTGCTCACCGCCCTCGATGTGCCCTACCTCTCGCTCCAGACGCTCGAGTTCCAGAGTGTGGCCGAGTGGGAGCAGGACCCGCGCGGCCTCAATGCGCTCCAGGCGACCCTGCAGGTCGCCATCCCGGAGATCGACGGGGCGATCGGTCCGGTCGTCTTCGGTGGGAAGGGAACCGCCTCGTCCGAGGGCATCACGCCCTCCGAGCCGATCGCCGGTCGAGTCGCGCTGCTCGCCGCGCGCGTCGCGCGGCTGGTGCGGCTCCGTCGGACGCCGCGCGCCGATCGGAAGGTGGCCATCGTCCTCTTCAACTTCCCGCCCAACGCCGGGAACACGGGAAGTGCGGCCTACCTCGCCGTCTTCGAGTCGCTCTTCAATGTGCTGACCGCGCTGCGTCGCGAGGGCTACGCCGTCGAGGTGCCCGCGAGCGTCGATGCGTTGCGGGAGGCGGTGACGGAGGGCAATGCCACGCTGCTCGGCGCGCCCGCCAACGTGCATGCGCGCGTGAGTGCGGAGGCGCACGTCGCCCGCGAGCCGTATCTCACCGAGCTCGAGGCGGTCTGGGGACCGGCGCCCGGACGGCAGCTCACGGATGGTCGAGACCTCTTCGTCCTCGGGGCGCGTTTCGGATCGGCGTTCGTCGGCGTGCAGCCGGCCTTCGGCTGGGAGGGCGACCCGATGCGGCTCCTCTTCCAGGGAAACTTCGCCCCCACGCACGCCTTCTCGACGTTCTATCGCTGGATGCGCGACGATTTCGGGGCAGACGTGGTGCTGCACTTCGGCACGCACGGCGCACTGGAGTTCATGCCCGGCAAGCAGGTCGGGCTGACCGATGCCTGCTGGCCCGATCGCCTCATCGGCGACCTCCCCAACGTCTATCTCTACGCGTCGAACAACTCCTCCGAAGGCACGCTCGCGAAGCGGCGGGGCGGGGCGACGCTCGTCACGTATCTGACACCGCCGATCGCGCAGGCGGGGCTCTACAAGGATCTCGCCGCGCTCAAGGCGAGCCTTGACTCCGTCCGTGCCGCCAGCACCGTCGACCCCCAACTCGTCTCGCTCGTGCAGGAGCAGGCGGCGGCGCTGGATCTCTGCGCAGCCACGCCACGTTGGGTGGGCGAGGCTCGTGCGGAGATCGACGCGGTGCGGAGCCGACTCCTCGAACTCGAGTACGCGTTGATCCCCCTCGGCCTCCACGTGGTCGGGGAGGGGATGCCTGCTGCCGCGCGCGCCGACACGATCCGGGCGATCCGGGCATCGCTCGCGGAGCCGATGTCCGATGACGAGGCCGCGCGATTGGATCGTGTGCTCGCGGAGGACCACGAGATTCCCGGGATCCTTCGGGCGCTGGACGGGCGGTATCTCCCGCCGGCCCCGGGCGGGGACCTGGTGCGGACCCCGAAGGTGGCTCCGTCGGGGCGCAACATGTACGGCTTCGACCCGTACAAGGTGCCGAGCGCCTACGCGATCCTCGATGGCCGCACCCGCGCCGATGCGCTCCTCGCCCGTCATCTGGCCGACGGGCACGCGTACCCAGAGACGGTGGCCTTCGTGCTCTGGGGCACCGATATATGAAGACTGAGGGCGCGCCGATCGCGCAGGTGCTCGCGCTGATGGGCGCCGTGCCGCGCTTCGACGCGGTGGGTCGCCTCGCGGGCGCTCGGCTCCTCCCCTTGGAGACGCTTGGGCGGCCGCGCATCGACGTCGTCTGCACCCTCTCGGGGATCTTCCGCGACCTCCTGCCGCTGCAGGTGAAGCTGATTGCCGAGGCGGCGTGGCTCGCAGCGCAGGCGGACGAGCCCGAGGACCGCAACTTCATCCGCAAGCATGCGCTGGCGCATCAGGCCGCCCTTGGCTGCGACCTCGAGACCGCGGCGCTCCGGGTCTTCTCGAACGCCGATGGCGCGTACGGCTCGAACGTGAACCTCCTCGTCGACACCGGGCAGTGGGAGTCCGAGGACGAGCTCGCCGAGCAGTTTGTGCAACGCAAGAGCCACGCCTACGGCGTGCGCCCGGGCGCGCGGCCGATGCCGGCCCTGATGCAGCGTGCGCTCGGTGGCGCCGACATCGCGTTCCAGAATCTCGATTCCGTGGAACTCGGAGCGACGGACATCGACCAGTACGTCGAGTCGCTTGGCGGGATGAACCGCGTGATCACGCGGGCCAAGGGATGTGACGTGCCGGTGTACCTCGGCGACCACACCGGGAAGGAGGGGCGGGTGCGCACCCTCGGCGAGCAGGTGGCGCTCGAGACGCGCACCCGGATGCTGAATCCCAAGTGGTACGAGGCACAGCTGGCCCAGGGGTATGAGGGCGCCCGGAACATCGCGGGCCACGTGGCGACCACGCTGGGCTGGTCCGCCACCGCCGGCCAGGTGCCCGAATGGGTCTATACGGACATCACGACGACGTTCGTGCTGGACCCGGCGATGCGGGAGCGGCTCGCGCAGGCGAACGCGAACGCGGCGGCTGGGATGGCGAAGCGATTGATGGAAGCGCACGACCGAGGCTACTGGCAGCCGAGCGAGGAGATCCTCGCGCAGCTGCGGGAGGCGTCGGAGGAACTGGAGGACCGACTCGAGGGCGTCTACGCGGTGGCGTGAGCACTCGGCTCACGCAGCGGGACGACCCGGTCCGAGTCGGAGGGACGGAGGTGGGAATGGCGACGTTGGAGCTGCCGGTATTGCCCACGCGGGCGGACGGCGATGGAAGCGTACAGGTGCACCTGGATCCGAACGAGAAGATCACGGGGGCGCAGGTGTTCGCGGTCTATGGGAAGGGAGGCATCGGGAAATCGACCACCTCCTCGAACCTGAGCGCCGCCTTCTCGAAGCTCGGGAAGCGGGTGCTGCAGATCGGGTGCGACCCGAAGCACGACTCGACCTTCACGCTGACCAAGCGAATGGTCCCGACCGTGATCGACGTGCTGGAGTCGGTCGACTTCCACTCCGAGGAACTCCGGGTGGAGGACTTCGTCTACACCGGGTTCAACGGCGTCCAGTGCGTCGAGGCCGGGGGCCCGCCGGCCGGGACCGGCTGCGGCGGCTACGTCGTGGGCCAGACCGTGAAGCTCCTGAAGGAGCATCACCTGCTCGAGGACACCGATGTCGTGATCTTCGACGTGCTCGGTGACGTGGTCTGCGGCGGGTTCGCCGCACCACTGCAGCACGCGCAGCGAGCGCTCATCGTTACGGCGAACGACTTCGACTCGATCTTCGCGATGAATCGGATCATGGCGGCGATCCTCGCGAAGTCCAAGAACTATGCCGTCCGCCTCGGCGGTGTCATCGCCAATCGCAGCAAGGACGTCGATCAGATCGACCGCTTCAACGCGCAGACCGGACTGGCCCTCACCGGCCGCTTCCCCGATCTCGATGCAATCCGGCGCAGCCGGTTGAAGAAGTGCACCATCTTCGAGATGGAGGACTCCCCGGAGGTGAAGGCGGTGCAGGATGAATACCTCCGCATCGCGGCGACCCTCGTGGCTGGGGTGCCCCCGCTCCAGGGGACGCCGCTCCGCGACCGTGAGATCTTCGACCTGCTGGGCTACGACTGATGCATCTCGCGCAGCCGCCCGAGTCGACCGGATATGTGCGCACGCGCGCGTGGCTCGAGGAGTACTTCGACCGCCGCGCCGCCGCGGCCTGGGCGGCGCTCACCTCCGAGTCTCCGGTCGGCCGCATCCGGGCGACGGTCCGCGAGGGACGCGCGCAGATGCAGCGCACCCTGCTCGACTGGCTGCCGACGAACCTCTCCGGCATGCGGGTGCTCGATGCCGGCTGTGGGACCGGGACGGCGTCGATCGAACTCGCCCGGCGCGGGGCGGAGGTCGTCGCCATCGACCTCTCCCCGACCCTCGTCGCGGTCGCGCGGGACCGTGCGGCGCAGTCGTCGCTGCGCGGGCGGGTCGATTTCCGCAGCGGGGACATGCTCGACCCCGCGCTCGGGACGTTCGATCATGTGATCGCGATGGATTCGCTCATCCACTACGAGATGTCCGATGCGCTCGCCGCGCTGACGCGTCTCGCTCCTCGGGTCCGGGCGTCGATCGTCTGGACCTTCGCGCCCCGGACGCCCCTCCTCGCCGTGATGCACGGTGTCGGTCGGCTCCTGCCCGGGCGCGACCGTGCGCCGCGCATCGTCCCGATGCGCGAGGCCGGCGTGCGGCGCGGCCTGCAGGCCGCGCTCGGCGACGCCGGTTGGACGGTTGGCCGCACCGTGCGCGTGCAGCGCGGCTTCTACACCTCGCAGGGCCTGCATCTCTCCCTCACCCCCCGGAGGACCCCATGAACGGATGGACCTGGCTGGCGTTGACCGCCGCCGCGCTGGCCGGCTGGCTGGCGTATCGCCGCACACGGGAGGTCGCCTGCACCATCGACCTCGCCTCGACCCCGACCGACTTCCATGCGCATGTCGTGCTCGACGGCGTCGAGGTGAACGAGGGTGACGCCGTGCTGGTCCACGGCGCGCCGGATCGCATCGGCCTCGGTGAGGTCCGCACGATGCGGGCGACCGCCACCGTGCAGCAGGCCAGCTGGCCCCGTCGGCTCCTCGTGCGCGTCCTCGGCACGAGCGGGATCACCGAGCTGTACGAAGTCGGATTCGAGGGCTGAGCGATGATCGATGCCACGATGACGCCCCCGCTCGAGACGGTGAACGAGACGACCCGCGCCGCGACCGATGATGCGGTGCTGAACCCGCGATTCTACACCACGGACTTCGACGAGCTCGACCGCCTCGACGTCTCCCCCCTGCGCGCGCAGTGGGACGAGCTCGTCGACGAGTTCCGTCGCGATCCGAACAAGGACCACTTCAAGCGGACGCCCGAGTTCGCGGAGCTGGACTGGACCGGGTGGTCCCCCGAGCTCAAGGCGGCGTTCATCGAGTTCCTCACGAGCTCGGTGACCGCGGAGTTCTCCGGCTGCATCCTCTACGCCGAAGTGAAGAAGCGGGTGAAGAACAAGGACATCCGCGAGCTGTTCGGCTTCATGAGCCGCGATGAGGGCCGGCACGCGGGGTTCATCAACCACGTGCTGAACGACTTCAACGTCCGCGTCGACCTCTCGTTCCTGACGCGCGCCAAGAAGTACACCTTCTTCAAGCCGAAGTACATCTACTACGCCACCTATCTCTCCGAGAAGATCGGCTACGCGCGGTACATCACGATCTACCGCCAGCTGGAGGCGCATCCCGAGTACCGCTTCCATCCGATCTTCAAGTGGTTCCAGGAGTGGTGCAACGACGAGTTCCGCCACGGGGAGGCGTTCGCCGTGCTGATGCGGGCGAACCCGCACACCCTCGAGGGACTCAACAAGCTCTGGATCCGGTTCTTCCTCCTCGCCGTCTTCGCCACGATGTACGTGCGGGACCATGCGCGGCAGACCTTCTTCCAGGCGCTCGGTTTCGACGTCGACGACTTCGACCGGAAGGTCATCCGGCTGACGAACGAGATCAGCCGGCAGGTCTTCCCGGTCACGATCGACACCGACAACCCGCGGTTCTGGGCGTTGCTCGAGCGGATGCATCGGAACATGCAGGCGATCGAGCGGGCCGACGCCGCCGGTGGGATCGGCGGGGCGGCGCGGTCGGTGCTCGCCAAGCTCGACAATGGCCTCACCTTCGTCCGACTGATGCTGCTCCCGGCGAAGCATGCGCCGCTCCCCGCCAACGTCCGGCTGGAGCCGGTGTGGTGAGGCGATGAGCCGTCGTCGTTCCCCCGTGACGTGGGCCCTGGAGACCCTGGGGCCCCGCTGGCTGCCGTTCGCGGACATCGCGACGGCCGAGGTGCCATTCACGCGGTTCCTCCGGCTGAGCCTCTTCCAGCTCACGGTGGGGATGGCGACCACGCTCTTCTACGGCACGCTGAATCGTGTGATGATCGTCGAGCTCCACGTCCCCTCGACGGTCGTGGCGGCGATGATCGCCATTCCACTCCTCGTGGCGCCCTTCCGCGCGCTGATCGGGTTCCGGTCGGACACGCACCGGAGCTTCTGGGGTTGGCGGCGGGTCCCGTACATCTACGTGGGCTCGTTCATGCAGTTCGGCGGGCTCGCGATCATGCCGTTCGCCCTGCTCCTGCTGTCCGGAGAGCAGGCGTCGGGTCCGGCGTGGCTCCCCTATGTGGGGGCGGCGCTGGCGTTCTTCCTCGTCGGGGCTGGGGCGCACACGGTCCAGACGAGCGGTCTCGCCCTCGCGACCGACCTCGCCGATGAGGCGAAGCGGCCGCGTGTGGTGGCGTTGATGTACGTGATGATGCTCGTCGGGGCGCTCGCGAGCGCCTTCCTCCTCGGCGGGCTGCTCCACGACTTCACGCCGCTCCGGCTCATCCAGGTCATCCAGGGGGCCGCGGTCTTCACCGTGGGCTGCAACTTCGTCGCGCTCTGGCAGCAGGAGGCGCGGGGTCCGGCCACCGTCCCCTATACGGCGTCAGACGCTCGACCCCGCTTCCGTGATGCCTGGCGGACCTTCGTCGCGGGGGGGCATGCGGTCCGGCTCCTCGTCGCGACGGGACTCGGCTTCTTCGCCTTCAACATGCAGGACGTCCTCCTGGAGCCGTACGGCGGGGAGATCCTGCACTGGGGCGTGGGGGCGACGACGTCGCTCACCGGCATCGCCGCCATCGGGGCGTTGCTGGCCTTCGTCCTCGCGGCCGCCCTCCTCGAGCGGGGGCACGATCCGGTGCGCGTCGCCGCGCTCGGCGCGCTCATCGGTGTGATGGCGTTCGTCGCGGTGATCTTCGCGTCGCCACTGCATTCCTCCACCCTCTTCATCGCCGGCACGGGACTGATGGGACTGGGGGAGGGGCTCTTCGCGGTGGGGACGCTGAGCGCCGCGATGGGGCTGCGCGACGTCACGCAGCACGGGATCGCACTCGGGGCGTGGGGGGCCGTCTTCGCGACCTGCGAGGGACTCTCGATGGCCACGGCCGGCGTGATCCGCGACACGATGGGTGCGGCGATCCGGTCGGGGAGCCTGCAGGGCGTCTGGGCCGACCCGAGCGTCCCCTACACCGTCGTGTACCACGTCGAGACGCTGTTGTTGTTCGCCACGCTGCTGGCCCTCGGGCCGCTCGTGCGGTTGGTCCGGTCGGGCGCGATCCGGCGCGCGCCCGATGCGGAGTTCGGCCTCGCCGATCTGCCTGCGTAGTCGTCTTTCATCCCAGGGGGGAGGAATCATGGAGTACATCGATGGTGCACAGATCGCCCTGTACGCGTTCTGGGCGTTCTTCGTCGGGCTGGTGATCTACCTGCGCCGCGAGGACAAGCGCGAAGGGTATCCGCTCGAATCACCGCAGGGACCGCGCGAAGGGTGGCCGACCGTCCCCGAGAAGAAGGAATTCATCCACGTCACCCAGCACACGGACGGAGGGTCGCACTGATGTCGGAGCTCAAGGCAGTCCCGGTGGATCACTGGAACGGGTCCCCGCTCGTCCCGACCGGCGACCCGATGGTCGACGCCGTGGGCCCGGCGGCCTACGCCGACCGCGCGGACGTCCCGGACCTCACCGCGCACGGCGAAGCGAAGATCATTCCGATGCGCGTCGCGCCGAGCTTCTCGATCGCCGCGGGCGATCCTGACCCGCGCGGGCTCCCCGTGAAGGCGTGCGACGGGGCCGTCGCCGGCACCATCGTCGACCTGTGGGTCGATCGCTCGGAGCCGCAGATCCGCTATTACGAGGTCAAGCTCGCTGCGAACGGCGCGCATCGCCTCCTCCCCGCCGCCCTCGTGCAGTGGCCGCACTTCGGGCTCTGGGGGAACGACCACGTGATCGTGAAGGCGATCACCGCGGCGCAGTTCGCCAACGTCCCCACCACGAAGCGCGATGATCGCATCACGCTGCTGGAAGAGGACAAGATCATGGCGTACTACGCGGGTGGTCACCTCTACGCGACGCCCGATCGCGCCGAACCCTGGATCTGATATGACCACCTCCGTCCTCGGCGTCTCGGCGACGTCGCCCCGTGCGCGGGTGCATGGCGTCGCCGAGGCCCTCCCCCCCGGGGAACGGGTGCTCTGGGAGGGTGCGCCGCAGCCGCGCGCCCTCGCACGGCACCTCCTGCTCGTCCGGCCTCTGACGGCGTACTTCACGGCGATGGTGGGCTGGTGGGTGCTGGCCAACATCTCACGGATCGATGGTACCGCGTTCTGGGGGCCAGTTGCTCTGCAGCTGACGCTCGTCGCCGTCGTCATCGGCGGCGCGCACGGTCTCGCCCGATGGATCGCCGCGAGCACGACGTACGCCATCACCGACCGGCGGCTGGTGATGCGGCTCGGTGTCGTCTTCCCGCTAACCGTGAATATCCCGCTCGCGTATGTGCAGGGTGCGCAGGCGCGGACCTTCGGCGACGGGACGGGACAGATCGCGCTGCAGCTTGATCCGAAGGAGAAACTCGCTTGGATCGTGCTCTTCCCGCACGTCCGGCCGTGGCGGATCGGCCGCCCTGAGCCGCTCCTCCGTGGCCTCGAGGATCCCGCCGCCGTCGGCGCGATCCTGCGTCGCGCCACCCTCGGCGAGTGAGGCCTCGATGAGCGTTGAAATCCACTTCGAAGCGGAGCCGGGTGCTGCCTCGGCGATGCCGCAGATCACCCCGCCGAAGGCCTTCCTCCGCGCGGCGGTCGCGATGGCGGTGCTGACCCTCGTCGTCGCCACTCTCGCCGCGCGGTTCGGCATCGGCAAGGCCGTCGACACCTACGGCACACCGGTCGCGCAGCGCGCGCTGCACTTCACCGATGCACCGGACGGCGGCATCCGGGTCACCGATGCCGCGACCGGGACGCTCGCGGTCGCGATGCCGAGTGGGACGAACGGCTTCATCCGAGGCGCGCTGCGCGCGCTCGCGGCGGGACGACGTCGAGCCGGCCATTCGCCCACCGCGCCGTTTCTCCTGACCGCGTGGGACGATGGGCGTCTCACCATCGAGGACCCGACCACCGGGGAACGGATCGCGGTGAGTTCCTTCGGGCCCACGCAGGTGCAGAGCTTCCTCGCCTTGCTCGACACCGCCGGACGCGTCGTCAGCGGTCCCGTGCGCTGAGGAAGGCGTCCCACGGCGTCGAGTCCACCCGGACGCCGAGCAGGGCGATCTCCAACACCGCGAGCGCTAGGATCGTCGCGTAGATCGCCGCCGCCTGTCGACGGCCCGGGGTGTGCCTCGGGCGGGTGCCGAGGAGCACCCACGCCGTCGCGATAATGAGCCCGATGAGACTCGCCGTCCGGAATGGCGAGTTCACGGCCGGGCCGAAGAACTGCCGCAGTCCCGCGAGATGTGGCGGGAGGAAGTTCGCCGCTGGGTTCTCGACGCCGAAGAAGACGTTGAGCTTCGCGATCTGCTGGACGCCCCAGAACAGGGCGAGCGATTTGAGCCCGGTACGATTCCGCGCGCCGTGGTCGAGCCATGCAGAGAAGATCATCAGGCAGAGCGCCGCCGCATCGTTGACGAGCGTGGCGGCGATTGCCGGGAGCACCGCGCCCCACGAGGGGGCGGGCGGCGTCGGACCTGTCGGAGCGATACCGGTGAGGAATCCGCCGTAGAAGGTCGCGGAGACCCACCCCCAGAGCATCGCGCCGCCGAGGAACGACCGGCGCACCGAGTCGGGCGTGTCGTCCTCGCGCGTCGCGCGCATCTCGAGGAAGCCCACCACGGCGAGCAGCGTGGAGAGGACGAGGCCGGCGCCTCGGGTCCACGCATTCGCCTGCATCGCGATGATGATTCCCGTCGCGACCCACCAGAATGCGATGACGAGCCCGACGCCGCGCCAGAGTCCCATCAGCCGCTCGTCGGGCGGACGGCGGTGACCGCCGCGTGGATGCTCTGCGCATCGGTGCGCGGCAGCGCGACGTAGCGGGCGCCCATCGCGGTCGCCACGGCCTGCGCTGTGGTCGAGGGGCGCGTCGAGGTGTCGATCAGGAGAGTGGTTCCACCCAGCTGCCGGAGGAGGGCGGCGCTCGCCGTGGCGTCGGCCTCGGCAGCCGGTCGGCCCGGCGTGCCGTCGCGTGCGATGTTCGCCCGTGCGTCAGTCAGGAAGACGACGATCGTGTCATTCCCGTCGCGACGCGCGCGGTCGGCGAGCTCGCGGGCGCGGTCGATCGCGCTCGCGAGGGGCGTCCCGCCACCACCCGGCAGCGCCGCCAGCGCGCGTTTCGCCGCGGCGATGGCGCGTGTGGGGGCGAGCAGCACATCGGCGGTCGCGCCGCGGAAGGCGATGAGCGCGACTTCATCGCGCCGTGAGTAGGCGTCGGCGAGGAGGAGCTCCACCGCGCCCTTCGCCTCCGCCATCCGATTGAGTGCCGCCGACCCGGAGGCATCCACGACGAAGATGGCTGTCGTCCCCGTCGGCTCGACGAGCCGACGGACGCGGAAGTCATCAGGCCGGACCTGGATGCGGACGCGTTCGCGGGCACCCGTGGGTGCGGAGCGCAGGCGTTGCCAGGGGGCCGCGGCACGCAGTGTCTCGAGGAGGTCGAGCCGACCACCGGCACGCGGATCGCCACGGCGCGTCCCCACCTGACGGCCACGCTGCCCTCCGGCGCGATCCATCCCGGCGCGCCCGCTGCTCCGACCTGCGCGGGGGGGCGACGCTGGGGCGGACATCGTCAGACCGACGGGGAGCGTGGCGAGCGCCGCCTCGATCAGCCGCTCCTCCAGCGCCTTCACCTCGTCGGCACTCGGCGTGTTCGAGGGGTCCGGCGGTGGTGTCTCCTCGTCGGTGGGCGGTGGCGGCGGTGGCGGCGGTGACTCGGCCGCGTCATCGGCGGCCGGTGGGCGTCGGGTGGCGCGCGGCCCGAGGACCAGCGCGGCCGCCGCCGCGCAGTCGTCGTCGGAGGTGTGGGCGCGTCCGTCGAGTGCGGCGCAGCCCCGTGCGGTGCGCACCGCGAACGAGAGGGCGCGGACCGAGGACACGCCGAGGAGTTCCGCGGTTGCCACGAGCGTCGCAACCTGTGTGTGCGCGATGTCGACGGCGTGCCAGCGGGACGCGGCGGTGTCGATCTCCTCGTGCGTCAGGAACGGTTCCGTCTCGTCGGTGTCGAGCGTGAGATGGAACGCGAGGCGATCGGCGAGCGCCGGGTGGATCGGCTCGTCCTCCGGTTCCGATTCGTCGAGCGCGATGAGGCCGACGCGGGCGTCAGCCGGCTCGCCGGCGAAGGGGCCGCGTGGCACGGCGACGTGGGTGTCGAGCGCCGCGGTGAGTCGAGCGATGAGTGTCGCGCTCGCCCGCTCTGCGCACGGCAGCACGAGGAGTCCGCCGTCGTGTCGTGCGAGGAGTCCGCGTTCAGCGACGGGGCGCCCCATCGCGAGGGTCATCGCGAGGTCCAGGCCGCCGAGCAGTCGGTCGTCACCGATGCTGATGGGGAGGCGCCCGATGGGCGAGCGCTCCGGACGGAGCGCGGTGAGTTGCGCGATCCACGCGGCGACCCGATCGGCGCGCGTGCTGCGGACGACGACACCGCCGAACGCGACCGGGTCGAGGGCCACCAGCGCGGCGGCGAGCGCGGCGCGTTGCGTCCCCTCGAGCACCGGCGTCGTTCCGCCCACCGGCATCGTCAGGCGCCGAGGACGTCGGCGACGGCGCGGGCGATCCTGGCGGTGCTGCCGACGTCGTCGAGGACGTTGCGACGCAGGCGATGGCGGAGCGCGCTCGGCGCGATCGTGCGGAGGTGCGCGAGGCCGACGTGGCGTGCGCCTTCGAAGGCGGCGAGGGCGCGGGCACCGCGCAGCAGGGCGAGTTCGCCTCGGACTCCGTCGGTGCCGATGGCGGTGCAGAGGCGTGCCGCGGCGCGGAGTACCTCGTCGGGGACGGTGAGCGCGTCGACCTTCGGTCGGGCGCGCTCGACCTTGCGGCGGATCGCGCGGTCCGCGTCGGCCCACTGCGCCGTGAAGCCTTCGGGGTCGCGGTCGAAGGCATCGCGTCGCTTGATCACCTCGATGCGTTCCTCGAGGTCGGTCGTCGTGGTGACTTCGACCGAGAGGCCGAATCGGTCGAGGAGCTGCGGCCGTAGGTCGCCCTCCTCGGGGTTGCCGCTGCCGACGAGGACGAAGCGTGCGGGATGGCGCACGCTGATCCCCTCGCGCTCGACGACGTTCTCGCCTGTCGCGGCGACATCGAGCAGGAGATCGACGAGGTGATCCTCAAGGAGGTTGATCTCGTCGACGTAGAGGTAGCCGCGGTGTGCGCGGGCGAGGAGACCCGGTTCGTACGCCTTCTCGCCGCGCGTGAGCGCGCGTTCGAGGTCGAGGGCGCCGACGACGCGATCCTCGGTCGCCCCGAGGGGGAGGTCGACGACCGGGACGGGGACTTTGGTGGTCCGTTGTTTCTGGCCTTCGGCGTCGCGGGCGAGACAGTCGGCGCAGCGGCGTCGTCCGGCGTCGGGGTCACAGCCGTAGCGGCACCCCGTGACGACGGTCATCGGCGGGAGGAGTGCCGGGAGGGCGCGGACCGCGGTGGACTTGGCGGTGCCGCGGTGGCCGAGGATGAGGACGCCACCGAGGGTGGGGTCGACGGCGGTCAGGAGGATGGCGCGCTTCATCTCGTCCTGACCGACGATCGCCGAGAAGGGGAAGGCGACTCGCATCTATTGAATGGCTCCGGGGGAAGTCGTTCCGATAGTACGAAGGTCGGCGCAGTGTCGCAATACCCTGACAAAATATTTTGTCTTTCAGTATTGACACTTTGGACTTTCGGTCTTATCCTAGCCCTGCGGTCGTGTCTCGATGGGTCCATCGCAGGTTCGTGTAGGGAAGGATCAGCCCGGCGGGGTCATGGCAACCAGGGAGTCAGCGTTCGCAGGGGTGTCGGTGTCGGGTGACCAGGTGCCGATGACGTGGTGGGACCGGGTGCTGGCGTGGCGGGATTCGATTCAATCGAGTCCGAAGTTCCAGCGTTGGGCGGCGTCGTTCCCGTTGGTGCGGCCGATCGCGTTGCGGCGGTCGCGGGCGATGTTCGACCTGGCGGCGGGGTTCGTCTACACGCAGACCCTGACGGCATGTGTGCGGGTGGGGTTGTTCGATTTCCTCGCGGTGCGACCGCGGTCGCGCGAGGAGATTGCGGCCCACATCGGGGTGCCGATGGAGGAGACGGAGCGGTTGTTGCGGGCGGCGGCGGCGTTGGGATTGGTGCAGGGGAGGTCGGGGGGGCGGTTCGGCTGTGGCCCGATGGGGGCACCGCTGATCGGCAACACGGGCCTCACGCGGATGATCAAGCACAACGCGCTGCTGTATCGGGATCTGGCGGACCCGGTGGAGTTCTTCCGGGAGGCAAGCAACAGCGGGGCCGTGAACAGTCACTTCCCGTACACGAGTGTCGCGCATCCCGAGAAGTTCGGGCGCGGGGATGTGGCCGATTACAGCGCGCTGATGGCGGAGACGGTCCTCCCGCTGGCGGAGGACATCCTCGACCGATACTCGCTGGCAGGGCGCAAGGTGCTGTTGGATGTCGGTGGTGGTGAAGGGGCGTTTCTCGCAGAAGTCGCGTGGAGGTATCACGACCTCCACCTGAAGCTCTTCGACCTCCCGGCAGTGATTGAGGGAGCGAAGACACGTCTGGCCCGGCTGGGTCTTGTGGGGCGGGTGGAATTGTCCGGGGGGAACTTTCATCAGGACCCCCTCCCAGTCGGTGCCGACGTGATCACCTTGGTGCGCATCCTGCTCGACCACGACGATGCGTCGGTCCTCAGGTTGCTGCACAAGGTGAAGCAGGTCCTCCAGCCCGGAGGCGTCCTCCTGATCGTGGAGCCGTTCAGCGGCGTCCGCGGTGCCGAGACGGTGGGGGATGTCTACTTCGGGCTCTACCTCCGGGCGATGGGGCGGGGGCGCGCACGGCGCGCCGACGAGCTCCAAGCCCTCCTTCGACAAGCTGGGTTCGGCCGGAGCCAGGTCCACAAGACCCGGTATCCGGTCTACGCCGGCCTGATCTCCGCGACCCACTAAAGCGGGGCCGGTCATCCGGTCCTGCTTCGCCGGGGTGCTCTTGACGGCCCCGGAACCTGTCCCCAAGTTTGAACCGTCCAGTCCTACTGACGTTTTATAGCGTCAGGCAAACGTTACGAAACGGCGTGTGATGACGTCTCCACGATGGTGAACACCCGAGCGGTCGTCTTCGACCAACCTCGCCAGCTCTCGCTGCGCGAGTTGCCCCTCGCATCTCCGGGTGCGGGGGATGTCGTCGTGGACATCGCCTGGTCCTCCATCAGCGCGGGCACCGAACGTCTCCTCTGGGAGGGACGGATGCCCGCCTTCCCGGGACTCGGCTACCCGCTCGTGCCCGGCTACGAATCGGTCGGCACCGTGACACACGCCGGTGACGCCGCGGGGCTCGCGGTCGGTACGACGGTCTTCGTTCCGGGCGCCAACTGCTACGGCGAGGTCCGCGGCCTCTTCGGTGGAGCGTCGCAGCGGGTCGTCGCGCCCGCACACCGCCTCATCCCGATCGATGCCGTGCTCGGTGAGCGCGCGACGCTCCTCGCCCTCGGCGCGACGGCGCTGCACGCCATCCGCGGCGGCACCACGCTGCCCGAGCTCATCATCGGCCACGGCGTCTTCGGCCGCCTGACCGCGCGACTCACGCGCGCCCTTGGCGGCGCCCCCACGGTGTGGGAGCGGTCCGCGGCGCGCATGGGCGGCGCCACCGAGTACGCCGTCTGCTCCAGCGCGGACGACGTGCGACGCGACTATCGCTGCATCTTCGACGCGAGCGGCGACGCCGCGCTCCTCGACACCCTCATGATGCGCCTCGCGAAAGGCGGCGAGATCGTCCTCGCCGGCTTCTACGCGACGCCGATCACCTTCGCCTTCCCGCCCGCCTTCATGAAGGAGGCGCGCCTGCGGGTCGCCGCCGAGTGGAGCCCGGCCGATCTCGCCGACGTGGTCGAGATGGCGCAGCGTGGTACGCTCTCGCTCGACGGGCTCATCACCGATCTCTCCCCCGCGGATCGCGCGGCCGACGCCTATCGCGCGGCGTTCGACGATCCGAGCTGTCTCAAGATGGTCCTCGATTGGAGGAACGCCTCGTGATCCATTCCGGCAATGCGTCCGGTGACGCCCTCGTGCAGCTCCATCGCGGGGTCCGCGATGAGGCCGCCGCCGATCCCGCACCGGCCGCGACCGGCCCGGTGACCAAGGAGACGCAGATCATCGCGATCTACGGCAAGGGCGGCATCGGCAAGAGCTTCACCCTCGCGAACCTCTCGTACATGATGGCGCAGCAGGGCAAGAAGGTCCTGCTCATCGGCTGCGACCCGAAGAGCGACACGACCTCGCTGCTCTTCGGCGGGCGTGCCTGCCCGACGATCATCGAGACGTCCTCCAAGAAGAAGCTCGCGGGCGAGGAGGTCTCGATCTCCGACGTCTGCTTCAAGCGCGACGGCGTCTACGCGATGGAGCTGGGCGGCCCCGAGGTCGGGCGCGGGTGCGGCGGGCGTGGAATCATCCACGGCTTCGAGCTGCTCGAGAAGCTCGGCTTCCACGAGTGGGGCTTCGACTACGTCCTCCTCGACTTCCTCGGCGACGTCGTCTGCGGCGGCTTCGGCCTGCCGATCGCACGCGACATGTGCCAGAAGGTCATCGTCGTCGGCTCGAACGACCTCCAGTCGCTGTATGTCGCGAACAACGTCTGCTCCGCGGTGGAGTACTTCCGCAAGCTCGGTGGCAACGTGGGCGTGGCGGGAATGGTGATCAACAAGGATGACGGCACCGGGGAGGCGCACGCCTTCGCCGCGCAGGCCGGCATCCCGATCCTCTCCGCGATCCCCGCGCACGAGGATATCCGCCGCAAGAGCGCGAACTACGAGATCGTCGGCATCCCGAACACGCAGTGGGGGCCGATGTTCGAGACGCTGGCGACCAACGTCGCGGATGCGCCGCCGGTGCGGCCGAAGCCCCTGACCCAGGACCAGCTCCTCGGGCTCTTCGCCGGCGATGTCGTCGGTCGCAACGTCGTCCTCGAGCCCGCCACCGTGTTCGACATGGTCGGCCGCAACGATGTGGCGAAGCCCTCCCTCGAAGTCGTCTACGACACGGTCTGAGACCCATGGCCACCTCCCTTCCCGTGGTTGAGCAGGCCGTCGCCGGTGGCGATGGCCTGGGCTGCCATGCCGGCAAGGCCCAGTTGGAGGCCGCGGCGCGGACCGCAGGGAAGGGCGAGGCGCTCGACCGGTACGCGCAGGACTATCCGAAGGGCCCGCACGATCAGCCGCAGTCGATGTGCCCGGCCTTCGGCTCGCTGCGTGTCGGGCTCCGGATGCGGCGCACGGCGACCATCCTGTCGGGGTCGGCCTGCTGCGTCTACGGGCTCACCTTCACCTCGCACTTCTACGGCGCGCGTCGCACGGTCGGCTACGTGCCGTTCAACTCGGAGACCCTCGTCACGGGGCAGCTCTTCGAGGATATCCGCGACGCGGTGCACCAGATGGCGGATCCGGCGCTGTACGACGCCGTCGTGATCACGAATCTCTGTGTCCCGACCGCCTCCGGCGTACCGCTGCAGCTCCTGCCGAAGGAGATCAACGGCGTCCGCATCATCGGCATCGACGTGCCGGGCTTCGGCGTGCCGACGCACGCGGAGGCCAAGGACGTGCTCGCCGGCGCGATGCTCAAGTACGCGCGCACCGAAGCCGAGCTCGGGCCGGTGGCCGCGCCGCGCGGCGGCAAGAGCGACAAGCCGACCATCACGTTGCTCGGGGAGATGTTCCCGGCCGACCCGGTCGGCATCGCGATGCTGCTCGAGCCGCTCGGGCTCGCGGCCGGGCCCGTGGTACCGACGCGTGAGTGGCGCGAGCTGTACGGCGCGCTCGACTGCGCCGCCGTCGCGGCGATCCATCCGTTCTACGCCGCAAGCGTGCGTGAGTTCGAGGCGGCTGGGCGTCCCATTGTCGGCAGCGCGCCGGTGGGGCTCGACGGCACCGCGGCGTGGCTCGAGGCGATCGGCCAGGCGACAGGCGTCTCGGCAGACCGGGTGGATGCGGCGAAGGCGCGCATCCTGCCGGCCATCAAGGGCGCGCTCGCGAAGATGCCGATCTCGGGCCGCATCACGATGAGCGGCTATGAAGGCTCGGAGCTGCTCGTGGCGCGCCTCCTCGTGGAGAGCGGCGCCGATGTCCGCTATGTGGGGACAGCCTGTCCGCGTACGCGCTGGAGCGATCCGGACCGGGAGTGGCTCGAGGCGCGCGGGGTGCATGTGCAGTTCCGCGCCTCGCTCGAGCAGGATCTCGCGGCGATGGAGGAGTTCTCGCCCGACCTCGCGATCGGCACCACGCCGGTGGTGCAGGCGGCGAAGGAGCAGATGATTCCCGCGCTCTACTTCACGAACCTGATCTCGGCGCGCCCGCTGATGGGGCCGGCGGGGGCGGGGTCGTTGGCGCAGGTGATCAACGCCGCGATGGGGAACACGCACCGGTTCGAGACGATGCGCGCCTTCTTCGACGGCGTCGGGACGGGTCACGCGGCCGGTGTCTGGGAGACGGTGCCGCAGGACCGCCCGGAGTTCCGGGAGCATTACAAGCGTCACCTGGCGAAGCTCGCGCGCCAGCGGAAGGCCGAGGAGATGGGCTGATGCTCGTCCTCGAACATGACCGCGCCGGCGGCTACTGGGGCTCCGTGTACGTCTTCACGGCCATCAAGGGCCTGCAGGTGGTGATCGACGGCCCGGTGGGGTGCGAGAACCTCCCGGTGACCTCGGTGCTGCATTACACCGACGGGCTGCCGCCGCACGAGCTCCCGATCGTGGTCACGGGGCTCGCGGAGGAGCAGCTCGGGCGCGAAGGGACGGAAGCGAACATGAAGCGCGCGCACGGGACGCTCGACCCTGAGCTGCCGAGCGTCGTCGTCACGGGCTCGATCGCCGAGATGATCGGTGGCGGGGTGACGCCGGAGGGGACGGGGATTCAGCGGTTCCTCCCGCGCACGATCGACGAGGACCAGTGGCAGAGCGCCAATCGCGCGCTATTCTGGCTCTGGACCGAGTACGGACTCAAGAAGGGCGTACGTCCCAAGGCGACCGAGCGGGCGCCGGGGGCGAAGCCCCGCGTGAACATCATCGGGCCGATCTACGGGACGTTCAACACGGCGAGCGACCTGCACGAGATCCGCCGGCTGGTCGAGGGGATCGGCGCCGAGGTGAATCTCGCCTTCCCGCTCGGTAGCCACCTGCAGGATGTGCCGCGTCTCGTGGATGCCGATGTAAACATCTGCATGTACCGCGAGTTCGGCCGGATGCTCTGCGAGGCGCTGGAGATGCCATATCTCCAGGCCCCGATCGGCCTGCATTCGACGACCAAGTTCCTGCGCACGTTGGGCGAGCTCCTCGGGTTGGATCCGGAGCCGTTCATCGAACGCGAGAAGCACACGACCCTCAAGCCCGTCTGGGATCTCTGGCGGTCGGTGACGCAGGACTTCTTCGGCACCGCGAGCTTCGCGATTGTCGCGAACGAGACGTACACGCGTGGTGTCCGGCATTTCCTCGAGGACGAGCTCGGGCTGCCGTGCACCTTCGCCGTGGCGCGGAAAGCGGGCGAGAAGACCAAGAACGATGAGGTTCGCCGGCTGGTGAAGGAGAAGCCGCCGCTGATCCTCTTCGGCAGCTACAACGAGCGGATGTATCTCGCGGAGGCAGGCGGGCGTGGGATGTACCTCCCCGCGTCCTTCCCGGGCGCGATCATCCGTCGCCACACCGGCACCCCGTTCATGGGCTATGCCGGCGCGACCTACCTGGTGCAGGAGGTCTGCAACGCGCTGTTCGATGCGCTCTTCCACATCCTCCCGCTGGGGACCGATCTCGACAAGGTCGATGCGACGCCGTCGCGCCTCGCGCGGGAGATGGCGTGGGCGGATGAGGCGAAGGCGCTGTTCGACGAGTTGGTGGAGGGCCAGCCGATCCTGATCCGGATCTCGGCCGCGAAGCGGTTGCGGGATGCGGCGGAGCAGGATGCGCGCGGCCTCGGTGATACGGTGGTGACACGCGATCACGTGCTCGCCTCGCGTCGGTCCCTGCAGGGGGTCGGCGCGTGACGGTACGAGCGATCGACACGGTTTTGGCGACTCCGGTCGCAACGAACGGACAGGGCTCGAATGAGTCCATCTCCCCCCCCCGGTACCGCGCGGGTATTCGCGGGAACCCCTTATACCCACTTGGAGGTGGCGTATGAGCAACAATGGGATGACGGAAGACGATGCCCGGCGGTTCCACGGCCAGTTCATGGCCGGCACGCTGGCGTGGTTCGCCGTCGCAGTGGTGGCGCATTTCCTCGCGTGGTCCTGGCGTCCCTGGTTCTGATCCAGGTCACCCACACCCTTTGAGGAGGCTACACCATGCACAGAGTCTGGATCGGGCTTCAGCCGCGTGAGGCCCTGATGGGCTTCGGCACCTTCGTCGTCGGTGCCGTGCTCGTCATGCACATCTTCGCGTTCGGGCAGCTCGGCTGGCCGAAGACGCTGAAGGCGAAGTACAACGCGAGCGCGGTAGCGTCGGCGGTTCGCTGACCAACCCGTCGCTCGATCGAGTCACCTGGGTCTGGATGTTCCCCCGGACGTCCGCCCAGCGTGCTCGGTCGGGACCCCTTCTTTCCACAGGAGTTCAGGTATGCACCGCATTTGGTTGATGTTCGACCCCCGCCGCGTGATGGTGGCCCTGACGGGCTTCATCGGCGTGCTGGCGCTGTTGATCCACTTCATCCTGCTCAGCTCGAGCCGGTACACGTGGATCGAGAACGGGACGCTGACGGCGGATCAGGCGCCGGTGGCGGCCTCGGCCCCGGTCACCGCCGCCGAGATGGCGCCGCTGCCCGCGGGCCGGTAAGCAGGTCCCGGGACCGGTGGCGCGGGGTCGAGGCGATGCGTCGCCTCGATCCCCCCATCGGCGCCCACCGCCGGTCGCGTCTGCCGGCGTGAAACGCACAGGCGCCCTCATTGGAGACTTTCGCGATGGCGATGCTCAGTTTCGAAAAGAAGTACCGGGTGCGCGGAGGGACGTTGCTCGGCGGGGACCTGTTCGACTTCTGGTTCGGGCCGTTCTACGTCGGCTTCTTCGGCGTCACCACGATCTTCTGTACCCTGCTCGGGACGCTGCTCATCATCTACGGGGCGGCGATCGGGCCGACGTGGAACCTCTGGCAGATCAACATCGCGCCGCCTGACCTGAAGTACGGGCTCGGGCTCGCGCCGCTGGCCGAGGGCGGCCTCTGGCAGATGATCACCTTCTGTGCGGTCGGGGCGTTCCTGTCCTGGGCGCTGCGGCAGGCGGAGATCAGCCGGAAGCTCGGTATGGGGATGCATATCCCCTGGGCGTACGGGATGGCGGTGTTCGCGTACATCACCCTCGTGGTGATCCGCCCCGTCCTCCTCGGCGCGTGGGGACATGGCTTCCCCTATGGGATCTTCTCGCACCTCGATTGGGTGTCGAACGTCGGGTACCAGTACCTGCACTTCCACTACAATCCGGCGCACATGATCGCGATCACGTTCTTCTTCACGACGACGCTCGCGCTCGCGATGCACGGGTCGCTCATCCTCTCGGTGACGAACCCGAAGAAGGGGGAGCCGGTGAAGACGAGCGAACACGAGAACGTGTTCTTCCGCGATTTCCTCGGCTATTCCATCGGCGCAATCGGCATCCATCGCCTCGGTCTCTTCCTCGCCCTGAACGCGGGCCTCTGGAGCGCGATCTGCATCGTGATCTCCGGGCCGTTCTGGACGAAGGGGTGGCCGGAATGGTGGGGCTGGTGGCTCAACCTGCCCATCTGGCGCTAACGGGAGACGCGCATGCTCGAATACCAGAACCTCTTCACGCGAGTCCAGGTCCGGACCGCCCCCGACCCCGGGTTGCCGATCGACGAAACGTTCGGTCAGCGCTATGGGACCGGTGTCTTCAACTATTGGGCCGGCAAGCTCGGTGACGCCCAGCTCGGGCCGATCTACCTCGGCTTCTGGGGGATCGTCTCGCTGCTGTTCGGCTTCCTCGCGTTCGAGATCATCGGGCTGAACATGATGAAGTCGGTCGGGTGGAGCCCGGTCGAGTTCATCCGGCAGCTGCCGTGGCTCGCGCTCGAGCCGCCGTCGCCGGAATACGGCCTCCAGATCCTCCCGCCGCTGGCGAAGGGCGGGTGGTACCTGATCGCCGGCTTCTTCCTGACCTTCAGCATCCTCTGCTGGTGGATCCGGACCTACACCCGTGCCCGCGCCCTCGGGATGGGGACGCACCTCGCCTGGGCGTTCGGCGCCGCGATCTTCCTCTACCTCTCCTTCTTCTTCCAGCCGCTGCTCGTCGGCAGCTGGAGCGAGATGGTGCCGTTCGGGCTGCTCGCGCATCTCGACTGGACGTCGGCGTTCTCGATCCGCTACGGCAACCTGTACTACAACCCGTTCCACGCGCTCTCGATCGTCTTCCTGTATGGCTCCGTGCTGCTCTTTGCGATGCACGCGGCGACGATCCTCGCGGTGAGCCGTCTGGGCGGCGAGCGCGAGATCGAGCAGATCACCGATCGCGGCACCGCCGCGGAGCGCTCCGCGCTCTTCTGGCGCTGGACGATGGGGTGGAACGCGACGATGGAGTCGATCCATCGGTGGGCGTGGTGGTTCGCCTCGCTCGTCGGCTTCACCGGCGGCATCGGCATCCTGCTCACCGGCACGGTCGTCGACAACTGGTACCTCTGGGCCGTGAAGCACGGCGTGGCGCCGCAGTATCCGGCGCAGAACATCCTGACCACGGAGCAGCTCGAGGCGCTGCGCGGCCAGTATGCGGGCCGGCTGCAGAACGGCTATCCGACCTACACCATGCCGGCCCCCGCGGCGATGGACAGCACGATGGCGGACAGCACCGCCGTCGTCGACTCAACCGCGGCCGCGGCGCCGACTGGAGCGAACTGACATGCGCACCCTCTCCCGAGTGGCGCTCGCGGGGCTTGTCCTCACCGCGACCGGTTGCCAGTTCTTCGCGTCGAAGGACCGCGACGTCGTGCAGAAGGGGTACCGCGGCACGGCGATGGAAGTGAACTACGTCGCGCGGAATCAGGAACAGGCGATGGCCGAGCTGGCCAAGAAGATGCCGGCCATCCTGCCGCCGGCCGGGGAGTCCCCGCCGGGGCCGCTCCCGTGGCAGAACGTCCAGGTCCTCAACGACATCCCGGTCGCGGAGTTCAATCGCACGATGATCGCGATGGCAACCTGGGTGGCTGGTGGGCCGGGCAACTGCGCCTACTGCCACAACCTCGCCTCCTTCGCGTCCGACACCTACCCGGACGGCAAGGCCATCTACACCAAGGCCGTGGCGCGCCGGATGATCCAGATGACCCGGAACATCAACTCCGAGTGGACGGAGCATGTCGGCAACACGGGCGTGACCTGCTACACCTGTCACATGGGGAAGCCGCTGCCGAACGGACTCTGGTTCTACACGAACGAGAATCAGCTCCTCCGGCACTATCTCGACGGGGCGGGCGCGCGGGTCGTCTCGCACACGGTGGCCCCCTCGCCGGAGAACCGCTCCAGCGTGAAGCAGACGGAGTGGACCTACGCGCTGATGATTACGCAGTCGCAGGCGCTGGGCGTGAACTGCACCTTCTGCCACAACTCCCGGCAGTTCGCGAGCTGGGAACAGGCGCCGCCGCAGCGCGTGACGGCGTACGCGGGCATCCAGATGCTGCGTGACGTCAACACGAACTACCTCGCGCCGCTGGCGGGCACGTACCATCCGTCGCGGCTCGGGCCGATGGGCGACGCACCGAAGGCGCAGTGCGTGACCTGTCACAACGGCGTCTACAAGCCGCTGTACGGGTTCCAGATGGCCAAGCACTATCCGGCCTTCTGGGGCACGCACACCGACTGGACGACGCCGCTGCCGCCCGCGTTCACCACGCCGCCGGCCCCGCCGGTGATCGACTCGGCGACGATCGCATCGGACAGTCTTGCGGCCCCAACCACGACTCCGGCGGCGCCCGTGGTGCCGCCGACGGGGCGGTGATCGACGCCTAGGTCGCGGCGCCGGTGGAATCACCGGCGCGTGTGGTCGGTCGAAAGCGGGGGGCTCACCACGGGTGAGCCCCCCGCGCTGTTCATCCGCGCAATGCTGCGCGACGCTGTCGCTGCTCTGCGTCGACGCGCCCGCACATCAGGTCGCACAGCTGAAAGACCTCGGCGTCCGCGAGCGCGTAGTACGCGAAGGTCCCTTCCTTGCGCCGCCGGATGAATCCGGAGGTGGTGAGTTGCCGCAGGTGCCGTGAAACGTTCGCCTGACCGAGGCCGGTCAGGTCGACCAGATCGCCAACGCTCCGTTCGCCCCCCCGCAGGGCGGCGAGGAGCTGTAATCGGGCCGGTTCGGCCAGCGCCTTGAAGCGGTCCGAGAGGGCGGTCAACAACTCCGGCGTGAAGACCTTCGGCGCGCGGGTCACCGGACCACCTCGTGCCCCTCCGAGGCCCAGCGCTGGAACCCTCCGAGCAGATCGTGCACGTTCGACAGACCGAGCCGCTGGAGGTGTGCGGCGGCGATGGCGCTTCGCGCCCCGCTCTGGCACTGCACCACGATCGGCCGGTCGCGCGGAACCTCAGCCAGGCGCTCCGCGAGGTAGCCAAGGGGAATGTGGCGTGCGTGGGGCAGGTGGCCCGCCGCCCACTCGCTCTGATTCCGGACGTCGATCAGCGTGACCGCGCCCGATGTGAGCTGCGCGGCGAGGGTCGCCGGGGCGAGTGTCGCGACGGTGCCGAGTCGGCGTCCAGCGTCCTGCCACGCCGTCACGACGGCACTCGGATACCAGGCGGTGACGCGATCCAATCCGATCATCGCGAGCTCCCGGACGGCGGTGGCGACGGCGCGTGCATCTTCCCCGATGAGCGTGATATCGACGTCATACCGTACGAGCCACCCCGCCCACGTCGAGAAGCTCTTGTTGAGCGGGATGTTGAGTGTGCCGGGGATGTGTCCGGCGCCGAAGATGGTGGCGGGGCGTGTGTCGATCACGACCGCACCGGAAGCCAGGGTGCGGGCGAGGTGGTCGGCGTCACCGAGCTCCGGTGTGGGGAATCCGCCGAGGATGGCGGGTCCGTCGCGGTTGATCCGCTTCATCTGGGCGAAGTAGAGCGGCGGCTCCGGCTGGCCCTCGAGCACCATCCGCACGAACTCGGTTTCGTCCGTCGTGACGACGCCCCAGTTGAAGCGCTTCTCGTACCCGACGGTCGAGGTCGGGATGGCGCCAAGCGCCTTGCCGCAGGCCGAGCCGGCGCCGTGGCCGGGCCAGACCTGCACGAAGTCGGGGAGCGCCCGGAAGCGTTCGAGCGAATGGAACAGCTGGCGTGCGCCCGCCTCCATCGTATTCGCGACCTTCGCCGCCTTCTCGAGGAGATCCGGTCGGCCGACGTCACCGACGAAGACGAAATCGCCTGTGGCGATGCCGATCGGTTCCGAGGCGGCTGCGGTGTCGGTCACGAGGAAGGAGAGATGCTCCGGGGTGTGACCCGGGGTGTGCATCACCTCGATGCGGATGTTCCCGACCGAGATCACGTCGCCGTCGTGCAGGAGGTGTGCGCCATCCGCGGCGGCGAAGCCGTACTGCCAGTCGGAACCTCCCTCAGCGGAGAGGAGGAGCGTGGCGCCGGTCGCGCGCGCGAGCTCGCGCGCACCCGAGACGAAATCCGCGTGGATGTGCGTCTCGGTGACCTGCGTGATGCGGAGCTTCTCCGCGGTCGCGGCGTCGAGGTACTGGCGGATGTCGCGATTGGCATCGATGACGATCGCGTCGCCCGTCTTCTGGCATCCGATCATCCAGGAGGCCTGCGCGAGGCCGTCGTCGTAGAAGCGTCGGAGGAACATCGGATCACCTCAGGGCAGGAAGGGCGAGGAGCACACCGACGATGAGCAACGTCAGCGCGAAGGCGCCCTTGAGCGGGCGGGTCGGGATGCGGTGGACGATCGCCGAGCTCACGAGCATCCCGGTGATGGTGAGCGCGAGGAAGGGAAGCCCGAGCGTCCAGTCGATGGGTGCGTCGTGCCGCTGCAGCGCGAACGCGAGGGTGGTGCTCATGCTGATGACCACGAGCGAGGAGCCGACCGCGAGGCGCATCGGGAGGCCGCCGAGGAGGACCAGTGCGGGGACCATCAGGAACCCGCCACCCACGCCGACGACGCCGGTGAGCGCGCCGACCGCGACGCCGGTGAGGAGGAGGCCGGCCGGGTGCCGATCCTGTGGAACGGGGGGGTGATCGCGGATCACGTCGCGGAGCATCGCGGCGCCGGCGACGACCATCGTGCCAGCCAACAACAGGAAGCGCGTCTCCCCAGCGATGCCGAGCACCGCCACGAGGCGGGTGCCGGCCCAGGCGCCCGCCATCGCCGCGACGCCCATCGGGACCGTCCCCGCGAGGGTGATGGTCCCGGCCCGCAGGTGCCGGACGGCCCCGACGAGGGCGGTGACTCCCACAATCGGGTACCCGAGGACGATGGCGGCATCGGCGCTGAGCCCCAGGACCTTGTGCAGCACGGGCTGCGTGAGGATCGAACCGCCGCCGCCGACGAGGCCGAGGACGAGTCCGATGCCGAGCGCGAGCAGAGCCCCTAGTGGTGTCATATATGCGTACATAGTAATATATCAGGATGGAGACTGCCATGGGATGGGGAACGATGCTCGCGGTGGGAGCGGGCACGGCGGTGGGGCTGATGTTCGCGCTCTGGCTGCTGCACCTGCGCCTGCGCAACGCCGCGGTGGTGGACGTGGGCTGGACGGTCGCCGTGGGGATCCAAGCGCTCGCGGCGGCACTGCTTGGGCCCGGAGATCCGACGCGACGGATCGTGGTCGGCGTGGTGGGGGGGCTCTGGAGTGCCCGCCTCGCGCTGCACCTCGTCCGGCGGGTGGCCTCGGAGCCCGAGGATCCGCGGTACGCGGAGATCCGGGCGCGTTGGGGCGGGAATCTCCGCCTCAAGTTCCTCGCCTTCTTCCTCTTCCAAGGGGTGCTTGCCGTCGCGCTGGCGGGCCCGTTCTTCGTGGCGGCATCGGACCCGTCGCCACGTCTCCATCCGGTGCTCTGGGCGGGGGTGGCGCTCGCGCTCCTCTCGGTGCTGGGCGAGGGGACGGCGGATGCCCAGCTGCGTCGCTTCAAGGCCGACCCCGCGAATCGCGGTGCGGTGTGCCGCGTCGGGCTGTGGGGGTGGTCTCGGCATCCGAACTACTTCTTCGACTGGCTGATCTGGTGCGCCTTCGTCTTCCTCGCGCTTCCGTCACCGTGGGGGTGGGCGACGGTCGGCAGTCCACTCCTGATGCTCTACTTCCTCACGCGCGTGACGGGGATCCCGGCGACGGAGGCCCACGCGGTGCGGTCGCGCGGGGAGGCATACCGGCGCTACCAGCGCGAGGTGAGCGCGTTCGTCCCTTGGCCCCCTCGATAAGTTTCGAGGGTGCGTCCCCCCTGTCTTGCCCTGTTACTCTCGATCGGCCTCGGGCTCACCGCCTGCGCCGAGCGTCCCTGGCACGGCATCGTACTCGACCCGGCGACGCCAGCCCCGCCGCTCGCGGTGGCTGGCGTGGCGGCGGAGCCTGCATCGCGGTTCACCCTGGCGTCGGCGCGCGGTTCGACGGTGCTCGTGTACTTCGGCTACACGCATTGTCCCGACGTCTGCCCGACGACGCTCGCCGACTGGGCACGGGCGCGCCGTGCCCTTGGCGCTGACACCCTTACCGTGCGGTGGGTGTTCGTCAGCGTCGACCCGACGCGGGACACGCCGGCCGATGCCGCTGCCTATGCGCGGCAGTTCCATCCATCCTTTGAAGGCACAGCCCTCACGGATGCGGAGCTCGCGCCGGTGCTTCGGGATTGGAGCATCGCGGCGTATCCGGAGGGGGACCCTCGGACGCCGGATTACACCGTCGCCCATCCGGCGCACAGCTTCGTCGTGGACGCCGAGGGGCGTCTGCGCCTCATGATTCCACCCGGAGTGCGTGGTGATTCAATCGCGGAAGATCTGCGCCGTCTGCGCTAGCGTCGTCGCGCTCGCGTGCGGCGGCGGCGACCGTCCGTCGGGTGACGGTGCGCGCGTGGCGGTCACCGGCTCGGCTGCGGCCTCCTCGGTGACGTTGGCGGTGATGGACGCCTGGGCGCGGCCCGCCGACAGCGGGGCGACCTCGGCGGCGTACCTGGTGCTCGCCAACCGCGGGACGACGGCGGACACCGTGGTCGGCGTCGTGACCGAGGCGGCCGAATCGGCGACGGTGCACCAGACCATGCAACACGAAGGCACGATGCATATGTCGGCGGTTTCGACGCTGCTTATTCCGGCGGGCGCCGAGGTGTCGCTCGCGCCGCTCGGGACACATGTGATGCTGCACCGTCTCCGGCGTCCGTTGCGTGCCGGGGATACGGTGACGTTCGGTCTCGCCCTCGCATCTAGGGACACCCTCCTCGTCTCGGCGGTGACACGTGCGCCGTGAGCTGACGGTCGGTGCGGTGCTGCTCGGCACCGCCGTGCTCACGTGGGTGACGTGGCCGCGGCCCGCGGCGACGATCGAGATCGCGGTGGGTGGGGCCGCGACCGTGGGCGGGGCCGCGTTGCCTGAGACGTTGGTGTTGAAGGCCAGGACCGGGGGTGCAGTGGTGCGCGTTGTGAATCGAGACACGGTGCGGCATGCGTTGGCGCTCTTCGCCGCCGATGCCGGCGCGACGGTGGAATACACCATCCCGCGCCCCGGCACGTATGGCGGTGCCTGTTCCGCGCACCCGACGGGCGCCCTCACCTACCTCGTCCGATGAGAGCGGCGTCGTTGCTGGTGCTGCTCGCGCTCGGTGCCCGCGCGGCGTCGGCCCAGGGGCCGCTCGTCGCGGTGCCCTGCGCTGGTGCCGATTCGAGCTGTGTGGCCCCCGCGCCGGTGCGCGAGTTCCGCGGTGCCTGGGTGGCGAGCGTCAGCAATATCGACTGGCCCTCGCGTCCCGGGCTGCCGACCGAGCGCGCGCAGCAGGAGCTGCTCGCGATCCTCGATCGCGCGCAGACGAGTGGGCTGAACGCCGTGATCCTGCAGGTTCGTCCCTCGGGGGATGCGCTGTACGAGTCGACGCTCGAGCCGTGGTCGGAGTATCTCACCGGCCGGCAGGGGGTCGCGCCGCGTCCGCGCTGGGATCCGCTCGCCTTCGCGGTGACGGAGGCGCATCGCCGCGGCCTCGAACTGCACGCCTGGTTCAATCCGTACCGCGCGAAGCACGGCTCGGCGAAGACGCCGCTCGCGGCGTCGCACCTCGCGACACGGCGCGGGCGCCTCGTGCACCGCTACGGCAAGCAGCTCTGGATGGATCCCGGCGAGCCTGAGGTGCTGGCGCATACCGTGCGTGTGGTGCTCGACGTCGTACAGCGCTACGACATCGATGGCGTGCATCTCGACGATTACTTCTATCCGTATCCCGAGAAGACGCGCCGCGGTCGGCCGATCATCTTCCCTGACGCGGCCACCTACGCCCGCTACCGAGCGCGGGGCGGACGGCTCGCCAAGGATGATTGGCGTCGATCGAACGTCGACTCTCTCGTGCGCGCCTTGCACGATGGTATCCATCGGGTGAAGCCGTGGGTGAAGTTCGGTGTCAGCCCATTCGGGATCTGGCGGCCCGGGTATCCGGCGGGGATCCGTGGCTTCGATGCGTATGCGGAGCTCTATGCCGATGCGCGGACCTGGGCACGCGAGGGATGGGTCGACTACCTCTCCCCCCAGCTCTATTGGCCCTCGGGGCGTCCGGAGCAGTCGTACCCCGATCTTCTCCGGTGGTGGGGGGAGCAGAACACGCTTGGTCGCCATCTCTGGCCGGGCAACTTCACGAGTCGGGTCGGGGACGGGACGCGCACTGCGTGGTCGGTCACCGAGATCCTCTCGCAGGTGACGATGACGCGTGCGGAGCCGATGGCGTCCGGGAACATCCATTTCTCGATGCAGGCCTTCCTGCGCGACCGGGATTCGGTGGGCACGCAGCTCGCGCAGGGTCCCTATGCGACGCCGGCGTTGATCCCCGCATCGCCCTGGCTGCGGCCGCCGACCATGGGTGCGGTGCGAGTGGATGTCGCGACCACGTCGACGGGGGAGCCGTTCGCGCGGGTGCAGGTGGACAGCGCCGCACCGCGCTGGTGGGTTGTGCAGGAGCGTGAGGCGAGTGGCGCGTGGCGGACGCGGATCGTACCCGGTGCGTGGCGCGAGATTCCACTCACCGCGCAGGCGGACCGCGTGGCGGTGCGTGCGATTGATCGCGCGGGGGTCGAGCGCGCGGTGCATACGTTGCGCATCTCGGCGCGTCCGTAGTCACCAGCGGGGCCGGCGGGGCTCCCTCAGGAGCAGGATCGTCGAGCTCGCGTGAGGCGACTCACGTCAGGGACTGATGCAACG
>JACCDM011191732.1_pt1 | contig 31074 bp, 34 predicted proteins | sample 7445851 | NCBI WGS metagenome assembly JACCDM01 (sample SAMN15323438, study PRJNA562643) | freshwater metagenome | isolation source: river surface water | place: USA:Blue River Watershed | collected 2017-08-16
ACGCCAAAAATCCAAAAGCCCGCCCCGCATTCCTCCCGCACCCTCCTGCGGGGCGGAAACCCGAATCCCGCCGAATTTCAAAAACACTTTGTCTCGGTTTTGCGAACCATTCCTCCCGCAAAATAGTTTCGCAAAACCGAGTCCATTTTTTCCGAACGGCCCATTTCCTGCCATTTGAGCCGTTCGGTGCATTGCGTGCCTCGCTTTTCTCCTTTGGAGAAACTGTGTGCATACACAGGCGTGCGTAGCACGCGCGAGGCACGCTGGAGTTCCTTATGAATTTTTGATAAAGTAAGTTCGAGCGGAATCGTAAAACCACTCTGCAAAAAAAATTTATCTGCGTGTTAGAATATAAGCATGTCTATCTTAGAACCTATTCGCAATTTCTATGGTCGCTTTGAACGACCGATTTCTTCTTTTTCCCTGGTCGCTGGGTTCGTCTTCGATGCGCTCACTCTAAAGAGGGTAGACACACTCTTTGAAAATGTTTGGATATTGGCGCACTTGCTTGTAGTAGCCATTTTTATTATTTTAATTCACAAGACAGAGGGTTCCGCCGGAGATGAAGAGAATCCAAGCAAAAAGCATTTTTGGTATGTAAACATTTTGCAATTTTTCTTTGGAGGAATACTCTCGACTTACCTGGTGTTTTATTTTCGTAGTTCGGATATTTTTACCACTTGGCCGTTTATCGCCCTCTTAACTTTGGCTTTTTGGGCGAATGAATCACTCAAGAAGCATTATGTCCGTCTTAGTTTTCAAATCAGTTTGTTTTTTCTGTCCATCTATTCGTTCATGATTTTTTTGGTGCCGATTGTATTGCATGAAATTAGCGACCGGGTATTTTTATTTTCTGGATTTTTATCCCTTGCTATTATTTCAGTTTTTACTTTTATATTATTTTATTTTATAAAAAACAAAAAAGAAAAATTCGAAAGTAGAAAGATTATTATTTCTTTAATTTTAGTTATTTTTATTATAGTAAACGGGCTTTATTTCACAAATTTAATTCCACCAATTCCGCTCTCACTCAAAGATGCCGAGGTGCTTCACTCAATATCCAGAAACACCGAGGGCAATTACGACGTTACTTACGAAGACCACGGGTTGAGGGGATATTTTACTTTATATCCGGATTTTCATAAAGTTTCCGGCCAGCCGGTTTATGCATATAGTGCGATATTTTCTCCCAAGGGCTTAAATATAAAAATTATTCACGAATGGCAACATTATGATCAAACAAAAAATAAATGGATCACCGAAAGTGAGATACCTCTTTCTGTCATCGGTGGGCGTGACAATGGTTTTCGTACGTACTCCTCTCGTTCAAATTTAGCAGAAGGTAAATGGCGAGTAAAAATTAAAACAGAACATGGTCAAACTATCGGGCATTTAAGGTTTAATATAGTGCATGTCGATACAGAGCCCGAGACTACTTCTTTTGATTTGTCTCTTTATGTAACTCCGAAAATAGAGCGACAGTCTTAGCAAAATCTTTTTCAGCTATTATAAACACGAGTTCTGTCGGAGTGGAGACGAGCTCTTCGATGTTTATTTTTGCTCGTGCAGTAACCGAGAGTAGGGAGAAAAATATGTTTGGCATACCGAAAACTTCTGGGCCGTAAGATATGCCGACGGCGGCAAAATTGTGGTTGACCCATTTTGGTTTTATTTTAAAGTGTTGTAAAACCTTCTTTTCTAAATTGGTCGAGCAGATGATGTCGACTTCGTGGGTGCCACGAGTCATAGTGAAAAAATCTTCAGCCGAGACGGAAATTTTTTTATGGAGAGTTTCTAATTCTTTGATGAATTTCTCACTGTTTTCGTAAGCAATTTCGGTCAGGGGGAGTTTGGTGGTGATGCCGGTGATTGGCACTTCACGTATGAGTGGGCGCTCTTTTTTCAATTCTTTGCCGACTCGAGAGAGTGAGACGACGAGGGAGGCGATAGTCACTTGTTTTTTTGTGAGCTCTTGCACCTTTGGGCGAATCTGGTAGGCATAGCTACTCATGTTCATATAGCCATGAGTCAATGCAAAATAGGCTTCAAATTCTTTTAAGACGATATCTCTCACCACTGGTTGGATTTTTATCATATGTGTGGATTCTAACAAATTTAACAAAAAGTTACAAATGCAATATCAATGCAAAAAAATTTAACTTAAATTTTCTGTCCTTATATGATTGAAGCATGAGAAAAATTTATAAAAATTTGCTGGAGGTTATCGGCGGTACTCCATTGGTGGCGGTTCCTTTTGGTGGAGAGGCAGAAGTTTTTGCAAAATTAGAATATTTAAATCCTGGTGGTAGTATCAAAGATCGGTCTGCATTGTTTATCATCGAAGAAGCCGAGAAACAGGGGCTGCTCAAGCCAGGTGGAACTATCGTTGAATCTTCTTCAGGTAATCAGGGTGTGGCCTGCGCTATGATCGGGGCTATCAAGGGATACAAGGTCATCATCACGGCTTCGCCGGCTATGAGCGAAGAAAAAGTCAAAACCATAAAGGCTTATGGGGCCGAGGTGATTCATTGCCCGGCGGTGCCGATTCATCATCCTGAGAGTCGGCACAGCCGGGCGCTAGAGATTTTAAAACAAACTCCAAATTCTTTTATGCCCAATCAATATTTTAATTTATCAAACCCCAAGGCTCATTATTCAATGACCGGACCAGAAATATGGGAACAAACTGGTGGACGGATTACTCACTTTTTTGCAGCTGGTGGTACTGGGGGCACAGTGAGTGGCGTCGGAAAATTTTTAAAAGAAAAAAATCCAAATATAAAAATAATCGCCGTGGATGTCGACAACTCTTTTCATTCGACTGGTGGCAATCCCAAACCATACAAGATGGAGGGGATCGGTATAGATTTTGAGACACCATGTCTCGATGAGTCGGTGATAGATGAATTTATCAAAGTCTCTGACCAGGAGGGGTTGGGGATGCTTCAGGTTATGGCTAGAAATTATGGACTACTTCTGGGTACGGCAAGCGGGGCGGTATCGTTTGCGGTTAAAAACTATTTACCAAAATTAAAAAAAGGGGATGTGGTGGTGACTATTTTTACTGATTCCGGCCGGGCATATTTATCCAAAAATTATTTCTAATAGATTTAACAAATAGTTAAAAAAAGTTACATAACCTAAAAAAATTAACTTTAGGCTCTGGGGTTGGTATTTTTATATTAGAGGAGAACAAATGGAGTTCTATTACGGAAAGTTTGCAGACGAGGGCAGCGAGCGGATGGCTTCGGAAGTTCTGTATTCTTTGGGGTATGAAGCCGTGGTTAATCCCAAGCTTATGTCCTCTGAGAGGCTTCAGATCATTCTTGATGCAAAGCGCCGACTTGAGCATCTCAATCACGGTGGGGGCGACGATCACCCTCGGCAGTAAGAGCCGGCGAACCGAAAGGTGAGCCGGCTTTAAATTTGGTATAATATATTTGTTATGGCTGAAGACATGAATGATTTAGATGAGCAAATTCAAAGACTTGAAACCGAAATGGTTCAGGGGAATTTTTGGGAAGACAAAATTCGCGCACAGGCTACACTAAAAGAATTGGCTGAACTTAAGGCTAAAAAAGAAGGCGTGGGTAAATATGATAAAGGCAATGCGATTTTGACTATCATCGCTGGGGCAGGAGGCGACGATGCAGAAGATTTCGGCGCTATGCTTTTTGAAATGTATGTAAAATATATAAATAAAAAGGGTTGGAAGGTGGCTTTGGTTCATGAAAATAAAAATGATCACAATGGCTACAGAAATATTTCAGTAGAAGTATTAGGCAAGAGTGCTTATGGCACACTAAAGCGCGAGTCTGGGGTGCATCGCTTGGTCCGGGTTTCACCCTTTGATGCAAAAAAGCTTCGACACACTTCTTTTGCACTGGTTGAAATTTTGCCGAAATTTTCCAAGATGGAAGATAAAGATTTCGTGATTCCGCCAGCTGACTTAAAGATAGAATTTTCGAGGTCTAGCGGTCCAGGAGGGCAAAATGTAAACAAGAGGGAAACTGCGGTTCGAATCGTCCATATACCGACAGGGATAGCTGTACATGCCTCCAACGAACGTTCCCAAGAGAGTAATCGCGAGAGCGCTATGTCTATTCTTCGAGCCAAGATATTTAAGCGTGCCGAAGAAGAAAAGAAGAGCGTCGAAGATGCTATGAAATTGAAAAATACAGAGATAGAGTGGGGTAATCAGATCCGTTCATACGTACTCCACCCATACAAGATGGTCAAAGACCACCGGACCGAGGCCGAGACTTCAAATGTCGACGCAGTTTTGGAAGGAGATTTAGACTTATTTATTGAAGCCGAGAAAAATTTGTAATTTATGATATAATAGACGGGATGATTTATTTCAACAATGTAACCAAAAACTATGGAGACTCGGTAGCACTGGATGGTATCACTTTTACAGTAACGGCAGGAGAATTTGTTTCGGTTGTAGGACATTCTGGAGCAGGCAAGACTACTTTGACCAGAATGATATTGGCAGATGATGCTCCGACTGATGGGTCGGTATTTTTTGAGTCTATTGATGTACATAAATTAAAAAATAATGACCTGACTAGACTTCGCCGACGGATCGGGGTGGTGTTTCAAGACTTCAAATTGCTCCCAAACAAGACTGCTTATGAAAATATTGCTTTTGCCATGGAGGCAGCCGGAAAAACTGATGAAGAGATAGCTACCGACGTGCCCCATGTGCTGGAGTTGGTGGATTTGGGTCATAAGATACTGCACTTTCCTCATCAGATGTCTGGTGGAGAACAACAACGTTTGGCAATTGCTCGAGCTATCATCAACCAACCCGAGCTTATTATCGCCGACGAGCCGACTGGCAACCTCGATCCAATCAACACTCATGAAGTGGTAGAAATTTTGAAAAAGATAAATGGTCTGGGGACTACGGTGATACTGACTACTCACAATCGAGGAGTAATAGATTCTGTAGGGCAGAGAGTGATTACTATGGAAAACGGTAAAATTATTCGAGATACCAAGAGTAGCCACCACAAGGAAAAGGCGGATAAAAATGATGATAAATAATTGTGTTAGAATATTTATATGATGATGATCGACTTAAAAAGAATAATACGAGCGGGGTATACAAACTTTAGGAGAGGAGGATTGGTGTCTTGGGCTGCAGTATTGGTAACCACTATTACTCTCTCGGTAATTGTGGCTATTATTCTTCTTCAAACTGTTTTGTACTTCTCATTAAATGCAATCAAAGACAAGGTAGATGTGACGATATACTTCAATGTTGGCGCACCAGAAGACCAGATAATGCTTTTAAGATCGTCTATGGAAAAACTTCCAGAAGTTCAGAATATATCTTACGTTTCAGCCGAAGAGTCTCTTCGGATTTTTAGAGAACGGCACGAGAAAGATTACCCTACGATTCAAGCGCTTGATGAGATAGGCACAAACCCATTAGGAGCTTATTTAAATATTAAGGCTAAAGAGGTGAGCCAGTACGAAAGTATTTCTAATTTTTTGCAATCTGATAATGCGTTGGTCACAAATTCCAATCGTATTATCGACAAGGTAAATTATCATCAAAATAAGGTAGTCATTGAGAGGTTAAATTCTATTATTTCTGGAGCCCAAAAACTAGGTTTCATTATAACTTTTATTTTGATTATAATTTCGGTTATTATCACTTTTAACACTATTCGCCTGACTATCTTTATATCTCGTGAGGAGATAGGTGTGATGAGATTGGTAGGAGCCTCTAAAATGCGCGTAAACGGACCGTTTATGGTGGAAGGAGCTATTTATGGTATTATCTCTACAGTCATCACTATGGTCATTTTCTGGCCTGTGACGGCTTGGTTTGGTAGGAATATGACTGCATTTTTAGGGATAGATTTGTATAGTTATTATACTTCAAATTTTGTCCAAATTTTCTTTATTGCATTATTATCAGGTGTATTTTTAGGCATGCTGTCGAGCTATATAGCAGCTAGGAAATATTTAAATAAATAGAAGGGTTATGGCAGATAAAAAGACAAAGTATATTTTCGTGGTTGGAGGGGTGATTTCAGGAGTCGGTAAGGGTATCACGGCATCATCGATCGGTCTAATTTTAAAAAATCGAGGACTCAAGGTCACCGCGCTCAAGATAGATCCATATATCAACGTAGACGCTGGCACTATGAACCCCACTGAGCACGGTGAGGTTTTTGTTTTGTCAGATGGAGACGAGACCGATCAAGACATGGGTAACTATGAGAGATTTTTAGGTATAGATTTGACTCGGATCAATTACATGACCACCGGCCGAGTGTATCAAAAAGTAATCGAGCGAGAAAGAAATTTGGAATACAAGGGCAAGTGTGTGGAAGTGGTTCCACATATTCCGATGGAAGTCATGGTTCGTATCAAAGAAGCTGGTAAAAAATCCGAAGCTGATGTGGTAGTCATCGAAATCGGAGGAACTATCGGTGAATATCAAAATATGCTTTTCTTGGAAGCTGCCCGGATGATGAAACTCGAATCACCAAAAGATGTGTCTTTTGTCATGGTCTCGTATTTGCCGACTCCAGGCAAAGTGGGCGAGATGAAGACCAAGCCGACTCAACACGCCGTCCGCGCCCTAAACGCTTCGGGTATTCAGCCAGACATTTTGATTGCTCGTGGTGAGACTAGTCTTGATGAAAAGCGTAAAGAAAAAATTTCCATGTTTTGTAATGTGCCAGCTGAACGAGTCGTAGCTGCTCCAGATGTAGATAGTGTGTATGATATTCCTCTAAATTTTGAAAAAGAAAAACTTGGCGACAAGCTTTGTGAACTCATGGGCCTCGGTGAACAAAAGCTAGATGTAAAAGCTTGGAATGCTTGGAAGAATTTTGCTAAACATGCTCACAATGGTAAAGAAGTGGTGAAGATTGCCATGGTGGGAAAATATTTTGAGACTGGAGATTTCGTTTTGTCAGATTCATATTTATCGGTGATCGAAGCTTTGAAATATTCTAGTTACAAAGAAAACAAAAAGCCGATTATATCGTGGCTCAACTCTGTAGACTATGAAAAAAATCCAGCCAAATTAAAAGAGCTTAAAAATTATGATGGGATTGTAGTCCCGGGTGGATTTGGCTCTCGAGGCGTAGAGGGGAATTTGAAAGTGGTTGAATTTGCTAGAAAGAATAAAATTCCTTATTTCGGACTTTGCTACGGTATGCAGATGATGGTCATCGAATATGCTCGCAATGTTTTGGGTTTGAAAGATGCGAATACTAAAGAAGTAAACCCACATTCAAAAAATTTGGTTATCGATGTGATGGAATCTCAGAAAGAACTTTTGCAAAAGAATTTATATGGTGGCTCGATGCGCCTCGGTGAATACAAGGCAATCTTGGGTGAAGGCACTATCGCTCGAGCGAGTTATGGTAAAAAGGAAGTAGGTGAAAGACATCGCCACCGTTATGAAGTGAACAATGCTTATATCAAAGAATTAGAAGCGAAAGGTTTTGTGTTTTCTGGACGATCTCCTGATGGCCACCTGATGGAGATTGCAGAATTGCCAAAGAGCGTCCATCCATTTTTCTTGGGTACTCAATTCCATCCAGAATTCCTAGCTCGTCCACTTTCTCCGCACCCACTATTCTCAGCTTTCATTAAAGCCTGCGTCGGGAAGAATTAGTTTAATTTAACATTCCTTGTATTTTTTCGAGGCTGATAGGAAATGCTACGGCACCTAGTACGCCGGGGCCGATTTCGTATTGATCAAAGTAGATAATTATACTACTCGTGTCTAGTGCCCAGTTCTTAAAAGAATTGAAGGTTAACTTGTCTACTTCTTCCGGAAAGATAACTGGGCTACCTTCTGGAAGCCAATCGTGCAATTCTTTCTTTACTAGCTCAGTAAAGAAAGTTTGGTTGTCTGCTGTTATTATATCTACTAGCGCTAGGAGTTTGCTTTCTTCTTTGGATACATTGAAAACTTTGTAATAACTACTGCCATGAGCACCACCAGTATAAGTATAGATGCTTATAACTACGGAGGTGATTTTTGAGCCAGTAATTTCTTTGGCCGTGATGTCGAGCGTATAATTCGTCGTTGGGTTTTCAGAGCCAAATTGTTTGCGCATATCTGGAACATCTAAGTCAGCCTGTTTTTTGAATTCGGCTATTGTTGTATCGATGTATTTATTTGATTCAGTTATTAGTAAACCCTCGCCCGATAGTACCGGCTTTTTACCGGTGAAATTTGTTTCATTTATGTCTATGTTAGTGATGGAAATTCTATCTGAATTTGTTTCAGTTACTAGTGGTATGTTTTGGGATGATTTTTCACTGGAAAGAATTTTTTCTACTAATTTAGGCACCCATTTATCCTGGGTGGCTAGAAGTCCCAGGCCTATGATTATAAGGATAAGTAAAAATATCTGTAAAAATTTTGTTTGCATTATTTGCTTTCTAGGTTTCTAAAGGTAATACCAGCTGGTAGTTCAAATTTTGAAGAGTCTGTGTCCCATTCTACACAATTGTAATCACCGATTTCACCGGTGTTCCAAGAATAAGTTCCAGAGGCGGCGGCTTCTTCGGTCGAAGCAGTGGGATTTGCTTCCATTTTAAAGCCCATAGCTCCTGTCGCGGATGACCAAGTATACATAAACCCATCTTTGTAGACGAAAGATGTGTCTATAGTACGACCCTCAGCAACACTACTAAACTCTCCACGCATTTTTCCCCCATCCATGTATACTGTGCCAGAGTTTTCAAAATCACTCATAGCTTGTTTTACTTCGCATTTGTATGCACCCCCTCTTTTAGCAAATTCTGAGAAAGCCATTTTCTTACCTGAATTTTCTTCCTGCGCAACTCCATCTTCCGTTGCCCGAGGTTTGCTTCCTTTTAATGTGTAATATGCACCACCTACTACCACAACTCCTACTAAAACCCAGGCTAGTGTTTTGTTCATATATTTTTGATTAGTTATTAAATTATAATCGCTACTACTAGTATTCTATAGTAAAAGGGAAGGACATGGAAGCATCATGCTCAGGAAGCCCAGAAGCGTTGTCTTTGTGGAGGATTAGAGTAGCCGGACCTGTGTATGCATCAGGAACTTTAACATTTGCCTCAAAAGGTACAAAGGTATCTACCATCCAATCGTCTTGGGCGGTGGCATAAGTTTGTACCAATATTTTTCCTTGGCTGTCCAAGACATCTACAGGGAAAGATCCTTCAAAATAAAATCCCTTGGCCTGCCCTACGACCTTAAATTCTTTTCCGGTGACTTCGCCAGGGAGGGGCAGGTCCGCAACTATGTGTTCTTTGTCTGTATTGTTATAAGTTATTTTTTCTGTAATTTCTTCGATAGTATCTACTGGAGCTTCAACTGATTTTTTCATAAATCCAAACCATACTACTAATCCTACTACAATCACTATGATTATGTTTTTCATATATTCATTGTAGCAATGAATGAGGATCATGAGCAAACTTGTTTGTTCGATGTCCGAATGATGTTGCTACATGATATCCCCTATATCACTTCCTTTGGCGTAAAAAATCAGGTCATTGGTGGAAGATGCCCAAGTTTGTTCTATGGCATCGAGGATCCTCCAGCTTTGCAGTATTTCACCGTCAGAAATAAATAGGTTGTGCTGGTTTGCAATTACTGAAGCAATAACTTTTTCATAAGCGCCGGGTTCGTGTTCAATATTAAATATTTTTTCACTGCCGTCTTTATATTTGATTATGATCTGAGTTCTCTTGTCGCTTAGAGCCTTACCAGTGGATAGGGTGATGGATACTTCTCGCCAAATTGGATCGCTAGACATTAGATGTATCGAAACAAAGGTTTCAGTCATGCTAGTAGGATTCTCCACTTCATTTCGGTAGCCCTCATATTGTCCTCGTTTTACGCATTCTTGTTTAGATATGTCACAGACTATATTTATATTTTTTAAAGCTTGTTCTCTTTGATGGGGCTGGAAAGATTGAGATAGGGTGACAGCCGTCATTTCTATAAGGTGACTTTGCACAAAATCTTTCAAGGCCCCAGTTTGTTCATAAAAACTTACTCGTCCTTCTATGTCTATTTTTTCACTAGCAAGTATTTGGATACTAGCAATATCTTTTTTCTCCCAGTTTTCAGTTACTACTTTTTGTAAGGATTGTTTTGCTAAATAATGGTCTACTCGATAGATTTGTTCTTCCGAGAAATATTTGTTTATATGGGTTATTAATTTTTTTGCAGATTCTAGGTTATTACCAAAAGGTTTTTCGAGGATTATTTTTATATTTCCGCTGTTGTCTTTAGTAAAATTGTTATAGATGAGCTCTACTGCTTCTTCCACGCCAGCTGGGGGAATGGCCAGATGAAATATTTTCTCTCCTTTGCCCGGTATTAAATTTTTCAGATTTCCATAATCCTTGCGGGAGATGGGCACAATATTGCCAGCATAGTTCATGTTTTTTAGCGCTGTCAGTAAATAGCGTTTTGACAAATCACCTGAAGCTCCAAAAATGATATAAGTCGGACTATTGTTTTCCATGTATGTTGTGTCCACCAAAGGCATTACGCATGGCGGCGAGCAATTTGGTCGCAAAGTTTATTTTACCTTTTTGGGATTCTAGGCGTACATCAAATGAGGCTTGGATAGATGGAGTTTCTATTTTTGATTCACGTGCTACTTCGAGTGCCCAGCGAGCTTCACCAGACTCAGCTACTACACCCTCTATATTTTCCAATTCCGGATTTTCTTTTAATGCATCGCGACAAAGCTCGTTTAACCAAGAAGTGATGACGCTCCTGTGTTGCCAAACCTCACCGGCTTCGCTCAAGTTTATATTTTCGTAAGGTCCTTCTTTGAGCAGTCGGTAACCTTCAGCTAAAGATTCCATCATGCCGTACTCGATGGCATTGTGAGTCATCTTTACAAAGTGTCCAGCTCCAGATTCTCCAAAGTGATAGTAAGCACCTTCGGGCTTAGCTAGGGTTTTTAAAATTGGTTCGATTGATAGATATGCGGACTTTTCTCCTCCGACCATCATGGCAAAGCCGTTTTTGTAACCCCATACACCTCCACTAGTACCGCAGTCTAGAAGGGTAGAGCCACTTGTGAGTACCTTTTTTGATCTTTCTTTTGTGAGACGAAAATCAGAATTTCCACCATCTATAAATATGCTTCCTTTGGGTACAAGAGCTAGCCATGCGTCGAGTTCGGTATCTACTGCATCTGACGGTACCATGATCCATAGTACAATTTGATCAGTTCCAAAAGCTGCTACGACTTCTTCTTTGGTATAAGCGCCTGTCATACCCAGAGCCTTCATCTCGTCTACCGGCTCTTTACTTCTATTGTGGGCTATAACCTCAAAGCCGTCTTCGTGAAGTTTTCTAGCTATTTGTCCACCCATTCTTCCTAATCCTACAATTGCTATTTTCATTTTATTTTTTAATATTATTTATTACTGATAATCTGTAAACATTGTTAAAAGTGGAACTGTTTTTAATATTTGAGCTGGTTGGTCATGGATATCTCTACTTATTTTTAAATCTTCCAGTGTCTTCCATTTTTCTTCACCCTTAGCATAAACTACTGCTTCATCTAGGGCAAGTATGGTCTTTGGGGTTATGGTGATACGTTCAAATTTCTCTGTTTTATAAGTATAGGCTAAATCTTTAGAATTTATTGCTTCAGTATGAGGCAGAATGCCAGCAGTGTGACCGTCGGCGCCGATGCCGAACAGGCCGATTTTATAAGAATCTTTTGCGAATTCTGTTTCCAGTACTCGATTAAATTTTTGACAAGTGATTTGTGAGTTATTTTCAGTAAGTACTGGCAGGAGTCGCGCTTCTGGTAAACTAAAACCTTTGTCCAAAAGTTGTTGCCAGTTGGAATCCACGTGTCCTACCGCACCATATCGCTCATCAGTCAGAGTGATTGTCAGATTTTGGTGGGGCATAGTTCTTAAAATCTCAGAAACTTTTACGCATACATCTATGCCTGAACCGCCAGTGGCAAAAAATAAAACTTGTTTGCCCAAGCTTAATTGGTGCGAGATCTTGTTTGCTAATGCGTGCGCTGCTTCTGCGGCTAAATTTTTCTGCATATGTTTATTATAACAAATTGGCTACGGGACTTGGATTCGAACCAAGATACACGCCTCCAGAGGGCGCGGTCCTACCGTTAGACGATCCCGTAAAATAACTTACTAATTGATTTACAATAGTACAAAAAATGGTTTTAATCAAATAAGAAAATCTGATATAATGGTGTTTATGGAAATTCGTAAGTCGCTAGAACAGCCGAGAATGCATGTAGAATATGTAAAACCTTTTTTCTACGAGTCTATCGCAAATGGAACTAAAACAATAGAACTAAGAATCAAGGATGGAAAATTGAAAGATGTGCAGGCAGGAGACATCATCGAATTTAAAACACGTATGTTTGCCACAAGAGTAAAAGTAAAAGACGTGCGCGTGCACTATACATTTGATGATCTTTTTGAAAAAGAAGATATAGGTAAAGTTGCGCCAGCGCTCACAATTGAATATATGCGAGAAAATATCGGAAGCATGTTTGAAACAAAGAAAATGGAATATTATGGCCTTTTGGCAATTGAATTTGAAAAGATTAATGAATAAGAAATTTTATAATGATTTAAATTAGATTTGGTATACTGTAGCCATAGATAGAATTCTGATTATCGGGTTGCAGGGGGGTCGACTTTTGCCAGTCGATTGGGTAAAAAATTGAATAGAGACTAGAAATGCACAAAGATTCTAAGAAAATATATATTTTGAAAAATAGTAAAGAGGTGGAAGATTTATTAAATAAGATGAATTGATTTATGCCAAACGAAATTCTTGAATTTTTAAAGGAAGAGCAGGTAGGGGTTTTAGCGGTGGAGATGATGGACGGTAGTCCGCATGCGGCCACGGTACATTTTGCACACACCGCACATCCACTTATATTTTATTTTGAAACTTATAGAGAATATAGAAAATGTGAAGCCCTTTTTGGCCGAGAAAAAAGCCGAGCATCTTTTGTTGTTGGATGTAATGAGGATAGCAAGAAAACACTACAACTCGATGGAGTAGTGGAACTTATTAAAACAGAAGAGAAAGAAAAATATGATCAAGTGTATTTTGGTAAATTCCCCAACAAAAAAGAAAAATCCATAGATCCAAAGTTTGTATTTTTTAAATTTACTACGACCTGGTGGAAGTTTACCGATTTTAGGGCTGTAGGAGGTAAAAAGATTTTATTATCTGAAAATTTGGTATAATAAAGACATATGAATACATTATTTGCATATATTAGTACAGTTGTACCACTAGCATTATTAGACGCTGTTTGGATTTTGGTTGTAGCGAAAAAATTCTATGCAACCGAAATGGCTTTTTTGTTTACTAAATCTGCAAACTTGGTGCCAGTAGCTTTTTTCTATCCATTGTACGCACTAGCCGTGCTTTTCCTTGCAGTGATGCCGGCGGTAACTTCAGGCTCTTGGTTGGAAGCACTTTGGCGTGGAGCACTGCTAGGGCTAGCTTCTTATGGGGCTTATGACCTGACCAACCATGCCACCATCAGTGGCTGGCCACTAAAGATGACATTGTTAGATATGGGCTGGGGAGTAGTAGTCACCGCGCTGACTAGTGTTATTGCCTATCTCTTAATAACTAGTTTTAAGTAATTTTAGTATTAATAGATTTTATGGTATAATTAAATAATTATGGATACAGAAAAAATAAAGAGTCATGGGGTTTTAATTATTGCGTCAGCTCTAGTGGTGTTTACTATCGCGTTCTTTTTTTCGGCAAGGAATTTTTCTAAACAGGGGGCCTATGTAGAAGTAAAGGGGCTTTCAGAGCGTATAGTAAAAGCCGATACAGCTATATGGTCACTAGGGTTTGAAATAAAATCCAATACTGTCGAAGAGTTGTATGCTAGTACCGAGAAGAATATTTCGGCTATCAAGAAGTTTTTAAATGATAAGGGTTTTGAAGCATCTGAAATAAACGTAGCTCCAGTAAATATTTACCAAGATACTTACCGTGACGCGTTGTTTAGATACAATTCTAGTAATCAGATATCTGTGTACACAAAAAAGGTGGATTTAGCAAAGTCAGCATCAAATGACACATTGATGTTAGTTAAAAGTGGAGTAGTTTTAAATCAAAATTATATTTCATTTGAATTTTCTGACCTAAATAGTATCAAGCCAGAGATGTTGGCTGAGGCTATCAAGAATGCTAAAGATACAGCAAAACAATTTTCTACTAACTCTGGTTCTGGCCTCGGGGGTGTTTCTCGTGGTAACCAGGGAGTATTTGACATCACTGACAAGGACCCTTCTTCACCGGAATACAAAAAGATTCGTCTAGTATCAACTCTTAGGTTTTTGTTAAATTAAGTAAATGAAAAAAAGATTCAAAGAACATCAAAAACATATTTGGATCTTTTGGGCGATGTTGGTGGGCTTGTTCGCTCTATTTTTTTTGTTCCCAGAATTTTTTAAAGGAGAAGCTTCTTATAATCGTAATGATGAGCTCAAGCTGGGGCTAGAGGATAAAAAAGAAGATAAAAAGAAAGTAGAAATAAAACTCCTAGATAAAGAAGCTTATGATGCCAAACTTTTATCTATAGCGAACAATCCACCCCCTAAGCCACCAACTACAAAAATAGTAAAGGACCCAGAAACTGGATTGGAGAGCACTGTGACCACAACTCCACCTATCATAACCTACCCCTGGCCAGTAAAAACAGTGTACCCAAACGCAGGAGCGCTTTTGCCTTTTAATCGCATTATCGCTTATTATGGAAATCTTTATTCTACAAAGATGGGGGTGCTTGGAGAATATCCAGAGGCGGAAATGTTCGAACGTTTAGATGTAGAAGTAAAAAAATGGGAGGTTGCAGACCCATCGACTCCTGTCGTGCCAGCTCTGCACTATATAGCTGTAGTGGCCCAGGGAAGTGCGGGAAAAGATGGTAAGTATAGAGCCCGGATGCCAAGCGCTGAGATAGATAAAGTTATCGCCATGGCTGATAAAATCGGAGCTATCGTATTTCTTGATATTCAAGCTGGTTTTTCTACAGTGCAAGCCGAGGTGCCACTTTTGGAAAAATATTTAAAAATGCCAAACGTGCACCTAGGTCTTGATCCAGAATTTGCTATGGCTCCTTCTGGGATACGTCCTGGGAAGGTGGTCGGCACCATGGATGCTGTGGATGTAAACTTTGCTGCAGAATATTTAGCCAAATTGGTGCAGGAAAATAATTTACCGCCCAAGGTGTTGATAGTGCACCGTTATACGCAAAAGATGTTGACCAATTATAATTTGATAAAGCCACTACCGGAGGTGCAAATAGTTATACATATGGACGGCTGGGGTGGAGCAGCCAAGAAGAAAAATACTTACCAGCAATTTGTGTATAAAGAACCTGTACAATTTGCTGGGTTTAAATTATTCTACAAAAATGATGTTTTGGATCCGGGAACTGTGTTGATGTCTCCTGCTGAACTTCTCGAGTTATCACCTCAGCCTAGCTACATACAATTTCAGTAAGATTTGCTATAATCAGGGGGTTTATAGGGTAATAGAGTTTAATAATATTATGTACGACGATCAAGAACAAAAGAAAAAAATATTTTTTATAGTTTTGGGGGTATTAGTAGTGGGTCTTTTGGGTTTGGGATTTTTAAAATCTAACCAAGAGCCAGATGGTCCAGGTGAGTTAGACGCCTTCGCTACTTGTTTAGCGGACAAGGGGGCAGTTTTTTACGGAACTTTTTGGTGTCCACATTGTCAGGCTCAAAAGAAAATGTTTGGAAAATCAGCTAAACTTTTGCCTTATATAGAATGTTCTACTGCTGACGGGGCGGGGCAGACACAGATATGTATAGATAAGGGGATTCGAGGTTATCCGACCTGGGAATTCACTGACGGTACTAGACTAAATGGTGAGATACCCCTCGAACAATTAGCCGAGAAGACTTCTTGTGTGTTACCAGTAACTGAATAATTATGAGTCCTGAAACTGTACATTACTTTAATATGTTGGTCGGGGTTGGCGTGATATTGTTGCAAGTATTATCTTTGCTCGCTGTTGTATTCCTGATTTTCAGAAAAGAAAATAGATACTTGTCTTTTATAAAAGACAATTTTATTCAGATCGGATTTTTCCTATCTATTTCCGCTTTAGCGGTTTCGACTATTTACTCTGAGGTGATAGGATATTTGCCATGTTTCCATTGCTGGGTACAACGAATATTTATATTCCCCCAAGCATTCTTATTTGCGGTGGCTTGGATCAAGAAAGATAGAAATGTATTTTGGTATTCGTTGCCATTGACCATTCTGGGTCTAGCGGATGCTTTGTACTTAAATTATATTTATAATTTTGCTCAAGATTCAGCGCCTTGTGATGCTTCTGGGGTTTCTTGTGTCCAGCATTTAGTTAGTGAATTTGGGGGGTATATATCTATACCGATGCTGTCGCTTTCTGGATTTGTAGCGCTTTTGGTGGTACTGGCCGTCGCGCATTTCTATAAGAAACCTGCCCGCAATGCTTTCAGCATAGCTGATGCAGGCGGGGATAATTAGAAATATGTTAGAATAAAATATATGAAAAAAGTAATTCCAATTATTGTAGTTGTTTTGTTTGTTTTAGTAGGTTGGTTTTTGGTGAAGAATAATTCGAATCTAAAAACTGAAAATAACATTAATAGCCCTGAGGTCAAGATCGACGTTGAAGCCAAAGCTGAGACACCGGTAGCCCCAGATAATCAAAAAGATAAAATTATGACAGCGACATTACACACAAACAAAGGAGACATTACTATTGAATTTTTAAACGACCTGGTGCCAAACACCGTTGAGAATTTCACCAAGTTGGCAGGATCGGGTTTTTACGATGGAGTAAAATTTCATCGAGTGATCAAAGGGTTCATGATCCAGGGCGGAGATCCCCTGACCAAGGACGACTCAAAGATGGCCCTATGGGGTACTGGAGGTCCAGGATACAAGTTTGAAGATGAGCTGGGGATAAACAACAAGAATGATGTCGGCACCATATCTATGGCCAACGCTGGTCCAAACACAAACGGTAGCCAATTCTTTATCAATACTGCTGCCAATAATTTTCTAGATGGTAAACACACTGTCTTTGGTAAGGTCACCGCTGGTATGGATGTAGTAACTGCAATTGAGAATGTAAAAACAGGGGAAGCCGACAGGCCAATCGAAGCTGTCGTAATTAATAGTATAACAATTAGGCCCTAGGGAACTAGGTTCTAGGCACTAGCTAATTCAAAAAAGCTAAAGCCTAGCGCCTAATAGCTAAAGCCTACAAGTCAATGGGAAAGGGAAACAACGCATATAGAAAAGACGTGAAGAAGCCAAAGAAAAACAAAGACGCAAAGAAAAAATAATTGAAAGCCCCTTATTGGGGCTTTTGTTTTTAGAGTATAATTGGTATATGGATTTCAATAGAGGTGAAAAAGATTTAATTAAGACATTAGATACCCCAGCTAAGGTGCAGGATTATTTGAATAGTTTGAGATTTAATTTTGAGAAAAAAGGAGAGACTCTAAGGTCCCCGCTTTTTGCCATGCGCTCGGGAGAAGCGCATTGTTTCGAAGGGGCTCTCCTTGGGGCTTTTATCTTGTCTAGGCAGGGTTTTAAACCCCTAGTTTTGCACCTACAAGCCACCAAGGAAGACTTTGACCACGTGGTCGCCCCATTCAAGCAAGGTGGTTTTTGGGGTGCGCTTTCCAAGACTAACCACGCTGTCCTTCGTTACCGTGAACCAGTGTATGAAAGCATTCGCGAATTGGCTATGTCGTATTTTCACGAATATTTTTTAAATGACGGTACTAAAACACTGGAAGCATACTCAGAACCTATGAGCCTGGATGATTTCGAAGATGGATGGGAAACAATGGATGGAGGTTTGTGGGGGGTAGACGAAGAACTTGATAAAGTAAAACATCACAAAATTAAAATTGTGAAATTACGTAAAGCTGATAGGATAGAGATCGAGGCTGGTAAGATTATGGAATATGAGAAATAAGGTATATAATCTAGGGTATTAGTAGATAAGTTAAATTAAAATGTTTATGATGTATGTATTTTGGTTGGCGAAAATTGTGCTGGGGGCTTATTTTATAAAGGCGGGTATCAATCACTTTATGCATACTGATATGCTGGCTGGTTATGCTGGATCCAAGGGTATGCCTATGCCAAAGGCAGGAGTTTTGGTATCTGGGGCTATGATGCTTTTGGGCGGACTAGGAATAATCTCAGGGATGTATATGACAGTAGCCGTGTGGCTATGTGTGGTATTTCTAGTGTTAGCTGCGTTTAGTATACATACCTTCTGGAAGGTAGAAGATCAGATGGCTAAAATGGGCGAGAGAGTAAATTTTGAAAAGAATTTAGCTTTAGCGGCAGCCTTGGTTCTCTTGTTGATGTAATAAAATAAATTAAAAAGCCCTCAGTGATGAGGGCTTTTTAATTTATTACTACTCTTCTTTTTGTTCGTCTTTACCTTTTTCTTCATTCTTGTGCCCATGAGCGTCGACTTCGTAGGAAGTGTTTTGTTGTTCAAAGAAGTTTACTAGTTCAAACACATCACTGGCAGTGGACATCCATTTTGCTGGGTTGGTGACCTTAAAGTGTGCTTCGAGTCCCAGCTCTTCTAGACGACGATCTGCCACGTACTGTACGTATTGGTTTACATAGTCAGCATTGAGTCCGAGTATTCCCTTTGGGAACATGTCTATATTGTAAGCAACTTCTAGACTGACACCCTCGATGATTATATTTCTTATTTCTTCAGCAAACTCAGCTGTGAGGAGTTCTGGGTTTTCTTCAAGTACGGTGTGAAGTAGTTGGATACCAAATTTTAAGTGCAGACTTTCATCACGCAGGACCCAGTTGATCATAGAACCCAGGTTTCGGAGTTGGTTTCTCTGGCGGAAAGAAAGAGCCACCATGAATCCTGAATAGAACCAGATTCCTTCCATCACGATATTTGTAGCGACGAGGTTACGCAAGAAATCTTTTTTGCCTTCGGGTGTTTCAATATCTAAGCTGTCTTCGGTCATCCGAATCAAATATTTGTTTACGAAATTTTCTTTCCTTTTTATGGATTCGACTTCGAGGTGGACATTGTACACACGATCTCGGTCTAGGGGAAATGTTTCTAGAACATACTCAAAGGCTACACAGTGGTTTGCCTCTTCAAACATTTGTTTAGCTAGATAAATATGGCACTCTGGTGATTTTAAATATGGATATACGCCTAGGGCTAAAGATCTATTTACGATAAGTTCGGTCGGATTGAAAAAAGCCATCAAGAATTCTACAGAATGACGTTCATCTTCGGTCATCTTTTTCCAGTCTGCCAGGTCTTCACCTAGTGGTATTTCATGTGGAAACCAGCTATTTCGAACGGCTTGGTTGTACAAGTCGTAAGCCCATTTGTAGTGCATGGGATGCAAATTCATATCGGTTGGTGACGCTTTTCCTAAAATCATATGGTTATTTTTTGGCTCTAGGCGCTAGGCTTTAGGCTCTAGAGAAATTAAATTAATTTATAATGTTTTTAAATAGCTAATGCCTAGGGCCTAACTTCCTAGTGCCTAGCTTTACTGACAACCTTCGCACAATAATTGATCCATTGGGTCTTCAGCAACATGGATATTCAACTTTGGGGTTGGAGCTTCGGAAGTGGCCATAATTTTAGGAGTCATTTCTAGAGAACTAAGGATCGGAGCATTTGTGGCTATTTGAGCTGTGGTGGATTCGGATACTGGTGCGGCGGCTATCTTATCTTTTAGTGCAGCAAATCCGCGTTTACCTAGGGCTTCAGATTTATTCACACTCACGGTAGATTGTTCGGCGGTGTGGCGAGGCTTCATGTGCAAGTAGTAAGTTGTCTTTAGGCCCTTATCCCAAGCCGAAGTGTAAACATTCATTATTTCATTGATATCACGAATTTCTAGGTAGATGTTTCTTGAAATTGCTTGGTCTACCCACTTTTGAGCACGAGCTGCAACTTCGACGAAAGCGTGAGGGGAGATAGCGAAAGAAGTTTTATAGATTCTCTTTATGTGGTCTGGTATTTCAGAGATTTCTTCTATGTCTCCATGGTGTTCTAGGATTGTCTCTCGAGTCTTTTCCCAGAGATTTTCTTTCTTTAGGGCCACGATCATGTTCGGGTTTACTTCTAAATATTTACCAGAAATTTTATTGCGAGAAAACATTTGCGTAAAACGTGGATCGATTCCTGGAGAAGTACCTGCTACTAGACCAATGTTTGCATTTGGGGCTATGGCGAGAAGGGTAGCATTGCGAATACCTTGTTTTACCTTACCCCGAAGAGTATCCCAATCTAGCGCTGGAAGAATTCTTGCAGATTCTTTTTTAACAGTAAGCTCACGTCCACGGTCAGCTTCCAGTTTCTTCAATGTATCTATCGGTACTTCACCACGTGACCAACCAGATCCTTTGAAGTTTTTATAAATACCACGTTCCTTTGCGAGTTCTGTAGATTCATCGATAGACATATAAGAAACGAATTCAAAAACTTGGTCTATAAAATCCGCTGCTTCAGTATCTTCATAAGAGTAACCAAGTTGTTCGATAGTATCAGCAAAGCCCATCATACCTAGACCCACGGCACGGTTTTCACTGTCAGCACGTTTTGCTTCTTCGATAGGCAGTTCGTTGATATCTACAAGGTTGTCGAGCTGGCGAGTAGCTAGGCGGACGGATTCTTCGAGGCGATGCCAGTCTACTTGTCCGTTGACAATGTGCTTTGAAAGGTTGATGGATATCAAATTACATACCGCTACATTATCCTTATCGGTAGGTAGGGTGATTTCAGTGCATAGGTTTGAGCAGTGTATGGTACCAGTGTTGTTGTTTAGAGCTCTTATATTGATAGAGTCCTTCCATGTTAGCCATGGGTGAGACGTAGTTTCTAGAGAGATCAGGATATTTTTATATTGTTGACGAGCTGGTAGTACTGAAAAGAGCTTGATTTTACCGGCCTTGGCCATTTCTACGTACTCATTGTAACGTTTAGAAAATTCCTTACCATAAAGCTCGTTTAGGTCTTTGACTTCGTTTGGATCAAATAAATACCAATCCGCACCTTCGAGTACGCGCTTCATAAATTCGTCTGAAATAAATACTGCAGTGTTGGCTGTACGAGTTCGGCGATAATCGTCACCGTTGTTCTGCTTGAGATCTATGAAGTCTTGGAAATTTAGGTGCCAGTTCTCCATGTAGAAACAAAGAGCCCCCTTTTTCTTGCCACCACGTTGTACGGCACGAACTGCAGAGTCGATAATGTGCATGAAGGGTATAGGCCCTGAAGAAGGAGTGTTGTTGGACTTGAGCATTGAACCTTCAGCGCGAAGCTTGGTAACAGAAAGACCTATACCACCAGTAGCTTTGGATAGAAGTAATACGTCAGATACAGTTTTTCCGATGTGAGCCATATCATCGTGCATCTCCATCAAAAAACAATTGGAAAGTTTTGGGTGAGGAGTACCGGCACCTATGTTTGAACTTCCTGCAGATAGGTATTCGAGCTTGGACATCTTATTGTAAAACTTTTTTGCCCATTCAGTAGGGTTTTTTTCAGTGAGAGACATGCCCATAGCTATGCGCATCCAGAAAAATTGTGGAGTTTCCAGAGGTTCCTGCCTTTCGTTTTTCATGAGGTAACGATTTTGCATGGTTGATAGACCAGAGTACCTGTACAGCTCATCATTTTCAGGTTTTAAGTTTACCCCTAGCTCATCAAGGTCGAAAAGTGTACCCATGCGAGGGTCTAGCAGTTTTCGTTCGATAGCGTCTAGAATGTATCCCTTGAAATGGCTGTTGTGAAGTTTTTTGAATTCCTCAAAAGACAAATTATGTGACTCATCATTGTCAAAATCACCGACTACTTTCTTGTAGATAGTCTTCATAAGGAGACGAGTAGCGATGATGTCGAATTCGGTACCAAATTGAGCATTTTGCAGGGCAGCGTTGATGGTAGCTGCATCCATCTCGTCGGTAGTGATGCCATCATATAGAGTAAGCCTGGTTTCAGTGGCTATCTGGATAACCTTACTAATAGGATCAGGTATGTCATGGCAAGCTCGCTCGATTGATTTGTTAATTCGGTCTGCATTGAATGGTACTTTTGACCCATCTTTTTTAGTAATTGTGAATGTCATAGGTATCTATTATACTTTCTTCGAAAATCCACAGCAAGTTTATATCGTGAATTTCATCACAATAAAAAGACAACTGAATTTCGTCAATACTACCCCTGAAACATCCTTTAGAATTTTGCTATAATACCAATATGAAAGATGAAAATTTAAAGACGAAGATAATGGTTTTTGGAACTTTTGATGGATTGCACGCAGGCCACCTAAACTTCTTTAAACAGGCCAAAAAACTAGCAAAAAACTCTAAACTAATCGTGTCTATTGCCCGGGATAAAAACGTTTTTTTGATAAAAAAAACAAAACCCAGACTGGATGAAAAGAAAAGATTTGCGCTTTTGAAAAAAAATAAGCTAGTAGATGAAGTAGTGCTGTCTGGGGTAAAAAATTATCTGCCACATATACTAAAAATAGCCCCAGAATATATAGCACTTGGTTATGATCAAAAAGCTTATGTGGAAAACCTAAAAAAGGATCTAAAAAAATCTGGATTGACTACAGAAGTCGTTCGTATGAAACCGTTTAAGGAAAAAATTTATAAAAACAGCTTGCTTCGTTCCTAGATGTCGCTTTTTTCTATGGTGGATGATAGATAAACACCGTACAGCATCACTGCTCCCAATATCAAATATAAAAATTCAAAAGAGGGAACGAGGAAGAGTGTGAATGAGGCGATGACTGGACCGAAGATGTAGGAGACAGATGGTGAACTGCGAAATACTCCGACAAATTGTTCTTCTTCGGGTTTAATGTGTTTGAAAAAATACGCGTCACTCATGACTTCGATTGTGGCTGCTCCGATACGAGTGATAAATAAAATTAAAGCCCATATCCAGACTGAATGGATTTTAATAAAAAATAATGAAGCAGAGGCTAGGGCAGTTATGCTAAAACCCATCATCAACATTTTCCTCTCACCAATCTTGTCAGAATATTTACCGAGCGGGAATGGGAGAATCAAAAATGGTATGAGCATTACAGCAAACATCTCACTGATTTCCACCCAGCTAAAGTTTAGATGTTTTGATAGATATATCGGAGTATAGATTATCATCCAGCAGAAAAAGAACTGAAGCAGGCAATTTATAATATAAGATCTAGCTAACTTTTTATTTTTAAAAAATTCTCTGATGTAGTTTAGGTTATTGATTTTATTGTATTTTGGATCAGGGATTTTTCTGAGGTCATATATAGAAACTGCTAGTAGTAGTATCATGATAAAGAAGTTAAGTAGGTATATGGTTTGAAAATCAAATATTCTCAAGATATTGCCCGAAGCTAACTGAGCCAGTATCCAAGCTGTGTTGATGATGGATAGGTACGCTCCTCTGATACTACCAGTAGATTTGTCGTGGGAGAATATTTTTAACAGTTCATCTAAGGCGAATATCACTAGTGTGTTTAGGCAAAGTCCTAAAATAAACACAGTGATTACAATCCACTGTGTTTTTGCTATGGCCAATATTCCAAAGGTTAAAGTATCCAGAAAAATCGTTAATAGGAGAAACTTGTGTACGCCTATCTTTTGAAATATTTTTGGACTAAAGGCTAAGGACAGTATAGATCCCAAAGAACCAAGTACATATACTATACCGGTCATTTTTTCTCCTACAAAAGAAGATATGAAGCTAGAGTTTATATATGCAGCTAGGGCTATTGGTAGGGAAAATAAAAATCCTGCGAAATAAATGATCTTTCGGTTGTGTTTTTCCATGCGCTATATTATAGCAGATGATTAGACAGAGAGTATCACTGGAATCACTAGTGGACGTTTGGCAGTCTTTTGGAAGAGGAATTTGGAAACATTTTCTCCAAGGCTAGCCTTGATAGAATCAAAATCATTTTGACCACCCATAGTTGGTTTGCCAATATTTTTCGCCGCACTGTCTTCGACAGATTTTTTGATGATGATGCGCACCTGGTGTAATAATTCCTGGTTTTCTTTTAGGTAGACGAATCCTCGGGAAATTAGGTCAGGAGATTTTTTTAGTTTACCTGTCTTTGGATCAAGTAGGGCAATGATAACAAACATTCCATCTTGGGCCAACATGACTCGGTCACGAATGACTACATCTTGGGCGTCACCAACGCTAGTACCGTCCACCATCATGAGTCCTGCTGGAGCTTTTTCTTTTCGAGCTACCATCTTTGATCCATCGGCGGAAATTTCTATGATAGAACCGTTGTCTGGTACGACTACATTTTCTTCAGGCATTCCCAAATCCATAGCCAAGGCTTTGTGAAGTACCAATCTATAGTGGTTTCCGTGGATAGGAATGAAAAATTTTGGATGAGTTTTTCTGTGTAACCACTTTACATCTTCTTGGTTCCCGTGCCCTGTAGCGTGCACGAAGTCTTCACCAGATGTACGGTAACTGATGATGCGAACACCCTGGCGAACCAGTAGATCTTTCATTTTTTCTACAGCGCGTTCATTTCCTGGCACAATAGAGGCAGATAGAATCACTGTATCGCCCTTGTGTAAAGCAAACTTGGTGTGGCTTTTGTTTGCAGCACGGTTGAGCGAGGCAAATTCTTCACCTTGCGCACCAGTCATCAAAACAATAACTTTGTTTGGCGGATAATTATCGACTTCCTCGATTGGAATAATTGTTCCTTTCTTTGGCGAAAATAATCCGGCTTCGATGGCGACATCGATGTTTGTCTTCATAGAGCGTCCATCGAGTACTATGTGTTTGCCTAGGGATTCAGCGAATTGTACTACGTGAGCTAGGCGAGTGATGTGTGAGGCAAAAGCAGCGATGATCATTCGGCCCGGCACTTTTTTGATTAAGTTTTCGAGACCCTGGTGGACTTTTACTTCAGGAAGTGAAAAGCCTTCGTTCTCGATGTTTGTCGAGTCGGTCATTAAAAGTAGGACTTTAGCTGGATCAAAAATTGAGTATACCTTTTCTTCTTCTTTTGTTACGACGCCATCGATTTGGTCTAGCTTGTAGTCACCTGGAGTTACGATCCAGCCGTGTGGGGTTTCGATAATTATACCCATGGAGTCAGGCATAGTGTGAGTCACGCCGAAAAATCTAATTTTTACTTTTCCGCACGTGATAACAGAATCATTTTCGACTATTTGTTCATTGAGCTTTGGTAGGTGAGGGAACTCGGCCTGACGTTTACGCATCATCAGAATTGAAAGATTGCGCGAGTATACAGGAGGGTTACCAATACGTGAAAGTACTATAGGTACCCCACCGATGTGATCCAGGTGACCGTGGGTTATGATGAGTGCTCGGATTTTGTGTTTTCGTTCTTCTAAGTAAGTGGTGTTTGGAATCACGTAGTCTACACCTGGAGTTTCTTCGGTAGAGAAATGCATACCAGCGTCTATTACGATGATATCGTCACCGATTTCGATAGCTGTCATATTTTTACCGATTTCTTCTACGCCTCCGAGAGGAATGATACGGATGACTCCTGTTTCTGGCTCTGGGATCTTGCCACCTCCTTGGTTTTTAGATTGTGGGTTACCACCTTGCTTTGGTTTTCTGGATTGGTTTTTACCGAATTTAGAATACTGATAAGTCGAGTTTTTATTGGTAGTTCTTTTTCTGTCATGAGTACGAGAAAGTCCAACCTCTGTTTTTGGGGTTGAAACACTAGAAGTATTTTTCTCATCGACGCTGATAGCGCTAAACGGTAATCTGGTTTTTTTGTTCATTATGGTTTATAGGCTTTAGGAAATTTAGGCTTTCCTGATTATTTAATAAATATTTTCCAAACTTGTTCTTTGTTTATATACCAAGAGTTCACATTACTAAATCGATCGGAAGGAGTTATGAATTTGTTTAAGGCAAATCCTCCTAGTTTGTTCGATACTACATAGATGAAATTTGGGCTATATAAAAATACAGCTGGCATGTCTTTTCTGATTTCTTCTTCGAACTGAAGATATTTTTTTACTCTAGCCTCTCTGTCGGTCAAGGTAAACGCATCTTCTAAAATTTTATCTACTTTGGCATTTGTATACATGGCGATGTTCAACCCTGGGTCTTTTCGCTGTGTTGAATGCCAGAAAGCATACAAATCCGACTCGTAGTTTATGATTTGTCCAAATAGTAGCACATCATACTTCCTAGGTCGAATCACCCCTTGGTTTAGGTTGCCTACGTCAAAAGTTTTTACATCCACGTTCATACCTATGCGCACCAGGTCTTCCTTTATTAATTCCGCAGCAGCTACAAGTTCGGGAGCGTTGCTAGTGGAAATAGAGAAGGCGAGCGGGGTGGTGACCTTCTTGCCTTTTTCGGTGGTGGTTTTTTCTAGAAAGCTAGAGGCGTTTTTCACCCAACCGTCTTTGGCTAGCATAGCTTCTACTTTGGTCAGAGTTTCAGCTTTGTTAGTGTTAGTATTTACGGCACCAGAAAGAGTTTGGTACTCTATCATGTTTGGTGGAATCGGATTGTCGATAGCTGTACCGTAGCCCTGCAATACTTCGCTGACTATTTTTTCTTTATCTATGGCTTGATTTATAGCAGACACAACTGTTTTGTTTGTAAAAATTTGGTTTTGGTTTTGATTAAAAAACAGTCCGAAAACTCTAGGTAGTACGGTAGATTCTATTTTATAGCCTTCATCGGCGAGTTCTTTGGCATTTGCTGGGGTGACGGAGCCGATTTGATCCACTTCGCCATTTTTTAGAGCCTCAGTGAGGGTCTGTTCATTTTGGTAAAAATGAATGTTTATGTTTTTTATATATGGAACACCTGAAGCAAACTTTTTAAATGAAGTGAGTTTGTAATTGTCGATAGTGCCAGAAGACAATTTTCCCACACTTTCTATTTTATAAGGACCGGATCCGATAGGATTTGTGTTGGCTTCGTGTAATTCTATCGGAGAATCTTCCCAGATATGCATTGGCATTATGCCGAGGGTCATGTTTTCTAAAAAAGTAGGGTAAGCTTGTCTAACACTGAACCGTATATTTTTGTCATCTATTTTTTCTACAGCCACCCTGTCCCAATTTAATTTTTGAGAGCTTTGAGTGAGCGGGTCCTTTGCCTTGTTGATTGTAAATATTATGTCGTCAGTGGTCAGTGGTTGGTCATCATGAAAATATAATTTGTCTTTGAGGGTAAAAGTATAATCTTGTCCATCTTCAGATACTTCGTAGCTCGAAGCTAGGTCTGGGGTAATGGTGCCATCAGCATTTTTCCGCATTAGGCCAGAATATATGAGAGATACCAAATCCTGATCCGCTTGAGAGTTTGCGAGTAGGGGGTTTACAAAGCGGGGAGTGCCGATGATGCCTTCAGAAAAACTGCCACCACTCGATGGAACAGTGACCATGAAAGATTGGTTTATGTATTGGAGGATTCCGAGGGTACTGAAGACTAGTGCTCCCAGTAGAACGATAAAAACAGCCCATTCGCCTTTAGAAAAGGAAGAGAAGGCCATGTTTAATTCTTGTTTTTTGGGTAAGTGGCCAAAGGTCTTGGACTCACGCATGCGACTTATGAAATTTTCCATAATAAGAAATTAAGATTCAATTCGTAGAAGTATACCAGCAATTACCGTATAAGCAGATTGACTACTTATATATTATAGCAAGAAGAGCAGATAATGCAAAAAGCACTGCACATGCTATAGACAAGTAAAAAAGAAACTTTTCAAAACCTCGGCGAGTATTTCGGATGGTGCCTTCGTCGCCACCACCGAGCGCTCCGCCAACTCCAGCACCTGATTGTTGAAGTAATACTGACACTATCAATAGTACGGAAAGTATAATTTGCGCGTATGGCAAAATTTTCATGACTAAACTCATGGGTGCCATTATTGCATAAATAACCCCAAAAGGCAACTTGTTGTTTTATACACAAATGGCTGTATACTATATGTATGAAAACAGAAAATACAATTTTAGGTTTATTTCAAAAATTATTCCACAACTTTAACGCTCGTCAGATGAAAGATGCGACACTCGCATTTAAAAAACATCTCGATGATGGCGGGAAAATGTTGCTAGCTATGGGTGGGGCCATGTCTTCAGCGCAAATGGGAGTGACTTTGGCACCGATGATCAAACATGGAAAAATCCACGCGATCTCTTGCACTGGCGCCAACCTCGAGGAATCCGTCTTTCGCCTAGTAGCTCATACAAAATACAAAGACTATCCCGACTATAGATATTTCACCAAGCAAGACGATCAAGATATCTTGGATCGTGGAGAAAGACGAGTTACTGATACTTCGATCCCAGAAGAAGATGCTTTTCGTGTAGTAGAACCTATCATATTGAAGCGTTGGAAAGAAGCGGAAGCCAAGGGTGAAAGATATTTTCCACACGAATATTTTTACCAAATTCTTCTGTCTGGAGAATTAAAAGATCATTTTGATGGTAATGCCGAGCATTGCTGGCTACTCGAAGCAGCAAAGTTGAATTTGCCGATGGTGGTGCCAGGTTGGGAAGATTCTACTTTGGGAAATATTTTTGCTGGTTATGTAAAATCCGGTGAAGTATCAGCTACCGTCATGAAGGGCGGTATTGAATATATGAACGCGCTGTATGATTGGTATCCAGAGCTTGCCAAAGAAGGCCCAGGTCTTGGATTTTTCCAAATCGGTGGCGGAATCTCTGGAGATTTTCCAATCTGCGTCGTTCCTTCTATCAAATATGATTTGAAAAAAGAAGTTCGCCCTTGGGGATACTTCTGTCAGATTTCCGACAGCACCACTTCTTATGGTTCATATTCTGGAGCAACACCAAATGAAAAAATCACTTGGGACAAATTGACTGTAGAGACTCCGATGTTTGTCATCGAATCCGACGCGACAATTGTGGCACCGCTAATATTTGAAGCGATACTAGATAGATATACCATAGAGAGTAAATAATTCACCTCACCCTCTAACCCCTCTCCAGATTACTAGAGAGGGGAGAAGTTGTAGCAAAAAAGCCTTTAAACACAAGGCTTTTTTGCTTGACAAATTGGTTGAATTGTGCTATACTATATGGAGTAGGGTGGTCATGGTGACTAGCCCGAAAGTTTAGCCCAGGAGGGCAAAATGAACAATCGTACCTTCACTTCAGTTCTCTTTTTCATCGGATTCAGTTTCTTTCTTGGAGTGATTGTGGGGAATATGAGTCCGGTTCCTACAGGGGAAACGAGTATCCTCGCGGTCATCGCCGCTTTCCACCTGGTGATGAGTATTATCACCAGGCCCTACGGAAAAAAGAGAGGAGAAACATCGCTGACGCAGTAGAGTTCGTAAAGTGCCTCAGCACAGTTACTCTGAGATCGTTTGAGACAGGCGCGCCCATCGGTGCGCCTTTTTCTTTTTATTTTAAAATTTTGTATTTACGCTATCGCGTATATTAAAAAAACTCTTTCGGATTTTCGGTTTGGATGAGGTCGTTCCAGACGATTAGGTCCCATTGCTCCAGAGGTTTGCGAAGAAAGCGAGTTTGTTTTTTGTAGGCGCAGATAGTTATACCACCGTTTTCAATAGGATTTAAATAACTCAAGGTGTTGTAAGTAGAGGCCGTGAGTTTTTCACCGAGCAATAAATAAGAAATAAAAAGTTTGAGGAAGATAGAATGAGTGACCATGATGATGCGCTCTTCTTTTCGAGTTTTGATATACTCGACAAGTTTCCTGGATCTTTCTTTCATATCGGTAAAATTTTCTTCGTCTGAATAACGAAAATTATCTTCATGAAATGATTTATCCATCAGGTCGACGATGTGCTTGGTTTCAGGTTCGGTGCCGGCATGGCCGATGATCTCGGTTGGATTTCGGCGCTCGACCAATAAGTCGCAATATTCGACTGGCATTTTTAATTCAGTGGCGATTATCTCGGCAGTCTCCCGGGTTCTTTCATAAGGGCTCGCTATGATCACTTGGGGATTATCCTTTTTTTGGGGAAATCTTTTGGCAGTGGCCAGGGCTTGGGCGCGTCCGTGCTCGGTCAGTCCTCCGTCTTGGCCTTGGCGAATACCTTTGGCGTTTAAAATAGTTTCGCCGTGTCTAACGAAATAAATAAGTTTTTTAGATAACATACATATATATTACTACATCTTTTGGTATTTACTATTCTCGCTTTTAAAAGTTGTGATATACTCTTTTTATGTTTGGAAATTTTATACTTAAAAAGATGCTTCGCATGAAGGGGGTGCCGGAGGCTCAAATAGATATGTTTGTGTCTATGATGGAGAAAAATCCTGAGCTTTTTCAAACCATAGCCAAGGAAGTAGAAGAAAAAACTAAAAGTGGCATGAGTCAAGAGCAGGCCAGTATGCTGGTGATGAAGAAATACGAAGCCGAACTCAAAAAGCTGGTGTAGACCCCGATGTCTATAAAATTATTAATAATTTTTAAAAAAATATGTTAAAAGAATTCAAACAATTTTTATTGAGGGGAAACGTAGTAGATCTAGCTGTCGGTGTCGTCGTCGGAGCAGCCTTTGGGACCATCGTCTCGGCCCTAGTTTCAGATATTTTAACTCCGCTCATCGGAGCTGTGGCCAAAGTTCCAGATTTTAGCAATCTAGTTTTCACTCTAAATGGCAGTGTCTTTAAATATGGTCATTTCTTAAACGCGCTGATTTCGTTTCTCCTAGTAGCCGGTGCGGTTTTCTTTTTTGTGGTAAAGCCGATGAATATGCTAGTGAGCCGTTCCAAAAAAGAACCAGAACCTCTTCCTACAACTAAAAAATGCACCGAATGCTTGAGCGACATCCCGCTAGCCGCCAAGCGTTGCGCCTTTTGCACTCTGTCTGTAGATTAGATGAAACTCAAAATAAATAAAAAGAAATTGCGGAAACTTTCTCCGACTCGGAATGCTTGGCTTTCACTGGCGAGCTCGATCATCTACCAACAGATTTCAACCAAAGCTGGGAATGCGATTTATCAGAAAT
>JACCDM010728696.1_pt1 | contig 31040 bp, 30 predicted proteins | sample 7445851 | NCBI WGS metagenome assembly JACCDM01 (sample SAMN15323438, study PRJNA562643) | freshwater metagenome | isolation source: river surface water | place: USA:Blue River Watershed | collected 2017-08-16
ATGGACCGAAGTGTCCGATCGAATCACGTCCATACCCACCAGGGCAGCATGGCCGTGCACGTGCGAAGGAATCCGAGTACCTACTCCAGATGCGCGAGAAGCAGAAGTGCGCTCGCATCTACGGTGTACTTGAGAAGCAGTTCCGTAACTATTACACCGAAGCGAGCCGCCTTGCTGGAAAGACTGGTGAAAACCTTTTAATCCTGCTCGAGTCGCGCCTTGATAACGTCATCTATCGCGCGGGCTTTGCCAAGAGTCGCGATATGGCGCGTCAACTAGTTCGCCATGGACACATTGTGGTCAATGGCAGAAAGGTCGACATCCCGTCTTATCGAGTCTCTCCATATGACATCGTCGATGTTCGCGCTAAATCTCAAGACCTCACACCATTCATCGTCGCAAGCGCTGAATTCGGTGAGAAGTCTGTCCCAGCTTGGATCGAAGTTGTGCCATCCCAGATGCGCATCCTCGTCCACACGCTCCCAACTCGGGCAATCATCGATACCCAGGTACAAGAGCAGCTAATCGTTGAGCTTTACTCCAAGTAATTGATAACTAGTAATTATCAATTAGTTGGCGAGAAGTAAAAAACTAAATATAAGTAACGACAGAGAGATCAAATAGCGGATCTCTCAGGACAATGGAGGAAAGAAGTGCTAATTGCACAACGTCCCGTACTGACCGAGGAAGTAGTAAGCGCGAATCGCTCAAGGTTCATCATTGAACCGCTAGAGCCGGGCTTTGGCTACACCCTAGGAAACTCACTTCGCCGCACCCTGCTCTCATCGATTCCGGGAGCTGCTGTAACCAGCATCCGAGTCGCTGGCGCACTTCATGAGTTCACCACTCTTGAAGGTGTGAAAGAAGATCTCACCGATATCGTCTTGAATATCAAGAACCTCGTTCTCTCCTCAGAGAATGATGATCCAGTCGTCGCCTACATCCGCAAAAACGGATCCGGCACAATCACTGGAAAAGATGTCGCTGTTCCCGCAGGAGTTGAGGTTCATAACCCTGACCTTCATATCGCAACGCTAAATAGCAAAGCCAACGTGGAGATCGAACTTACGATTGAACGTGGTCGTGGCTATGTTGCAGCAATCCAAAACAAGCAAGTTGGTGCAGAAATCGGCCGTATCCCAGTCGATTCCATCTACTCACCAGTCCTTCGAGTTACCTACAAAGTCGAAGCAACTCGTGTTGAGCAACGCACCGACTTCGATCGCTTGATTCTTGATGTTGAAACAAAGAGCTCTCTAACTCCACGTGATGCAATGGCATCGGCTGGAAAGACGCTCGTTGAACTCTTCGGACTAGCTCATGAATTGAACTATGCAGCGGAGGGAATTGATCTTGGACCATCTGTTCAGGATGCCGCCCTCGCCGCAGATCTTGCACTTCCAATTGAGGATCTAGATCTAACAGTTCGTTCATACAACTGCTTGAAGCGCGAAGGAATCCACACCGTTGGAGAACTTCTCTCACGCAGCGAAGCTGACCTACTAGATATTCGTAACTTCGGCTCAAAGTCAATCGATGAAGTTAAGGCGAAAATCCAATCAATGGGTCTTCAACTTAAAGATTCACCAGTCGGTTTTGATCCAACCAAGCACCAGAACTATGGCATCGACGAAACACTCGCCGATGACCAGGCGTAATTAGGTAAGGAAAAAGGAGAGGCCATGCCAAGACCATCACGCGGACCGCGCCTTGGAAGCGGACCGGCACATGAGAAATTATTGCTACGCACTTTAGCGGCGCAATTATTTGAAAAGGGCAAGGTGCGCACGACCGAAGCAAAAGCTCGTCGTCTCCGTCCACTCGCCGAGAAGTTGATCACCAAAGCCAAGAAGGGTGATCTTGCTGCTCGCCGGGAAGTTCTTGCTGAAATCCCACAGAAAGATGTTGTGAAGATCCTCTTCTCTGAAATTGGTCCTCGTTTTGCCACAAGAAATGGTGGCTATACGCGCATCACAAAGATTGGTCCTCGCAAGGGAGATAACGCACCGATGGCGGTAATCGAAGTTCTTGCTGAGTAATTAACTCAGTATTTGAAGATGGAGCCCACTCTCAATCCCGAGAGTGGGTTTCTTCGTTTTCGCGCTGATTTTTCCTACGATGGAACAAATTTCAATGGCTGGGCCCGTCAACCAGAATTAAGGACGGTTCAAGGTGAGCTGGAGAAAGCGCTCGCTGGACTTACTAGATTTGATATCGAGTTAGTTGTTGCTGGGCGTACCGATGCAGGCGTTCACGCAACCGCACAAGTAGCGCATTTCGATTTACCAGAGCGCGACAAATACGGCAAAGAGTGGAAAGTCGAAGATTTACTTTATAGATTAAATCGAATGCTTGATGAGGATATTCGGATTAATTCACTCTCTAAGGCCCCGCCCTTTTTCCATGCTCGCTTCTCAGCGCTTCGACGCAAATACATCTACAAGATTGCCGATGGAAGACGGCAATTAGAGCCGCTAAAGCGTTTTGATATTGCAACCTGGTATCGCGATCTTGATACAAATGCAATGAATGAAACTAGCCAATTACTCCTCGGAGAACATGACTTTGCAGCATTTTGCAAGACCGGAGGTATTGGAACCACTATTCGCAGGCTCGAGAAGTTCGAATGGAAAAGAGAGGGCGATTTACTAGTAGCCGAAGTTGTCGCTGATGCATTCTGCTATTCAATGGTCAGAAATTTAGTTGGAGCATGCGTAAGAGTTGGGGAAGGAAGATTTGAACCAAGTTGGATTAGGGATGTTCTTGAAGATCGAGAGCGCGTAAGTGAAAGCCTCGTTTTTCCAGCTCGCGGACTAACCCTAGTTGGCGTCGATTATCCAGCAGATAGTGAGTTAGAGTCTCGGGCGGCTGTGACTATAAGGAGGCGAGATGAAGAGTGAGGGACTTGCACGCAAGTTAGCTAGGGCGCTTTCACTCGTCTTACTTTCCTCGACATTCGCCTTAATTCCCAATGTTTCAAGCGCTGCCCAAATAAAGGCTGGTGCATCCTGCAAGAAGGTTGGTGAAACGCGGACTGTTGGTGCAAGAGATTTTCTATGTAAGAAGAGTGGCAAAAAACTGACTTGGACCAGAGTAGTTAAAGCTAAAGAGCCAACTCCGACGCCAACTCCAACTCCGACACCAACTCCGACTCCATCGCCCACTCCGACACCAACTCCGACTCCATCGCCCACTCCTACTGCGAAGGCTTTAACTCTTTATACCGGTGGTCGAGGCGCAGCTGAAGGATCAGCGCTGACTAAGAGCGTAGAACTTAATTTCACACCAGCGGTTGCATCACCTTCAACAAATCTAAAGCTTTGGATCTACGACCCAGAAAATAATTCTAAGTCAGCTAATTCACCAGGACTCTTCTATAGAAGTAGTGACGGGAACTGGATATTTGCGGGAACGAATAGCGATGGAACGCTATATCTCTCCCTAGCAAGTGGTAACTACATTCTCGATACTGTTGAACCAAATGGTAATCAGGCTAAGTACAAACGAAAGGCTTACTCATTAACGATTGATAGCGCGGGTAAGGCATCAATAGCTCAACTGGGTGCCAATAGCCTGGGCTTTTTCACAATTACTCTCGATCTTGTCGCTACTCAACCAACTTTCCAGCCCGCAAATCTCTGCCAATTGAGAAGTCAAGATAAAGATCCAGGGGTTACAAGTGGATTCCCTCGACTCACAGGAAGATTGCCAAGTAATGGTGAGATTAGAGCTTTGATAATTCCAGTTGATTTTCCCGATGTCATCGGAACAGGAAATCCAGCCGAGGTCTATTACGGGATGGCTATGGGAATGGATTCCTACTTTAGGAAAGTCTCGGATAACCGTGTTTCTTTCGCCTTTCAAGTTCTTCCAAATTATCTCCGAATGAATTTTCAATCGACTGCTTACAATTTAGGAAACTGGGGTGCAGGAGATAGTTATGGATATTGGAAAGCAACGCTAGCTGCTGCTGATCCATTTGTTGATTACTCAAAGTTTGATGTGGTTTATGTCCTAAGTCCAAGAAATATCCCTTGGAGTTCTATCGCATACGGACCTGCATTCCCAACTTCGGTAGCCACCGAAGATGGTTTTGTTCTCAACGGAACTATTTCTGGAGCAGATGCGTACCAAAGCTTTCCACCTGGCGCCGATTGGAAGTGGATGGCTCATGAGACCGGACACCTCTTTGGACTTCAAGATTTGTACACGGTTCCACCTCAAGAGGGAACTTTTGGTGAGTGGGATTTGATGTCACTAAATTGGTCGACAAGAGCAATCGAACTTAACTCTTGGAATCGTTACATCACTGGTTGGTTAAGCGAATCTCAAATTGATTGCCTTGATGTTAGCGCCCTAAATTCAACTCCGATAACGAGAGATCTGGTGCCGCTAGTAGAAAAGGTTTCAGGACAGAAAGCGCAATACATCAAACTTAGCGATAGCAAGATTTTGGTTATGGAGTATCGCTCTACTGGGGGATTTGATGTAATCCCAGATGGCGAAGAGGGCGTTTTGGTCTACATCGTTGATATGACAATTAAGTCAATAAGAGGTGGTTGGCAAGTTCAACGTAGATCCGGATCGACAAAAAGTAACTTTAGTGACGCGGCCTTACGAGCTGGCGACAAGATAACTGTCTCAGGGATAACAATTGAAATCACATCTCTTAGTAAAACTTCATCCTCCATGAAGATCAGCAAAGGTTAAATTTGGGCCAGATAAATGTTTCCGGGGTGGAGTACGCCCTTTCTGATGGCCGAGTACTACTAAGTGATGTCTCCTTCCGCGTCGGCGATGGTGCGAAAGTCGCACTTATTGGCGCAAATGGTTCCGGTAAGACAACGCTCTTTCGCATGATTGCAGGAGACCTAGAGCAAGATAGTGGATCAATAATTGTTTCTGGCGGGCTTGGGGTGATGCGCCAATTCATTGGTTCTATTCGTGATGAATCGACAGTGCGCGATCTCTTGATTTCAATCTCATCACCAAAGATAAGAAGTGCTGCAGCAAAGTTAAAGGAATCTGAGTTAGCTCTTGCAGTAAGTGATACCGAGAAGCAGCAAATGTCATATGCCCAAGCGCTTGCAGATTGGGGCGATGCGGGCGGCTATGAAGAAGAAGTTTTATGGGATATCGCCTGTTCCAATGCTTTAGGTAAGACTTTTGATCGAGTAGCGAATAGAGAAGTTAATTCGCTCTCCGGCGGTGAACAGAAAAAGTTAGTTCTACAGACGCTTTTGAATGGCGCTGATGAAGTTCTAATACTCGATGAGCCAGATAACTATCTTGATGTGCCGGCAAAACGATGGCTGGAAGAGGAAATTAGAAAATCCAAGAAGACCATTCTTTTCATAAGCCATGATCGCGAGCTATTGGCTGCAACTTCTAACAAAATCGTGACCCTTGAACAAGGAGTCAATGGAAACTCAACCTGGATTCACGGAGAGGGTTTTGATACTTACTATGAAGCACGCAAGGCTCGAAACCAACAATTTGCCCAGCTAGTTGAGCGTTGGGAAGATGAACATAAGCGCTTGAAGGAGCTAGTCCTAACTCTGCAATGGCAAGCTGCATCATCCCCAGATATGGCTTCTAGATATAGAGCGATGCAGACTCGACTACGCAAATTCGAGGAGATTGGCCCACCGCCACCTCCGCCAATTGAGCAAGAAGTGAAGGTGAATCTCCGTAGTACGAGGACAGGTGAGCGCGTCGTTACCTGTGAGAAATTGACGCTGGAGAATTTGACTGAGCCATTTAATTTTGAGATTTACTATCAAGATCGTGTAGCAATTCTTGGAAAGAATGGAACCGGCAAATCACATTTCTTGCGAAGACTTTCTGGCGATGAGAGCGTTCGTTACACGGGTACTTTCAAATTAGGTGCGCGCGTTATTCCGGGATTCTTTGCCCAAACCCATGCCCACCCCGAATTTGAAGGAAAGACTCTTTTAGAAATACTTTGGGAACAGAATTCTCTGCAACTTGGTGCTGCAAAAAGTGTTCTAGGTAGATATGAATTGGCAGAACAAGCAGAGCAGAAATTCACAACTCTTTCCGGGGGACAACAGGCAAGGTTTCAAGTCTTGTTGTTGGAGTTAGCTGGAGATACTTTGTTATTACTTGATGAGCCCACTGATAACTTAGATTTAGCAAGCGCTGAAGCGCTAGAGCGGGCCCTCGGTGCTTATCAAGGAACTGTTATTGCAGTCACGCATGATCGTTGGTTCGCACGTGGATTCACAAGATTTCTCATATTCGGCGCGGAAGGACAGGTCTACGAGAGTCCCGAGCCCGTCTGGACTCACTGAAGTTATAAATCTTTTGGTTGTGGATAACTTAGCGAGCATTTTTACAAATCAGGACATCCTTGCGGGATGTCATTCTTTAATCATAAATTTGTTGTCGCACCTTTTGTATTTCTCTTGATTCTTCCCACGAATACTCACTTCGTGCAAGCAGCCGAAGAAACGCCTCCTTTAACGAAATGCTTTATCAGAATTGATAATCCTCATCTTTCTAAGTCAATCAAACAAATCAGGGATTTTGATGCAGTAAAAGTAAATGCCATCTCAATTTGCGATAGAGATGTCTGGAGTCTGACAATCACGGTTGAAATTAGGAAGACTGGTTTCTTACGTAATCATGAAGTGGCCAAAAGAACTTTGAAAAGAGAAGGCATTATCTTTTCAAATAGCAAAGTGGAACATAAAGGCACATGGCGTCGATGTGAGAGTAATCGAATGTCTAGTTACTTCGGTGTTGCATATGCAGAGGCAATTATTGAAGGACAGAGAATGCGAACACTTCCGGTAACAACGGCTAAAACAGTCTCCCTGGCATGCGGTACTTGATATAGACTCTTAGCCGTGATCAAGAAAGATTCTGATAACTTTGATGATGTAGTGAGAGATGACGCATATTTTGCGTTGTTTCGCGAATTGGAGTCTCAGAATATTTCTCGATATGAGCAACAAGCGAAGAAGTTAATCGAGGAGAAGACATTAGTTTTCCAAATTGACGACTTATGGGTCAAATACTCATTGGATCGCTATGGATGTGCCTGCGATATCTCTCGCGACTCGGGTATGACATTTAGTAATCACTCATGGAGCAGGCTCGGCTGGAGCAACAGAAAGAAAGAAAAATGCCTCCCAAATTTCTTTGCCCAAACGGAGACGGATGTGAAGTTTGGTCTGGAAAATTAGACCCAAAGGATTTGCCGTTTAACGGGATTCTCTGCGGAATCAAGGGACTCCAAGGGCTGATTTTGACCCTCCCGAGAGGGGCGGGTAACCTTCCCCTTCTGCCTCCGCGGCCTCAACTGAAGCGAGTGGAGCTGACCAATAAAGAAGTATTAAAGAAAGAGAGTTCCCGTGCGTACCTTTACTCCATCACCTAGCGATGTTGCGCGTAAGTGGTATGTCATTGATGCAGCTGATGTAGTCCTTGGTCGTCTTGCAAGTCACGCGGCCACTCTTCTTCGCGGCAAGCACAAGCCAACCTTTGCCCCACATATGGATATGGGTGACTTTGTAATTGTCATCAACGCTGACAAGGTAGTTCTAACCGGCAGCAAGATGACTGAGAAGATTGCATATCAACATTCTCAATACCCAGGCGGTCTAACCGAGCGTAACTACGCACTTCTAATGGAGAAGTTCCCAACTCGCGCTGTCGAGAAAGCAGTCAAGGGAATGTTTCCTAAGAATTCAATTGGTAAGCAGATGGCTTCAAAACTAAAGGTTTATGCCGGACCAAACCACCCACATGGTTCACAGGCTCCGATTCCTTACGTATTCACTCAAGTAGATCAAACAAAGCTAGGCAAGTAAAGGATGATGATGTCAGAGAACGAAACAACAACTGCATATAGCTCCAGCACTCCTGCTGGTGCAACCAACCGCGCTGCGGTAATTGCCCCAGGCGCTGGTGTTGGCCGTCGTAAGGAAGCAGTTGCACGTGTTCGTCTCGTTCCCGGATCTGGTCGTTGGACAATTAATGAGAAAACTCTTGAGGCTTACTTCCCAAATAAAGTTCACCAACAATCAATCTCTGAGCCACTACGTACCGTTGGCGCGGAAGGAAAGTACGACGTTATTGCACGTATTGATGGTGGCGGAATATCTGGCCAAGCTGGAGCGCTTCGTCTTGGCGTTGCACGCGCTCTTAATGCGATTGATACCGATGCTCATCGCCCGGCATTGAAGAAGGCGAAATTCTTAACTCGTGATCCACGAGTAATTGAGCGTAAGAAGTACGGCTTGAAGAAAGCCCGTAAGCGCTCCCAGTACAGCAAGCGTTAATCCTCTACCTTTTAGGTCATGGCCCTATTCGGCACAGATGGTGTCCGAGGCGTAGCAGGCGTTGATCTCACTAAGGAACTAGCCCACGATCTCGCAGTTGCAGCTGCACATGTACTAACCGATTTAGGGGAATTTGCTGGCCATAAACCAAGAGCAATAATCGCCCAAGATTCGCGGGAATCCGGGGCATATTTAGAAGAGGCGATTGCTAAGGGTTTATCAGAGTCTGGTGTTGATGTAATTCGAGTGGGAATTCTTCCAACTCCAGCCGTCTCATTTCTTGTAACAGAACTAAAAGCAGACCTGGGCGTAATGATTAGCGCTTCGCATAATCCAGCAACAGACAATGGCATTAAATTCTTCGCACGCGATGGTCGCAAACTTGCCGACTCAGTTGAAGCCCAAATTGAAGCGCTCCTAGGTAAGCCCTGGAGTGCAAATGGCAATATCGGAAATATCTCATTTGATGAAGGCGCCCGGGAGAGTTACATCAAGTACTTGCTTAGGACGATTCATTCGGATTTCAGTGGATTAAAGATTGTGGTGGATTGTGCAAATGGCGCCGCCTCCTTTGTTGCGCCAGAAACACTAAGAAGAGCCGGGGCGGAAGTAATTGCTATCTCCGATAAACCAAATGGCATGAATATAAATGAGAATTGCGGATCTACCCATCTTGAGAATCTAATTTCTAAAGTCAAGAGCGAGCAGGCTGATCTGGGAATCGCTCATGATGGCGACGCCGATCGAGTGCTTGCTATTGATCATGACGGCAATGTCATAGATGGAGATCACATACTTGGAATATTGGCTGATCACACTGAACTACCAACGAAGAAAATTGTAGGAACAGTTATGACTAACCTGGGATTGATTCGCGCACTAGAAAGTAGGGGAGTTGGATTTGTCGCAACCCCGGTTGGAGATAGATATGTATTGGAGAAGATGTTGGCCGAGGGGCACATGCTGGGCGGCGAACAATCTGGCCATGTAATTATGCGTAAATTCGCGATAACTGGGGATGGAATCTTGACTGCACTTCACCTGATCTCTGAAGTTGCAAGAAGTAAGAAGTCGCTAAAAGAGTTGGCTGCATTTATGCAGCGCTATCCGCAAGTTCTAATAAATGTTAAAGGTGTTGATAAATCCAAACTAAATACCAATTTAGCGGTGCAGAATCGTGTAATTGAGATTGAAAGAGAACTGGGAGCAACTGGGAGAGTTTTGCTGCGCGCATCTGGGACTGAACCGGTGATTCGCGTGATGATTGAGGCACAAAGCCAAGAGAAAGCGGAAGGATTCGCTTCAGCGCTCGCAGCGCTAGTAAAATCAGAACTCGCGCTCTAGAGGAGAAATTAAATGTGTGGGATCGTCGGCTACACCGGTCCTAATCCCGCCCTTTCGAGAGTTATTGAAGGTCTACGCCGTCTTGAATATCGCGGTTATGACTCCGCCGGAGTTGCGTTGGCAACGAAACCGGGCGAGAAGTTAGTCGTAGAGAAAAAAGCTGGAAAGTTAGTAAACCTAGAGAGCGCTTTGAACAGCGAATACACAAATGCGCATGGCGGAATCGGTCACACTCGCTGGGCAACACATGGCGGCCCCACAGATGTAAATGCCCATCCCCATCTTGATGCGACTGGAAAACTGGCGGTAATTCATAATGGAATTATCGAGAATTATGTGGAACTGAAAGCTGAGTTAGAGCGGCGCGGACATAACTTTAAATCAGAGACTGATACTGAATCTGTGGCACACCTTCTTGGGGAGGAATTTAAATCCTCTGGAGATCTTGCCTCCGCTATGCGAAGTGTCTGCCTACGCCTTCGCGGTTCATTCACACTCCTTGCGATTCATTCAGATAACCCAAATCTCATCGTAGGAGCGCGACGAAACTCACCACTTGTTGTGGGAGTGGGAGAAGGCGAGAATTTCCTAGCATCAGATGTCTCAGCTTTTATCGCTCATACGAAAAAAGCCCTTGAACTTGGCCAGGATCAAGTTGTGCAAGTAACACGGGAGAAAGTGGTGGTCACAGACCTGCATGGCAAAGAAGTAACCCCAAATCAATATGAAATTACTTGGGATGCACAGGCGGCCGAGCGTGGTGGATTTCAACATTTCATGCTTAAGGAGATTTACGAGCAACCTAAAGCAGTCGCCGATACTTTGTTAGGTAGGTTTCCTAACTCTGATTCAATCGAGCTAACGGAACTTGAAAAATTTAGCGTTGATTACAACCGAATTTTGATTCTTGCTTGTGGCACTGCCTATCACGCTGGCTTGATCGGAAAGTATGCAATCGAAGAGTGGGCGCGTATCCCAGTCGATGTCGAACTCGCCTCAGAATTTCGCTATCGCAATCCAGTTCTCTCTTCTAAAACTCTAGTAATCACCATCTCGCAATCTGGCGAGACGATGGACACTTTGATGGCACTTCGTCACGCGAAGTCTTTAGGCGCAAAGACGCTATCGATTTGTAACACGATTGGTTCAACAATTCCGCGTGAGTCGGATGCTGTTCTATATACCCACGCCGGTCCCGAGATTGCGGTTGCATCTACAAAAGCGTTGCTGACACAGGTTGTTGTCCTTCACCTATTGGCGCTTCACTTTGCTAGCAAAACAGCCTCGCTTTCGAAGAGTCGAATAAGAGAATTGATTAGCGAGTTATTAGAACTTCCCAACAAAATTGAGGAAATCTTGGAGACAGTTGAGCCGTTGCGCGCAATGACTCGGGGATATAAAGAGGCAACATCAGTTCTCTTTCTTGGTCGCCATGTCGGTTTCCCCGCTGCTCTTGAAGGTGCACTTAAGTTAAAGGAACTTGCATATATGCATGCCGAGGGATTCGCAGGCGGCGAATTGAAACACGGTCCGATAGCACTGATAGATAAGGGCACTCCAGTAATTGCGATTCTGCCACCAGCCTCAAGTGAGATTGCCGAAAAGATGCGCAGCAATATTCAAGAGGTAAGGGCGCGTGGCGCCGAAGTCATCGCAATCGCAGATCCCAGCCATAAATTGGATATCTCAAACTTAATCCGAATCCCTGAATGTGAAGAGTTATTGCAACCTCTACTTTCGATCGTCCCACTCCAGGTATTTGCCTACGAAATGGCGGTTGCTCGCGGAAATGATGTGGATCAACCACGAAATCTAGCTAAATCGGTTACTGTCGAATGACAAAGAGTTTTGATGACGTTGTAGACCAACGTCTAGAGGTTCGTCGTCACGATATGAAAGTCGCCTTACGTTGGGCGATGGCACTTTTTGTGGCCTTTGTACTTGTGACTCTTGATGTACTTTTCGAAGGAGCGCTCTGGCGTATCGATCAATTCTTTGCCGATTTAAGGCGACCCCAATTAGATGGATTCTCGGAATTCTTGGTGCTAAGACTTGATGATTTGGGTTTGCGCTGGGTGACAGCACTTATTCTTTTAGTGACTGCAACCTTAATTGGACGGCGATTTAAATCATGGCGTCCGCTCAATCTCTCAATTCTCTCTCTTATCTCCCTGAATCTCTTTGTTGGAGCTGCAAAAATCGGATTCGGAAGATGTAAAGCAAGAGAAGATTTTGATATCTGCATGTTTACGGATGGAATGGCATATCCAAGTGGTCACACGGCAAATGCCCTCGTTACTTGGGGTTTATTTGCTTACATAATCTTTCGCTACACCCATCGCGCGCCTTTTGAGGGGCTACGCCTCTATTGGTTGGTAGGGGTCATAACCGTCCTAGTCTGTTTTGCATCTTTGATTAGAAATACACATTGGTTTACAGATCTTTTGGGTGGAATCTTCCTCGGCGGCGCAATTCTGGTTCTGGTAGTTGCAATTGACCGCTTCATTCCATCACAGAAGCAGCCTTCTTAGGATTACCCAATGAATCGGGCTGAAGCGCTAATCGATTTAGGCGCGCTTGAATCAAATGTGAAGCGGATCCTCGCCACAACAAAGGCTGCCGGCCTTGCTGTTGTTAAAGCAGATGCTTATGGACATGGATTAGTTCCGGTTGCTCAAGGTGCGCTAAGAGCGGGTGCGACTTGGCTGGGAACAGCGCTACTGGAGGAGGCGTTGACACTTCGAAGTGAAGGCGTAAAGGCACCAATAATTGCTTGGCTCACGCCAATTCATGATGACTTTGAGACGGCAATCCAAAGTGATGTTGATTTAGCAATTCCCTCTCTATCTCACCTAGAGAGAGTTTTATCAGCTGCTAAGAAAGTAGGAAAGAAGGCAAGAATTCATCTCGAAGTGGATACTGGAATGTCTCGAGGTGGCGCACTTAAAGAATGGCGAACTTTAAGTGAGCGCACAAGTCAAGCGCTCGATTCACTCGAAGTGATTGGTATTTGGTCGCACTTTGCTCGCGCTGATGAGCCGGGTCATGATTTTAATGAAGAACAACTAAGTACTTTTCAATTGCGAGTTAATGAGGCAAAAGAGTTTGGCTTAAATCCGAAGATTCTTCACCTTAGTAACTCAGCAGCCACATTAACAAACTCCGCTTCGCACTTTGATTTAGTTCGCCTTGGTATCTCGATGTATGGCTTGTCGCCCGATATCGAAACTATGGGTGATTCAAAAAAACTTCAACTAAAACCAGTTATGCAATTACGTTCACAAATTCATCTTGTAAAAGATATCCCAGCCGGTTCCCAGGTCGGTTATGGTGGAACAGCAATAACTAAATCAGATACAAAATTGGCGGTTATCCCCATGGGCTACGCAGATGGAATTCCACGAAATGCAAATTCATTAGCAGGCGTACTTATTGGTAACAGGAGAGCTCCAATAATTGGGCGAGTTTCTATGGATCAATTTGTTGTTGATTTAGGTAACGATTCGATTGCACGTGCCGGAGAATGGGCTTACTTGATTGGCAGCGAAGGAGCGGGCGGCTACACTGGCGATGCTTGGGCTAAGGCTTGCGGGACAATCAATTATGAGATTGTGACGCGAATCGGAGCAAGAGTTCCACGAGTTTTTATCAACTAAGGTCGAGGAGCGAATTCAAAGATGATTTCGGCGCAACGAGTTCTCTCGATTCGCGATCTCTCGGTAAATTTTGGTGGCCTTAAAGCGCTCTCGAATGTAAATATAGATCTTCACCAGGGTGAAGTACTTGGATTAATTGGACCTAATGGCGCAGGAAAGACCACAGTATTCAACGCTCTATCTGGTCTAGTTGAGCCAGCAAGTGGTTCCCTTGAACTCTACGGTCGGAAATCAAAATGGCTCAAACCCCATCAACTTGTTACTAATGGAATCTCTCGGACGCTGCAAGGCGTTGGTTTGTTTCCAGATCTCACAGTTCTGGAGAATGTAATGATGGGCGCGCAACATATTGCCAAAGCTGGATTGGTTCAATCATTTCTCGGGTTCGCAGAGAAGGATGAAGAACACTTGCGCGAAGAAGCCCAGAGCGCGTTGGAACGAGTTTATGTGGGCAGCCTCGCTAACCGGCGCGCAGATACGCTCGCTTATCCAGATACGAAGCGAGTCGCAATTGCGCGAGCTCTTGTTAGCGAACCAAAGATTTTGCTTCTTGATGAACCTGCCGGTGGTTTGGGTCCTCAAGATATTGAATGGCTAAATGGTTTGATTCGAAACATTAAGAGCCATATCTCAATCATCATCGTTGAGCATCATATGGATGTTGTTATGTCTATCTGTGATCGCATCTCAGTTCTTAACTTCGGTGAGTTAATTGCATCTGGCTCTAAAGATGAAGTAAGAAGCAATCCTGATGTTATTGCCGCCTACTTGGGTTCGAAAAAGGCGGGTGCTAAATGAGCGGCTTAGTGGTAAGTAACTTAACCGTTAGCCATGGCGCTATAAGAGCCTTGCGCGATGTGAGTTTTGAGGTACAAGAAGGCGAATTGACTGCAGTTATTGGCGCTAACGGAGCAGGCAAGACCACACTTCTTCGCACTCTTTCGGGTTTGAAGGATGCCGAGGATGGAAGTGCAACGTGGCGGGAGCGAAATATTTTGGGTAAGCGCCCCGAGGATCTTGTGCGGCGCGGAATCTCCCATGTTTCTGAAGGGAAATCAGTTATCCCAGAACTAACCGTGAGAGAGAACCTAGTTATTGGTGGATTGTGGCGACGAGATAAAAGTGGAACTGAGAAAGCAATAAAGGAAGCTGTGGAGCTTTTCCCTCGTCTTGGCGAACGAATGTCCCAAAGTGCAAACACGCTCTCGGGCGGTGAGCGCCAGATGCTTGCGATTGGCCGCGCACTAGTGTCTCGCCCAAAACTTCTACTTCTAGATGAACCATCATTAGGCCTTGCCCCACTTATCATCGAACAAATCTTTACTTCTATAAAGAATCTGCAGAAGAGTATGAATTTAACTGTGGTACTCGTCGAACAGAATGCAACTAGCGCGCTTGAGATTGCTGATAATGGAGTGATCTTAAATCTTGGCGAGTTAGTAGCATCCGGAAATGCGCGGGAGCTTCTCGAAGATCCAACGCTCAAGTCGGCATACTTGGGGTATTAAATGAGAAACTTAATCGGAACGCTTCTAATTGGACTCACACTTGGCTCGGTCTACAGCCTTATGGCCCTCGCTCTAGTTCTAGTTTGGCGCTCAACTCGAGTAGTTAACTTTGCTCAAGCTGGCCAAGCGATTGTTACAACTTATATTGCCTATGAAATCGTTACTAGGACTGGTGTTTTCTGGTTAGCAGTGCTCTTTGCAGTGATAGCGGGCGCTCTCCTTGGCGCGGGCGTCGAGTACTTCCTGATGCGAACTCTATTTAGACATGTTGATGAAGGTCCGGTCGCAGCGCTAGCGCCCGTAATCGCCACACTTGGGCTACTCGGCGTTATTAGAAGTGTCGTAGGAATGATCTGGGGTAACGACTTTAGAACATTTTATTCGCCGGTATCTACGGATAACTTTGTGGTTGCTGGTGAAACTATCCCGTTTTCAAGTTTAAATCTTTTGATAATCCTTTCTACGGTAGTTGTAATGATTATCTTCTCAATCATCTTCCAGCGCACAGATCTTGGATTATCGCTTCGGGCCGCCGCTTTTCAGCCAGAAATAGCAAGACTTGCTGGTATTCGAGTTGGTCCAATTCGCACAATCGGTTGGGTATTTGCAGGCGTGGCTGGTGCAATCGCTGGTGTGCTCGTAACGCCAACAACAATTCTTTCACCTAACTCACTTGATCTCTTGCTTGTATTTGGTTTCGTCGCAGCTGTCATTGGTGGCTTGGAAAGTTTGCCCGGTGCAGTCTTAGGTGGCTTGGTGTTAGGGCTAGGTGTTTCTTTTGTTTTGAACTATGTTGGCACCTCGCTAGTTTTCCCATCAATATTTGTAGTTTTAATTATTTCTTTGATTGTCAGACCGAATGGAATATTGGGAGCAAAGAAGGTGCGCAGTGCATAAGCTCTCAACTAAGAAGGCGCTACTTGGGTTTATTCTTTTCGGCTGGGTCTTGTTAATTGTTGCGGATCGAGTTGATGAATTGCGGGTCTACCAAGGCGCAACTATTGCAATCACAACACTTTCAATTGCTTCGATTATTTTGTTAACCGGTTATTCTGGACAGGTATCCCTCGGACATGGCGCATTCCTTGCTTTTGGTGCTTATGCAGCCGCGCTCGCCCAAACATATTGGCAATCTCCTTTCTGGTTCACACTTCTTGTGGCTGTAATGGTCTCTGCTGCCTTTGGTTTTATTTTGGGATTTGCGGCGGGACGATTATCTGGTCCCTATCTCGCGGGAACTACTCTTGCTTTAGCGGTAGGTCTTCCATCCCTCGCTAATCAATTCTCATTTCTCGGTGGCGAAACCGGCCTCGTCTACGATGCTGGATTACCGCCGGAGAGGTTTGGCGAAGAATTCACGCTTTACAAATGGTTCTTCTGGATCGCCGCTTTTGTAGTTTTGATTGCCATGTTCTTACTTAGGAATCTGCTGAACAGTAGATTTGGACGGACTTGGAAATCCCTTAGGGCAAACCCCACCGCAGCTGCCTTATGCGGGGTAAATGTCGCCCAATCCAAGGTCCTGGCCTTCACCATCAGCGCCGGTGTTGCAGGCCTTTCAGGGGCCCTATTGGGGATGATCAGCATTGTCGCCCCGAGCGCCTTCCCGCTCAGCCTCTCCTTCGCCATTATTACCGGGGCGATTCTGGCTGGCGTTACTAGCCTCCTTGGTAGCATGCTTGGCGCTGTAGTTCTCGTGGTGATTCCCGAAATCGCCGATGTGATCTCACATCAACTAGGTGATTCCGAGAAGATCATCACGAACCTGCCTGGCTTCATTGTCAGCGTGCTGCTGATTCTGACAGTCCTCTTCTCGCCTAACGGTCCGGCCGAGGCGATGCGGAAGCGTCGGGAGCAGCATGCGAAGCATTGAGCAGCGCAGATAAACAAACCCTCGATGGAAGGAAAGAAATGATCAGCTTACGACGCAAGAAGACAATTCTTGCAGCGGTAGCAGCAACCTCACTCGCACTCGTTGCGAGCTCGGTCCCTGCTAATGCAGAAGTGGGCGTCTCATCAACGGAGATCAAGCTCGGCATAACCGTCCCACAGACTGGTATTGCTGCGCCTGGTTATAACAAGGTCGCTCCAGCGATGAAGGCTTACTTCAATTACATCAATGACAATGGTGGTGTCTACGGTCGCAAGATCAATCTCATCATCAAAGATGACAAGTACATCCCACAAGAGGCAATCAACAAGACCAACGAATTGATCCTTAAAGATAAGGTCTTCGCACTTGTTGGTCAGCTCGGCACCGCAAATCATCTCGCGGTAGCTAGCAAGGTGCGTCTCGCTTCTCGCAACATCCCTTCGCTCTATCTAAATACGGGCTACAGCGGATTTGCAGATGTCAAGAAATTCAAGACATCTTTCATGCATTTCCCTACATATGCGATGGAAGCAAAGATCCTTGCAACATACATCAAAGAGAATTTTGCCGGCAAGACAACCTGTCTTGTTTCCCAAAACGATGACTTCGGAGCAGATGCTGGCGCAGGTTTCACTGCCGCAGGTCTGACTTTCAATGAGACCGTTAAGTACATTTCAGGCCAGCAAGCAGACCGCACCTTGGTCGCCGGTTGGGTCACGAAGTTGGCGGCCGCTAAGTGCGAAGTAGTAGTTCTATTTAGCGTTTCATCTGCGACCGCTGCAATCCTTGGCGTCTCAGGCGCCGCAGGCTTTAAGCCACAGTGGGTCCTCGGATCCGTTGGCGCAGATGCGACCACTATCCGAATTGCTGCGAATAACCCACAAGCTTCAGCGCTAATGAATGGCGCTATCGGAGCTTCTTGGCTACCAGATTCAGCAGATACAACTGATGATTACATCAAGTTGTTCCGCGAGGTCAACACCAAGTACAACCCAGGCGTTGATTTTGATAACAACGTACTAGTTGGAATGAATGCGGCGCTTCTTACAGTCCAAGCACTTCGCGCCGCAGGTTCAAACCCAACTCGTCGTTCGCTGCTCGCAGCGCTCGAGCGTAAGGGTGCAAGCTTTGCCAGCGCCTCCTACTCACCAAGTGCAGTAAGCAGAACTAGCCATGCTGGCCACACCGGCTATTGGTTTGGAAAGTTCAACCTTGCTGGCTCACTAATCCCAGTAGATGCAGCTCGCACTATCTACACAACTGATTCCGGTTCCGGACCAGTAACGAAGGCCGCCTCAAAGCGCGCCCCTCTTCCAGCGAAGGGAATCCCAACTAACTCATGAAAAACATGACTAACCTAAAGAAGCGTTTCTTTGGAATCGCTTCAGTTCTAGCAATCACCACAACTGGACTTGTAGCTGTACCAACAGTTGCTAATGCAAATCCAGTCTGTACAAATAAGGTGATCTTCACGGAGTGCGTTGGTGTTACTTCCGATAACGCTCCATATATCTTCCAAATACCAGCGAAGTTCTCCGGAACTTTCTTCCTCTTCTCGCATGGTTACCGCTACCCAATCAATATCCCAGCATCTATTCCTCTCGTTGGTGGCTACACAGTCACTAACACCCCACAGCCAACCGGTGGCCGCAGTGCTGCTGAAATCCAGGAGGTAGCTCTTGGAATGTTAACTAAGGGTTATGGAATTGGTGGCTCCGGCTTTGCTCGTCAAGGTTGGAATGTTGACTCTGGCCTTAAGACAAATGTGGAATTGATTGGCATCATTAAGAAACAATTCCCAACAGTGACGAAGGTCGTTGCATGGGGCGAGTCACTTGGTGCATTCATCACCCAAGCGCTCTCTGAAAATCACTCCAATTTGATCAACGCAGCCGGAAACCTCTGCCCAGCAGCTGGTTCACCAGAAGCCTCGGTCAAGTTAGCTGGAGATGCACTATGGGGAATTAAGACTATGTTTGATCCATCAATTCAAGGTGGAAATTACAAGTCGGTCCTTGAGGTTTATGCCGATATCGGTCGCGTTCTAACAGTTGCTGGCGCAATGCAAGCCGCAATTGTTGCCAACCCAACCTTCCCGGCATGGCCTGCAACTGCCACAAATGTTCCTGCTGCAATTAAGAGCGCGATTCCTTCTCGCTCGGCACTTGTACTTGTTGCTGCAATGGCTGGACTTCCAACCCAGAGCGCAAGCTTTGATGGAGCAACTGGCCCTGGCCCACAGGGAACTTTGATTGCAACTCAGTTCGCAGCTGGTATCTCACCAGCACTTGGCGCACTTGAGAACATCACTACCGCTGCAGTTCTTGGAATCATGTTTGCATATGATGTCGAGCAACAAGCAGGAGGCGTTGTTTATGACAACACCAAGACCAACTACACAGCACAGTTGGGTGATGGAATATTCGAATATAACTCAGCTCTAAGCGGACTTGATGCCGCTCAGACTTTGCTTGCCTATGTGGCGGCTGCTCCTCGCTCAACGGGAAATCCTGCGGCGATGGAGAAGGTAAAAACACTTACTGCCCACAAAGGTGTATTCAATGTTCCAACAATCACGCTAGGTGCTACAGCAGATAACGCAACTCCTGCTGGCCATGCACAATGGTTGGCTGAAAAGGCAGTTGAGAATTACCTAGCTTCTGCTTCCAACAAGAACTCTAAGTTGGCAAAGACTTTCCGCTCCAACCACCTTGCACTATGGCAGGTAACTCCTGATTCATATACCAAGTTCAGCGCAACCGGTTCGCCGATTTCGCAACGTGGAGTAAATGGAACTGGTCACTGCAACATCACACCAAAGCAACATCTTGCAATTGCTGATCTCTTGGCGGCTTCGGCCTCATCAGGTCAACTAGTTTCAGGACAGAAGGTTCTTACTGCTATCCGTAAGGCTGGCGGAATTACCTATGCGCGCGACTTCAGCGCACCGCTACTTAAGTATTACCAAAACTAGTAGTGGTTTAAGTCGTAACTGATCAAGGGCGGGGCTCGGGAAACCGAGCCCCGCTTCATTTCCTTAGATAGCCTTACTTAATGCGCAAAGTTCAATCAGTAGAAGTGATGCGCGAATTTGGCGAAGAGTTAGCAGCAAAACTTAGAGCCGGAGACATTGTTGTTTTAAGCGGAGCTTTGGGCGCCGGGAAAACCGCTCTAACACAGGGAATTGGCCGATACCTTGGAATCTCTGGAGTCACCTCACCTACATTTGTTATTGCAAGAGTTCATAAAGGCGCCATTCCACTAATTCATGTAGATGCTTATCGCCTATTAGCCAACGAGAATGCGAAGTTTGAATTCGATGACCTCGATTTAGATACTGGGCGAGAGAGCGCGATAACAGTGATTGAGTGGGGCGGGCAAGTTGGGGAGAGATTCGGGGAAGATTTCCTGGAGCTTGTGATCAAATTTGGCGAGGGCGAAGATGAGCGTGAGATAACTTCTATCGCGCACGGCAATCGTTGGGCAGAGTTTAAAATATGAACTATTTAGTGATTGATACTTCTACCTCTAGAACAAGTTGCGCACTTTTCTCTGATAATGAACTACTTTTTTCACAACATCATGATGCTGCAACGGAACATGCTGAAGCGCTGCCCAAAATGGTTTCCGCAGCGCTAAAGGTAAGTAGCAAAATAGATCAGGTAGTAGTTGGAATGGGGCCTGGACCATTTACTGGACTTCGCGTAGGAATAGTTTTTGCAGAAACCTTTGCCCAAGCTCGAGGAATAGAAGTTGTGGGAGTTTGTTCACTTGATGGAATCGATATTGATTCAGATGAGTACATAGTCGCAACCGATGCCCGGCGTAAAGAGATCTATTGGGCTAGATATAAATCTGGAGTTAGAGTTGAAGGACCAATTGTGAATAAGCCTGAAGAGATTGCTGGGTCAAGCCATCTTAAATTTGGTTTTGGTTTTACCGAAACGCTGTATCCCTCACCGCATCTCCTATTGGCAAAATCAAAGAGCGCCCCTGTCCCACATCCACTCTATTTAAGGCGTCCCGATGCTGTTCCAACGAGTGAGCGCAAATGATTGCTTATCGCGAGATGTCTAACTTTGATATCCCTGAACTAGTTGGTATCGAAAAAGATGTCTTTCCCGAGTCGCCTTGGAGCGCTGCACAATTTCGCGAAGAACTTAGTGGAGTACCAAGAACGAGGAAATATCTAGTTGCTCATGAGGATGGAAAGATCGTGGGATACGCGGGCATCGCTCTTGCCGGAGATGTGGCTGACATTCACAACATCGCAGTTATTCCCTCTCACCGCAAAAAGGGAATCGCCTCACACCTACTCGATGAATTAGAGGCTTGGGCGCTAACGAAGAAAGTTGAAGCGCTGATGTTGGAGATTCGAGAGGGGAACCTTGAGGCCCAACCCCTATATGAAAAGCGTGGTTACAAAGTAATTTCGCGTCGAGATAACTATTACGCGCGTGGAATTCATGCGTTAATCATGCGCAAAGAGGTAAGTCATGAGTGAACCACTTGTCCTAGGAATCGAGACTTCCTGCGATGAGACCGCGGTTGGAATCGTTCGTGGTCGCAAATTACTTGCAAATGTGATTGCCTCAAGCGTTGATGAACATGCTCGCTTTGGCGGAGTAGTTCCAGAAGTTGCATCAAGAGCACATCTAGAGGCTATGCAACCCACAATCGCGCGCGCATTATCCGAGAGCAAAGTTCGACTTCAAGACTTGGATGCAATCTCAGTAACTGCGGGTCCAGGCTTAGTGGGAGCACTTCTTGTTGGCGTCTCCGCGGCAAACGCTCTTGCGCTAGCTCTAGATAAACCTATATATGGAGTAAACCATCTCGCTTCGCATGTTGCGGTTGACTTACTTACACATGAAAAGGATTTTCGCCCGAGCATTGCGCTCCTTGTAAGTGGTGGACATTCCTCAATACTTAAAGTGAATGAGTTAACTTCTAATATTGAAAGTCTTGGTCAGACTTTAGATGACGCCGCCGGTGAAGCTTTCGACAAAGTTGCACGATTGCTCGATCTAGGTTTTCCCGGAGGTCCGATTATTGATCGAGAATCAAAAAATGGTGATCCCAGCGCAATAACTTTTCCGCGCGGCCTCTCTCTTCCCAAAGATATGGCTGAACATGCATTTGATTTCTCATTCTCCGGACTTAAAACCGCTGTCTCTCGTTACCTTGCTTCAACTCCTGCTTTCAAAAGAGCAGATGTCGCCGCTTCATTTCAAGAAGCAGTCGTAGATGTGCTGCTCATGAAATCAATCAAAGCCTGCGTTGATACCGGAATTGACTCGTTGATAATCGCCGGGGGAGTTGCGGCTAACTCGCGCCTTCGCGAACTCGCCTCGCAGCGCTGCGCTTCTGCTGGCCTTGAGCTGCGGACCCCTCCGCCTGCCTTATGTACCGATAACGGAGCTATGGTCGCTGCTCTTGGCTCACTCGCCCTCTCGCAAGGCAAAGCCCCCTCTCGCCTCGGTATCGCGGTCGCCTCAGATACCCCACCTACCCAGCCGCTCTGGAGTTAGGGGCGCCCGGGAGCTGAGCGCGAATGTTGTCGAGCGCCAGCGAGACGATTCGCGCCGGCGAACGGGAGGCCAAGATCGGATTTGAGGAGAGGAATAACTACGCCTAGGCTTGGCGTTAGCACTCTCGTCGTTAGAGTGACAAGGGTGAGAGTGATAAGTCACCCGATTACCAGATACGAGATACGAAGGAGCTACAAAGATGGCCATTGCCATTAAGCCACTAGAAGATCGAATCGTCATAAAGATCAGTGAAGCTGAGGAGAAGACCGCCTCTGGCCTAGTCATCCCAGATACCGCTAAAGAGAAGCCACAGGAAGGAACAGTCGTTGCAGTCGGCCCAGGTCGCTTTGATGATGGCGTTCGCGTTCCGATGGATATCAAAGTTGGCGATGTCGTCCTTTATAGCAAGTACGGTGGAACTGAGATTAAGCATGGCGGCGAGGAATACCTAGTCCTCTCTGCTCGCGATATCTTGGCCGTAATTGCGAAGTAATCGAGACGATAACTAACTATGGCTAAAGCACTTCATTTTGACGAGAATGCCCGACGTGGCATGGAGCGTGGAGTAAATATCCTCGCTGACACTGTAAAGGTGACACTTGGTCCAAAGGGCCGAAATGTTGTCATCGGAAAATCTTTTGGTGCACCTGTCATCACAAATGACGGAGTCACAATCGCTAAGGAGATCGAACTCTCCGACCCAGCAGAAAACATGGGCGCCCAACTTGTTAAGCAAGTTGCTGAGAAGACCAATGATGTTGCTGGTGATGGAACTACAACTGCAACGGTGCTCGCCCAAGCAATGGTGAAGGAAGGCCTTCGCAACCTTGCTGCTGGCGCGCAACCAATGGGAATCAAAGCAGGAATTGAGGCGGCTGTTACTTCAGTCGTTGAAAAACTCCGCTCAAATTCAACCAAGGTATCTGGCAAAGAACAGATTGCAGATGTCGCAACTATCTCGGCCCAAGATCGTGGCATCGGTGAATTGATTGCCGAAGCTATGGATAAGGTCGGAAAAGATGGCGTCATCACTGTTGAAGAGTCTTCAACTACTGGGCTCGAGCTCGAATTTACTGAGGGTATGCAGTTCGATAAGGGTTATATCTCGCCTTATTTCGTCACCGACCAGGATCGGATGGAGGCAATTCTTGAAGATGCCTACATTCTCATCTCAGCCGGAAAGATTGCGGCGCTATCTGACCTTCTTCCCGTTTTGGAGCAGGTCGCAAAGACCAGCAAACCGCTCTTGATTATTGCTGAGGATGTTGAGGGCGAAGCGCTATCAACTCTCGTTGTTAATCGCATCCGCGGTGTCTTTACCTCAGTCGCAGTTAAAGCCCCTGGCTTTGGCGATCGTCGTAAGGCGATGCTTCAAGATATGGCAATCCTTACCGGTGCCCAAGTCATCTCAACTGAAGTTGGCCTAAAGCTTGATCAGATCGGCCTCGATATGTTGGGCAAAGCCCGTCGTATTGTTGTAACGAAAGATCACACCACAATTGTTGATGGCGCAGGCAAGAAGAAAGATGTCGATGGACGAATTCAAGAGATTCGCCGCGAGATTGAAACTGTTGACTCTGATTGGGATCGCGAGAAGCTCCAAGAGCGTCTTGCCAAACTCTCTGGCGGAGTCTGCGTAATTAAGGTAGGTGCGCATACTGAAGTTGAGTTGAAAGAGAAGAAGCACCGTTTGGAAGATGCTATCTCTGCAACTCGCGCTGCTGTAGAAGAGGGAATCGTTGCCGGCGGTGGTGCAGCTCTAGTTCACGCAGCCACAGTCCTTGATAATGATCTTGGTTATGAGGGCGATGCCGCAGTCGGTGTTCGCCTCGTTGCTAAGGCATGCCAAGAACCACTCCGATGGATCGCTGAAAATGCCGGACAAGAGGGATACGTTGTTGTCTCTAAGGTTCGCACTTTGAAGAGCAACGAAGGCTTCAACGCAGCCACAGATGAATATGGCGATCTTGTAAAGGTCGGCGTTATCGATCCAGTCAAAGTAACTCGCTCTGCTCTTGCAAATGCTGCTTCAATTGCGGCGATGTTCTTGACGACCGAAGCATTGGTCTTTGAGAAGCCAGAAGAGCCAAAGGATGCAGCCGGTGGACATGGCCATAGCCATGGACCTGGTGGCCATTCTCATTAATTCGGTAGTCAATTTAATTAGGTACTCAATATAGGTACTCAATAGAAGAGGGCTCCGAGTAATTCGGGGCCCTTTTCTGATTACACTCGCACAATGTCTGAAACTCTTAATGTTTCAACGAGCGTCTGGGTTCTAACCCTCTCCATCGTCGGCGTTATTCTCCTAGCGGATTTAGCCTGGGCTTGGCTCCGTCGCGATCGGATAACCTCACTAAAAGAGGCGGGCAGTTGGACCTTTATCTACGTTTCGGCCGCCATCATCTTTGGTATCTCACTTCGTAGCTGGGATAGCACTAGCGCAAGTAGTGAGTTCTTTGCCGGTTGGATTACCGAATATTCATTATCAATAGATAACTTATTTGTATTTCTAATCATTCTCACCCGACTTAAGGTGCCTAAGGAAAAAGAACAACTAGTCCTTCTTTTGGGGATAGTGATGGCCTTAGTTATCCGGGGATTTTTTATTGTCCTCGGCGCAGCTGTGGTGGAACGCTTTGTCGCCATATTTTTCTTCTTTGGCGCCATCTTGCTTTGGACCGCTTACAAACTTGTCTCGGGCGACCCGGAGGATGATGAGTGGGAGGAAACTCGGATAATTAGTGCGCTAAGAAAACGGGGTTACTCGACTGTAACTATCGCACTAGTTGCCGTCGGCACTACTGACATTCTCTTTGCACTAGATTCAATTCCTGCGATATTTGGATTAACTCGAGATCCTTATATTGTTTTTATGGCTAATGCCTTTGCATTGATGGGACTTCGACAACTTTATTTTCTAATCGGCATTCTCTTAAAGAAACTTGTTTACCTTTCAAAAGGACTCTCAATTGTCCTTGGATTTATCGGCGTGAAATTGATTATTGAAGCGCTACACGGAATTGGAATTCATGATATTGCCGGAGTTAAGATTCCCGAGATTTCTATTACCGTCTCATTGGGTGTGATTATCTCCGCGCTTCTTGCGACAACTGTTATAAGTCTGCGGGTCAAAAACGACTAACGCCCCCGAGTGATGAGTTCGGAGGCGCTTATGTCGATTGGAAGGAGGAGAATTACGCAGTAAAGACGCGAGATACCCGTTGCGCTTTGCTGATGATCTCGAAACGCTCTTCTTCTGTTAAGCCGCCCCAAATCCCATATGGTTCCTGCGCAGCTAGAGCATGCGCGCGACATTGGGCGATAACGGGGCAACTTGCACAGACAGCCTTCGCAGCAACTTCGCGAGCTTTACGGCGGGGGCCGCGCTCGCCATCTGGATGAAAGAACATCTCAGTTGGAAGAGAACGGCAAGCACCCTCATACTGCCATTCCCAATTTGCCTCTACCGGCTTCGGTAAGCGAGTCGTTTCAGACATGGCAGGAATATACAATCGCGCCGTAAGTTGTTCAAGTACCCCCCTTTCAAGATGCGGGCGTGGCGCGCTACCCCCACCATTACCCCGTGGCCCGCGAAAACTCAGTTAAACCCCAGGCGGAGACTCATAACTCCTCGCAAAGCGAATCCTTAACCGTCGCTGCCGTAGCTCGCCGCCTCGGTGTAGCGCCCGCCACATTGCGCACCTGGGACCGCCGATATGGCCTTGGTCCAAGTGATCACAGCTCTGGAGAACATCGTCGTTACAACTCAATCGATTTAGCTCGCCTAACTCTTATGAGGAAATTAGTCATCTCTGGAGTATCGCCAGCCGAGGCGGCAAGAAGAGCTCTTGATTTTGATGGAGTGAGCTCACCGCACCTCATCTCAGATACCTTGAGTAAAGAGGTAACGATTCGGGAAGAACTTGTGAAAGCGGTTATGCGCGCTGCGCGAGCCTATGACAAGAGTTTTGTGGAAGACCTACTTCGTTCTGAAATGCAGATGCGCGGGGTTACAAATACTTGGAATGAGGTAATAGTTCCTGTCTTGGTTTTGATTGGCCAAGAGTGGGCTGACTCTGGGACTGGTATTGAAACTGAGCATATGGTCAGCGAAATTATTAAGCGACTTTTGCAAGAATGGAATTCAAATATCGTCGACCCAATCAATCCGCGCCCAGTTCTACTTGCCTGCATTGGGGAGGAGATGCATTCTCTTGCTCTCTATGCACTTGCAGCCGCGCTCTCTGAGCGAAAGATTCAAACGCAATTTCTTGGCGCCCGTACACCAGTGGAAGCGATTAGCGCGGTGGTAAAGCGCTCTGCGCCTCCCGCAATCTTTCTCTGGGCGCAATTAAATAAGAATGGTGATGTGGCAGTACTTGATCAATTACCAAGTGTTCGTCCTGCGCCTCGGATTGTGATTGGTGGCCCAGGTTGGGGAGATGAAATTCCCAAACCAGCGATTCATGTGGAGGATTTAGTGGAGGCGTGCGAGGAGATCCTTCGGGCAGTTGGAGCCTAAAGACTCTACCCATTAAGGTTTTGGCATGGCCGATAGCGTCAATGAGAAAGTAGCGATGCTAGGGCTCACATATGATGATGTGCTGCTACTTCCCGATGCCTCTGATGTAGTTCCCTCAGAAGTCCAGACCGGAACCCAATTAACGCGGGGCATAAAGTTAAGTATTCCGCTGATTTCGGCCGCAATGGATACCGTTACCGAATCTGCCATGGCTATCGCAATGGCGAAGTTAGGCGGCATTGGAATCATCCATAGAAATCTCCCGATAGATGAGCAAGTAACTCATGCAAAATTAGTAAAGGGCGCTGGTTTATTGGTTGGCGCTGCGGTGGGCGTTGGCGATGATGGCTTCGCTCGTGCTACTGCCTTAATTGACGTTGGCGTTGATGTCGTAGTTGTCGATACTGCGCATGGCCATCATCGCGCAGTCCTTGAAGCAATCGCTCGCATCAAAGAATCTTTTCCCAATCAAGAAGTAATTGGTGGAAACGTGGCTACGCGATCTGGAGCGCAAGCCCTAATAAACGCTGGCGCAGATGCTGTGAAAGTTGGCGTTGGTCCCGGATCTATTTGCACCACGCGAGTAATTGCAGGAGTAGGAGTCCCACAAGTCACCGCAATTATGGAAGTTGCTAAAGCTTGCAAGAAAGCAGATATCCCACTTATTGCTGATGGTGGCTTGCAACATTCGGGCGATATCGCAAAAGCAATTGTCTCCGGCGCCGATACCGTAATGCTTGGTTCACTTCTTGCCGGCTGTGATGAATCTCCGGGGGAGTTATTGGAACTAGATGGTCGTAAATTCAAGCGCTATCGCGGAATGGGATCCCTTGGCGCAATGCAATCTCGCGGTGAATCAAAATCTTTTTCTAAGGATCGATATATGCAAGACGATGTTCTCTCTGAAGATAAGTTAGTGCCCGAAGGAATTGAAGGAAAAGTCTCTTATCGCGGCCCGGTTGCAACTGTTGTTCACCAATTAGTTGGTGGACTGCGCTCCGGAATGGGATACGCCGGTGCTGAGAATATTGCTGCCCTGCAAAAGCGTGGTCGCTTAATACAAATTACTAGCGCGGGCCTGCAAGAGAGCCATCCACATGATGTTTTAGATGTTGCCGATTCCCCAAATTACTTTAGGAATAACTAATGGCCGATATTGAGATCTCTGAAAGTAAGCGCGCCCGGGTCGCCTACTCCTTTGACGATGTATCCATAGTTCCCTCTCGCCGCACCCGCGAGCCCGGGGATGTCTCGCTAAATTGGCAGATCGACGCCTATCGCTTTGATCTGCCCCTTCTTGCCGCACCGATGGATTCGGTGATCTCACCTGAGACTGCAATTGCTATTGGAAAATTAGGTGGCGTTGGAGTCTTAAATCTTGAGGGTCTATGGACTCGCTATGAGAATCCAAAGATTCAATTAGGAGAGATTTCATCAATACCAACCGAGCAGGCAACAGCAAGGATGCAAGAACTATATAAAGCACCAATTCGCAGCGAGTTGATTAAAGAGCGAATTGCTGAGATTCGCGCATCCGGTGTAACTGTTGCCGGCGCACTCTCGCCACAGCGCACTGCAGAATTTCATAAGGCCGTAGTGGATGCCGGGGTAGATATCTTTGTGATTCGCGGAACTACTGTCAGCGCTGAACATGTATCGACAAAGACCGAGCCACTCAATCTAAAGAAATTCATCTATGAGTTAGATGTCCCAGTAATTGTGGGTGGTTGCGCAACTACATCAAGCGCGTTGCATTTAATGCGCGCCGGTGCCGCGGGAGTGCTAGTTGGTTTTGGCGGCGGAGCGGCTCACACCACCCGACAAGTTCTAGGAATTTCAGTACCCATGGCAACAGCGGTCGCTGATGTTGCCGCCGCTCGGCGCCAATATCTCGATGAATCTGGCGGCAGATATGTGCATGTAATTGCAGATGGATCAATTGGAAAGAGCGGCGATATTGCAAAAGCTATTGCTTGTGGCGCTGATGCAGTAATGCTTGGCTCACCACTTGCACGCGCGGAGGAAGCTCCGGGAAGAGGTTGGCATTGGGGCAGCGAAGCTCATCACAGCGAACTTCCTCGCGGCACCCGAGTGCATGTTGGAACTTCTGGTTCGTTGGCGGAGATCTTGGTCGGGCCATCACACTCAGCCGATGGAACGATGAACATATTTGGTGCGCTTCGTCGCGCTATGGCAACTTGTGGTTACTCAGAGCTAAAGGAATTCCAGCGGGTAGAAATAGTTTTAAATAGAGGTTAATAGTGCAGCGTAGCAACCATGTACTTGTAGTCGACTTTGGCGCTCAATATGCGCAATTAATCGCCCGGCGGGTACGCCAGGCAAATGTTTACAGCGAAATCGTTCCTTCTTCGCTCGCTGTTGAAGAAATTTTGGCTAGAAATCCACGAGCGATAATTCTTTCCGGTGGACCGTCCTCGGTTTATGCGCCAAATGCTCCCCAAATTGATCCAAAACTCTTTGAAACAGATATACCGATCTTTGGTATTTGTTACGGATTCCAAGCTATGGCCCAAGCCCTTAGGGGTGAAGTTGCGAAGAATGATGTTTCTGAATTCGGTCGAACTCACTTTAGCGCCGACACCACATCACAACTTTTCACAGGGCTACAACCAAATTTCGATGTCTGGATGAGCCATGGCGATAGCGTGATTGCTGCTCCTAAAGGATTTGTGACGATTGGTAGAACGCAACACACTCCGGTTGCAGCATTTGAAAGTGAGAATGGACTACGCGCTGGAGTCCAATTCCATCCTGAAGTACTACACACTGATTATGGCCAAGAAATCTTGCGTCGTTGGTTGATTGAAATCGTGAAATGCAAACCTACTTGGACTTCTGAAAACATCATTGAAAACGAGATTATCAACATCAAATCTCAAGTGGGGAATAATCGCGTGATCTGCGGACTTTCTGGTGGGGTTGACTCTGCTGTAGCTGCGGCCATAGTCCAACGCGCCATCGGATCAAAGCTCACTTGCGTCTTTGTTGATCATGGACTCTTACGTGAAGGCGAAGCAGAACAGGTTGAGACTGATTTTGTATCAGCTACCGGAGTAAAACTTGTAGTTAAAGATGCTAAAGAACGCTTCTTAAGCGCTCTTCACGGAGTTGTTGATCCAGAAGAGAAGCGAAAGATTATTGGGCGCGAATTTATTCGAGTCTTTGAGGAAGCTGCGCGAGAGATTTCTAGTGAGTCCGAGGTTAAATTCTTAGTACAGGGAACTCTTTACCCCGATGTAGTTGAATCTGGCGGCGGTAGTGGAACAGCGAATATTAAATCGCACCATAATGTTGGCGGATTGCCAGAGGATTTGAAATTTGATTTAGTAGAACCGCTGCGTCACTTATTCAAAGATGAAGTGCGTGAGGTAGGCATGCAATTAGGTCTTCCAACGGAAATAGTCTGGCGTCAACCATTCCCAGGTCCGGGCCTTGCGATTCGAATAGTCGGTGAAGTTACTCAAGAAAGACTTAGAATCTTGCGCTCAGCCGACTTTATTGCGCGCCAAGAATTACAATTCGCAGGTCTCGATCGGCAAATCTGGCAATGTCCAGTAGTTCTTCTCGCTGACGTTAGAAGCGTAGGAGTACAAGGGGATGGTCGAACCTATGGCCACCCGATTGTGCTTCGCCCCGTAACTAGCGAGGATGCGATGACTGCGGATTGGGCGCGAGTTCCGAGTGAAGTTTTGGCACGAATCTCTACTCGGATAACAAATGAAGTAAGAGAAGTAAATCGTGTGGTTCTAGATGTCACATCTAAACCACCAGGAACAATTGAATGGGAGTGATTCGGTAGATGTCAGTATCGACCCGTAGCAAGAGCTTAGCTCTAGCGCTTCTACTCTCACTCATTTCCTCCTTACTTTTATCTGCTACTCCTGCAAGCGCAGATGAAAAAGAAGATAAAGATCGAGTTAAGTGTCGCTCCACAAAAGTTCTTGCCCAAGTGAATAAGAAAGTTAGCCCTCCAACCACACTTCTAAAGCGAGCTCCAAGGCTGATAACTATTTCTACTAATTGTGGAACGATTGCAATTCGTACTTACTTCCGCGAAGCTCCACTCACCGTTACAGCACTCACGACATTAATTAATTCTGGTTACTACACACGGACTCAATGCCATCGCCTATCGACCAAGGGAATAAATTGGGTGCAATGCGGTGATCCAACCGCGACTGGTTTGGGTGATCCTGGGTTTAGTTACAAGGATGAAAATCTCCCCGAGGTTGAAGAAAATAACTATCCCCGAGGAACTGTCGCGATGTCTAAC
>JACCDM011088902.1_pt1 | contig 31011 bp, 29 predicted proteins | sample 7445851 | NCBI WGS metagenome assembly JACCDM01 (sample SAMN15323438, study PRJNA562643) | freshwater metagenome | isolation source: river surface water | place: USA:Blue River Watershed | collected 2017-08-16
CTAGCCAGCAACCATTCATAGCAACTCTATGTTGATTAATTAACTCATATAGTGTACCAGCAGTTAAAGCAACTAATCCAACTTGTAAAGTAGTTTTAACCCACTTACCTTTTTCTACAGGTTTATTACCAGACTTTTTAGCTTCTTCTAACTGTTTGTTAATTCTATCTATTTTTGCATTTGTATCTTTACCTAAGCTAGTATTAGTATCCAATTGCTTTTGAAACTCTTCTAAAGTCTTTGGTTCACCTATACTCTTGCTCATTTCATTACCTGATGATGATGTTTTCTCAACACTTATACTATCTTGAATACCTTTTTGTTGTTTCCATGCATTCTCATACATGGCAGAATAGTTTTTAACTTCTGGGCTCTTTAAGACTTCATCAGGTGCACCAAACTTCTCAAAAGACGTTAGTAAATCACCTTTATTAAGAGCTGCCTCCGCAGCTTCTATATCAACTACTTTATCGCCATATTTAAGTTCATATTCAGTAGGTGTTCCTTCTATCTTGAAGTCTCCCATCATATTAACTTCTTTGAACTTTGATACGTTAATTTCATTTTCACCAAAGAATTTAGCTGCATCTTCTATAATTGAGCCAGCTCTATTAGCTTCAGACACAACTCTTCCCATTTTTTCCATTTCAATCGCAAACTCCATCTTTATTTATCTTATGTTATTTTTATTTACGATTAACAACACTTTGTAACACATTTACTGTTCCATAACGATCAACACCTGTATATGATACATTATACATGTTACCATTATGCTTGTTATACAGTTTTACAACAGAATGTAAGAAAGACGGAAAAGATAACTCTGAGACTAGTACGTTGCGATTCATAATTGTTAATTTAAAAACATAATTTCTTAAATTAAAAAGCGGGTTTGGTCTAGTGGTATGATTCTTCCTTTGGGTGGAAGAGGACGGGGGTTCGATTCCCCCAACCCGCCTTCATGGGTCCTATAGCTCAGTAGGTAGAGCGAACGACTGTTAATCGTTAGGCCGGTGGTTCGACCCCATCTAGGACCGTTTACTATTTTGTAACTAATAGTTTACAAAATTAAATAGGTTACTTACTTATTAAGCTTATCACGCATATAGTAGCTCCATTTTTTCCCAGTCATACTATAGTCTTTTGTTATATTCGTATCATCACATGATTTAAATGTTGGAACTTCATTCCATTTACACTCATATAATGAGTTATTAACACTGTATCCTGTACATGTATCACTCATAGAACACTTATTACGACAAAACGCTCCACCATCATTCCCACCAGCTGTAGACTCAAATAACTTTTCAATGTTACATACATGTCCTGCTGAATCTTGTTGTTTTGGAATAAACTGACTAAATGTTGCTGGTGTTGTCCATTGTACTGGCTCTGGTTCTGGTTCTGGTTCTGGCTCTGGCTCTGGTTCTGGTCCTGGAGTAGGTTCTGGTCCTGGTTTAGGTTCGGGTCCTGGAGTAGGCCCTGGAGTAGGGTTAGGATCTGGTACACAGAATGCTATATCAGAAGATCCTTTATCTGACTTGGTGTTTTGAGGGCATGATATACATTGTATAGAACCCTCATACGAATAGGTATTTTCTGGACAAATAGTACATGGTTTTCCAAACCATCCTGTGTTTCCTGTTGCACTGTAGGTTCCAGCTTTACATTTTATAGGAAGTGCAAACAATAACATTATTCCAACTACAAATAACACAATAATACCGATAGTAAGTATAGTGATTGTTTTATTTTTCATACTTTCTTATACAGCAATATTAATTATTGTATGTAAGTTGAATTTGAGTACATTTTTTCACATGACTGTTTACTATCACACAAAAACTTGCTATTAGGAACACAAAGTGGAACACCTGTTGATGTAGCTAGTAAAGTAGTGTTTGGACCACACTTGCAGTTTTTGAATGTAGGAGCTGATGTTGTTGATGGAAGTGATGCATCATAGTTCCATGTAGACCCATTTCCTTGACAAACATTTGGATTAAGTTCAGTGCATCCTGGATTACCTGAAATTTCTGGATATGTGCAAAGGCAGTCCCATTCCATTCTATTTGTATCACTCCAACCAGTCCAAGTCCATATACCTCCATTTTTTGTATTACAACCAGACTCTGGTAACTTTGGAAGACAATACTTTTGACTTTTTCCATATATTTTAGCTTGATCTTCGTTTCTAGTTAGAGAAACACATTGCATTTCCTCATTATCAGAACATTTTGTACAGTCTTGATCATCATTACATATTGTAGGTTCTTGTTGACATATTGGATTCGTACTATATGCTCCTGGGTCTATGAAGACCTGTTTTAAGGTTGGTGTATAGTTTAAACCTAAGATTATTAAAACTGTTAATATTACAAGTAAAATGACAATAGACCATATTATTAACTTTTTATAGTTAAGCATTTTCCTTTTCTCTATGTTAATATAAAAAGAATGGAACGTAAAATATTAGTCAGACTTTGGGTAATAATAGTTGCAATCTTGTTAGCAGTAGTTGTATATCAGTTTATTGTTAAACGCTACGTTCTACAACCATTATGTTTTACAGATACCAATCAATGTTTAAAAATAGAGTACCAACAATACGAAAACTCAGTACTAGTACATATGATACCTTCTGGATATTGGGTATGGTTTGATGGTAAAGACATACTAATATATGGAGAGCCAACAGGAAAAGTCTGTAAAGATGAAGGATATGAGTCTACATATGTGTATGACGTAAGTGCTAGAAAAGTAATAGGGTATATGTGTGCTAAAGATTTAACACAAGTAAAAGCTTTTTATGAAAGACAAAAAGCTTCTAAACAGTATATATTTAAGAGAAATTTCTCTAGTAATTTTAATGTATATGACCTGATAAACTTGTTAGCAAAGGAGAAAATTATAAACATAGGTTAATACGTCATAGTTAGAAGATATAAACCATATCTGATAAAGATATCTCTACAACTTGTCCACTTGGCATAACTCGTTTAACTTTCATTGGAATTTTACCCTCTGCAAACTCTTTTTCTGCTATGGATAGAGCATCTGTAAGACCAGTAATATCAACAAGAGGAATAGCTCCTTGTGATATTTGGGTTGCTCTTTGCCCAAGAATCCTTACCTTCTCAAATCTAGTTAGTATGTTGTTCATGGATTGACTTGCTAAAATATACAGAAGTTTATGTAAAATTTCAATTTCAAATATATACACTAGTAAAATAAAATTGAGTTTAAAGACTAAAAAGTCTTTAAATATAAAAAATGACCACAGCATTAAAATCTAGTTCAGACTTGGTATTTCCAAAATTTGATGATATTAAAGTATCAACAAAAACGTATACTGCAAACACAAACTTAATTATAAATCTTGATATTTTGTATAAACAACTTCCAGTAACTCCATACGTAGTAGTTGTTAAGAAAAGAGGTAGAAAAAAGAAGTCTGATACTGCTGATCCTAATAAGGATGTTGAATATGGTTCTATATTGACAATAAAGTATGAAAATGAAGTTCGTGGTGTTGAACTCAAACCGAAGAAGACAAAACAACAAGAGACTAAAAAATTCTTTAGAAACTCTATAACAATCGTTATATTACTTGATAAACCAGTTAACTTTAAGGTTTTCAGAAATGGTATATTCCAAATGACAGGAAGTAAGTCACATACACACGCTGAATCGTGCGTACAATACTTCTGGAAATATATACAGCCATACCCAGATAGTTACTCTTACAAGACTGGAACCCATTTAGAAGCTCTATTTATACCTTCAATGCGTAACATAGACTTCTCTCTTGGGTTTATTGTAGATAGAGAAAAACTAAACGAGTATATGTTGAATCAAGAAGAGTTTCATTGTTTACTAGAAACTTCTTTTGGATATACAGGAGTTAACATTAAGGTTCCTCTTAACAAAGATATTACTACTATGAAAGTTAACAAGTTGATTTTCTCTAATGATACGCAAGAATGGACATCAGTATTAACAACATATCAAGAGTATCTAGATACTCTTCAACCTAAAGAACGACAGCTAAAACTTAAAGCCGAAAGATACAACACATTCCTAGTTTTTCATTCTGGAAAGTGTATAATGAGTGGATTAGTAGCAGATTTTATGCGTGATACATATGACTACTTTCTCAACATTATTCGTAAGGCATATGATAGCATAGAGGAACGATTAGATTAAACATTGTATTTATTTCTTCATACTTATAAATATGAAGAAAACATAGAGGTAGTTGTAAACTTTACTTTCTTCTCCACATGATCTTTTCAAATGAAGATGTAAGTTTCATTTCAGATATTGACTTGTCCTTTCTCATTCTTAATACTAGTAATACTAGTAACACAAGAATAATGATAACAGAACTACCAATAACAATTTTACCAGTCGTAGTTTTCTGAAATGGTATAGATTCAACTGGTGTAACATCAGGCTCTGGTTCAGGTTCATCACCACTTCCAGGATCATTACTGCAATTTTGTAAACACTGTTTGCAGTCATTAAACTGCCCACCAGTACCTTCACCTATGCACTCATTACCACCTCCAGGAGCTGGTTTGCATGAGAAACTAGCATACTTTCTGCCAGCATTTTCAGCACGATCACAATCTTCAGGATTTAAGTATCTTAGAGGTATATTATCCATTTTTATATATCTCAAATATTTTTATTACTTCCAAAAATGAACTTAAAGAAGCAAATGCCTTCTTTTCAAAGATGTATAAGTGTGACATATGTTCAAAAGTCTGTTCATCACAGAAAAAATATCTTTCTCATGTTGAAACTTGTAATGTAAATAGAATAGATAGTTTATCTCGTTCTTCAAGCATGATAGATATTCTAGATGATAGGAGTGTAGCTTCGTCATCTGCTTCTTCTATATTTTCAGCTGCTAATAAGCCATTGTTAAAAGATACAATAGAAAAGTTAATGAAAGATAGAACTAGATATAAAGATGAACTTAAGAAAGTGACTAGAGAAAAAGAAGAACTTACAAGTAAAATAATAGAAACTAAACGACGTAGTTCAAATATAAGTAGCTCGCAACTAGCACAACTTTCAGAATCTACAGATGTATATAAACAAGAAAATGTAAGATTAACAGAAAGACTTGAAACAGAAAGAGAAGAAACTCGTAAACATATACTTAAACTACAAAATGATAAAGAATTACTAGCTGTTATGTTAAAACAAGAGAAAGAACAATCTATAATTACTTTGTCAGCTGAAAAAGACAATTTAGTACAATCACTTCAGTTTATTATCAACAAACTAAAAAAAGAGAAAGAAAACTCTGATAAAGAACATGATATTGTTATACAAGAGAGAAATAACACTATTGATAGACTAAAACAAATATACATGCAAACAAGCGAAAAGGCCATCAAAGACAATAAGGATATATTAGATCATGTACAACATCAGGCAATCCAAACAGAACATATAATTAAAGAAAAGTATGAAAAGGATAAGCAGATACTACTTATAAACCATCTTGAAGCAATAAACAAGATAAATTTAGATAATAGCTATGCAATAGAAAATATCAACAAAAAACATAGAGATGATATACATAATCGTGATAAAGCTATAGCAGAACTAGAACAGATAAATCATAACATTGGATCTCAAGTATCTAACTACTTATCTACTATAGATACTATGACAGAAGACATAACTAGACTAAAACAGCAGTTCTTATCAAAACTTAACTCTCAACAAGAAGAGAATGATAAAGCTTTACGTGAAAGAGATTTACTTATAAGTAAGTTAGAGCTTGACGTTAAGAATGCATATGATAAAACAAAAAATGAATTACACAAAGAAAATACAGATATGAGAGAGAAGACATTAAAACTAACTACACAGTTTACAACTGAACTAAATAAACAACGCAAGGAACTATTAGAAGAAAGTAATAAACTTAGATTATCAAGAGACGCAGATAGGAAAGACTTTATGTCACAAATGAACAATCTTCAAGCTGAATATGATAAGAAAGAAAAAGAACTAAACAAGCAGTTAGAAGATAAAACTGAACAACTAGAAAAACTAAAGATTTTTGCTAGCGAAAATATGTTAAAGATGAAACAAGAATTACAGGTTATGTCACAAAAAACAAATTAGTCTAATAATTTTAATATTACTTAATAATAAAATGTTGTTAATAGGTCTACTATACTTTGTTCTATCTATTATTGCCATCACTGTATTAAGTGTTCGTCTCGTAAAGTGCATGAAGAAACTCAAGGAGACACCTGAAGTTCCAGAAGAACCTGATGTACCTGTTGTACCTGACGAGACTGAAGGTTTTTGCGGTGCATGCCAGGGAATTGGTTCTATGAGCTTCCGTGATCCTACTGAGTTAAGTCGTTTGTATGAAGAAGGTAAGCTCACAGAGTTCACTCCTATGGCTAATCCTACGGAGTGGAAACAAACATGCATGCAATAAATATACATAATTCTATAACACTTTTGTTATAGAACAATTACAATATACCATCTATTCCAGGCCAAGGTAAAGCGTACTTCCATCGTGTATTTAATGGACTTGGTTCTTTTACAGGACCACTTATAGGATAATCTATTGGAAGATCTGCTCGTAATCCAGCGGATGGACAAACCATAGGACCTCTAACTGCATATTGAACAAAAAAATCCTCTTTACTTTGATCGTTTATCCATGTATTTTTGAGCTGTTTATATGTTTGTTTACTTGTGTTACTATTTGTGTTACTATTCATTTTATTATACATACTAGATTTTAGTTTGTGTTATATTAATCTCATATTTTACCATTTCATCTAGAATACTATCAATATCATACTTATGTTTCCAATCAAGTTTTTTCATAGCATAAGAAGGATCACCATGTAAAGATTCTACTTCACTTGGCCTATAATATCTAGTATCTATTTTTATCACTGTTTTATCACCTACTTTTGCAACTTCATTCTCACCTACACCAGACCATACTAAATCAACACCAAGAATCTTAAACACTTTGTTAACTATATCCTTTATCAAGTATTTTTTACCTGTTGCTATAACATAATCATCCGGTTCAGGCATCTGCAACATTTTCCACATTGCATACACATAATCCTTTGAATGACCAATATCTCTATACGTATATAAATTACCAAGATATAAACAGTCCTGTTTTCCTAAAGAAATAGCAACAGCTCCTTTAACGATTTTTTGTTCTACAAACGTTTCACCACGTCTTGGGGATGTATGATTGAAAAGTACACCATTTACAGCAAACATTTTATATGATTCACGATAGTTCTTAATCATCCAGTATGCATATAACTTTGCAACTGCATAAGGTGACTTTGGATAGAAAGGTGTAGATTCATTTTGTGGTTTATCATACACTCCTCCATATAGTTCAGATGTTCCAGCTTGATATACTTTTATTTGTTTTGGTTGCGTACGACAAGCTTCTAGTATTCTTGTAACCCCTAGCCCATCTATATTTCCAGTATACTCAGGTGAATCAAATGAAACTCTAACATGTGACATAGCAGCCAAGTTATATACTTCATCTGGTTTAATAGAACTTATTAATCTTTCTATACAACACGCATCACTCATATCTCCATAATGAAGAAATAGCTTAGCGTTCGGATCATGAGGATCTTTATATAAATGATCAATTCGCTGTGTATTAATTAGACTAGATCGTCTAATAAGACCGTGAACAATATATCCTTTATCTAAAAGAAGTTCAGCCAAGTATGAACCATCCATACCAGTAATACCAGTAATTATTGCAACTTTAGACATTTTATTCTAATGTATGTCTCTTTAGGTTATACAATAATAAACTTGATTTTTCTATCATGATGTATCATTTATAGAAAAAATACTATGTCATCATCTGTAACTTTCATATTCAAGATACTACCTGAGAATATTAGATTATTCGGAAAGATAAACTGCTATACTTATTCAGTCGGTGATGATCAACTATGTATACATATACAAAGCATGCTTGTTACATGGTTGAACTATGTTCGTCATCAACATCCTATGCTACATGAAATTGATGATAGTAATATTACTGTTGGTGTCTTAAGCATATGCCAACATAACCAAGACGTACCAAACTCCTTATCTCAAGAAGAGTACCTTGGCTTTGACTTTTATGTTGATACATTGGCTGGATGTGTATACTTCATGGGAGATGAAATTCAACAACCTTCATAGATACCTATCATCCCTGATAAATAAACTTGATTTTCTAGGGTTAGTCCTACCCATACCAGCCATCCCAAGGGTCTATAGGACTTAGTCAAGGACTTAGGCAGGGACTGCCCTGATAAATAAACTTGATTTCTTAGGGTTAGTCCTACCCATACCAGCCATCCCAAGGGTCTAATCAGGACTTAGACAAGGACTTAGACAGGATTTTCCCTGATAAATAAACTTGATTTTTTGACTCAACTTTTAAGAGGAAAGTTGAGTTATTATGAATACCTATACCGAAAAGAATATGCCAGTCCGTGCCTTGAACAACCAGGAATATGATGAGCAAGATTCGTCATCCCAGTATGACTGGGATGATGCGTCTTATAATGACGATGAAGACCTTGAGCAAGATGTCGACGACTATGAGTCGTCTGATGGATGCTCAAACGATTTGTCTGAAACACGCTCTAACGATTTGAGTGATGATTCGAGCACGCAATACCTTCCTTCTGATTACACCCCTAACCCCAAGTATAACCACCTTTTTTCCCTCACTTACACTAGCAGCGAATCGATTCCGATCGAGATTGTAAGGGCGCATTCCTCGTGGGAGGAGGCGCTTGCTGCATACAGAGCTCTTAAGGAAGAGCAAAAGAAGAAAGACGACATGTCTGAGTTTGTCGAGTTTAACAAGAAGACTGAATACCTAGCCAACAAGGAAGTTGATCGACTCTTTATGGAGGCTCTTCCCACCATGTCCAAGGCGTACAAGGAACGCTTGATGAAAGAGAAAGAGGCCAAGAAGGCTCGTGCTTCTGACCAGTTCTACAACATCGGCCGTCCAAGTGCTACTAGTCACACTGCGTGGGGACACAAGACCGGAGGAAAGAACAAGGGCTTGTCGATGAAAGATGCTGGCAGCGAGAAGGTAGCACTTGAGATTGCTGCTTTGCGTAGAGCCAGGAGAGCTGCAAGCAAGATCAAGAAGGATGCCGAAGAGCTTGAGAGAGCAGAGAAGTTCAAGGAGATGGAGGAACGCAAGCTTGCTATCATTGCAGAGGAGAAATCTAAGACTCCTGAAGTTCAGCCGGTTATGCTTACCGAACAGCAGTTGGAAATCAAGAAGTTTGAAGAGGAGACGTTGAAGTCTGTTATTAAGAAACAGTTGGAAGTCTTCCAGAAAGAAGAAAAGTCCAAGGAGCCTACTCCCGTCAGCGAGGACGACGAGTCTGACGATGACGAGTATCTTTACTCGATCGTCAAGAAACCAACCACCAAAGCCCCCAAGTTTACTACCATCCAAGTCACCAAGCCGGTCATTCCTGTTTGCAAGCAAGTTGTACCTGTCGAGACAAAAGCAGTTTGCAAGTTTTTCAGCTCTGGACAAGTCTGCAGGCACGGAGACAAGTGCCGCTTTTCGCACTCGATGCCTAAGGCAGCCACTCAGATTCTTGTTAAGAATGGAAAGAAAACTACCATTCCGCTCGATTTGCAGTTCTGCGTGCGTGCTCCTGAGCCTTCTAGATTTGCATGGAGCAAGCCACTCAAGTTTACCCCCGTCCTTACTCCTTCTGTCCCTCCTACTGTTACTCCTCCTCCTATGCCTCCTACTCCAGTTGTCATTGCTCCCATTACTCCCATTACTCCCGAACCCGTTACTCCTACTCCCACTGTTGTTGCTAAAGATGATCAGACACGTAGTGAAGCACTTAACGTGCTAGCTAGTTCTGAACAGATTAGAGAAAAACTTAGTTTCACTAAGATGTGTTTGTCTGTGGCTAGTGGAAAGCCTTGTCGCCATGGTACTAACTGCAGGTTTGCTCACAACAAGAAAGAGCTCAAGATTGCTCCTTGTTTCTTTGGTGACAAGTGCAGGTTTGTTTGCATGAGAAATGGTAAATACGCTAATGTCAAGGATAAGAACTGCACTAACCTACACCCCGGCGAAACAGAGGACGACTTTCACTGCAGAACTCAACAGAAGAGTGTCGTATGCGTTCCTATTAGAAACAAGATGTAAATAGATAAAGATATACTAATACCATAATATAAAAATATACAAAAAACACCCATATGGGTGTTTTTTTTACTTTTAGACGGTCCAAAATAAACTTGATTTTCCCTGTCAACTGTCTAGTATAAAATCAAGTATATATAAGATGACCTCCAACATGGCTATGAATATTACCGATGGTGTTATGAACATCTTCAAGGAGTGGGTTAGTGAGTCTGGGTTTGATGTTACTGATAGCGCTTTGAGTGAGCTCGGTAACAAGGTGAAAGAGTTGATTAGTAATGAGCAGAAGAAGCAGTCAAAGTCGTCTAAGAAGCAGTCCAAGTCGATCAAGGATCCGGATGCTCCTAAGCGTGGTAAGTCAGCTTACATCTACTTCTGCAATGCCAATAGGGAGGTTGTCAAGAATGAACTTGGTGATGACTTGAAGACAACTGAAATCACTAAGGAGCTTGGAGCTCGTTGGAACAAGTTGAAGGAGTCAACTAAGGCTGCTGATAAGAAACTTGTTGCTCTGTATGAGGATCAGGCAAAGAAGGATAAGGAGCGGTATGATGACGAAATGAAGGGGTATGAGAGGCCTAGCGATGATGAGCTTGAAGAGAAGACTGCAAAGAAGGGTAAGAATGGAAAGGTGAAGAAGGTAAAGGATCCATCTGCTCCCAAGCGTGGTAAGTCTGCTTACATCTTCTTTTGTGCTGATATGCGTGATACTGTCAGGAGTGAACTTGGTAATGATTCAAAGGCAACTGAGGTTACGAAGGAGCTTGGAGTTCGTTGGAACAAGTTGAAGGAGTCAACTAAAGCATCTGATAAGAAGCTGCGTATAAAGTACGAGAAGATGGCTACCGATGACAAGGATAGGTACGAGAAGGAGAAGTCGGATGCTAGCTCTGGAGATGAGAGTGATAAGGTAAAGCAGACAAAGAAGCCTAGTGTTAAGAAGCCTAGTGTTAAGAAGCCGAAGAAGGAAGAGAAGGAGGAAGAAGAGGATAATGAGGAGGTAAGTGAGGAGGATGAGGTAAGTGATGAAGATGAACTTGAGGAGGAGGATGAGTGAGTGAAGTGGGTGAAGTAAGTGGATAGTTAAAAATATAAAATAACACTAAAAAGTGTTACTTTATTCTTAATGAATGTGTGGGCTTATATAAGAACTTATAAATAAACTTAATTTTACTTGTCAAGTGTATATAAATAATATAACAATGCATTTTTTTATTGTAATTGAATATGGATGTAATAGCACTCCTGGTGATCTATTGTTTCCAAATAGCAAACTCTTCGCATGTTACATGGATGCGTATGCTTATTTTGAAGACATTTCCCAAGCTAATGGACTTGATCATGTATATGTGAATAAGTTCTATGATCCAAGTAGTACTGGTGATGAATATATAATTATCGAAGATAGGAGGAGCGACTATTACGCTAAAAGACCTAATGGAGTTATCATTGCTAGACATGGAGTTAGTTAAGTTTCTTGTATATATTTGTGTGATGAAGTTGACATAAAAATCCCTGATAATTAAACTTGATTTTTTCTTATAACTGTACATAGTAGTTATAAGAACTATGAGTTTCAATATGAATAACAAGAATAACACGAATATGAATAGTCTTAGAACTATTGTCGAGGAAGATGTAACTGTAGACACTCAGGAACAAGTTACTAAGATGGTAAGACCTCCTAGGGCTAAGAAGCCGAAGATTACATACTGGGCTCCTGATCGCCTTATTCCTTCATTGCAGAGTTTAGCTGATATGGAGATGCCTAATCCTGCACTCTTGTGTGATCAACACAATACTACATTTTGTACTACTAGAAGTTCACTGAGAGAAAGTAATCCTTGTATGAGAGTTATAAATGACTACTTTGATATGTTAGGTGTTTTGGCAGAGTCTAGGAGATGGGTTTTTACTGATTGGGAAACGAATGAGACAATCAATTTGCATTTGAGGGAGAGTAAGCAGACAAGTGATGATGTCGATGGAAGCATCGGAGAGGTAGTTGATATGGAAAGTGATGAGATTATTGGAACTTGGTCTATACAGGTTGGAGCTGGATCATTTGCGATTGTTCAGGAGTGTGATGACGTGACTACACTTCGTAAGGAGTGTTTGAAGAACAGAGTTAGAATTAACTATAAGAACAAGCAAGGTATTGTGCGTGAAAATTTTATGTATATTGTGGAAAATGAAGAGGCAGAATCATATTACTTGCAAGAGGAGATGTCATGGTTTAGGATTGTGTGCGATAAGTTTGGGAGACATTCAGTAAAGATGGTGGATATATTTGGTCGTCCGGTTCGTTCGGCTGTCCAGTTCAAGAATGTGGTGTTGATGGAGTAGAACAGAAGACATTCTCATTCCGATTTGCTTCTATTAAAAATATACAGTAACTTATAAACAATATAATAAAAACATCAAAATCGGTGTTTTTATTGATTATACAAGATCTTAGATAAGTTTCCATATATTGGCTTATCAAAAGACTTAGACAAGGCTTTGGACAAGAATTTCCCCCTGATAAATAAACTTGATTTTCTTGGTCAACTGTCTAGTATAAAATCAAGTATATATAGAATGACCACCAATATTAATATGACCGAGAATGTTATGAACATCTTTAAGGCGTGGGTTGAGGAGTCTGGGTTTGACATTGACGAAAGCTCGTTGTCCAATCTTAGTCAGAAGGTAAACGAGATTGTTGCTTCTGAGCAGAAGAAGCTATCTAAGTCTACTAAGAAGACCAAGTCTATCAAGGATCCGGACGCTCCTAAGCGTGGTAAGTCAGCTTACATCTACTTCTGTAATGCCAATAGGGAGATTGTCAAGAATGAGCTTGGTAATGACTTGAAGACAACTGAAATCACTAAGGAACTTGGAGCTCGTTGGAACAAGTTGAAGGAGTCAACTAAGGCTGCTGATAAGAAGCTTGTCGCAGTATACGAGCAGCAGGCTAAGCAAGACAAAGAACGGTATGACGGAGAGATGCAGGGGTACGAGAGGCCTAGTGATGATGAGCTTGAAGAGAAGACTGCAAAGAAGGGCAAGAATGGAAAGGTGAAGAAGGTGAAGGATCCATCTGCTCCCAAGCGTGGTAAGTCTGCTTATATCTTCTTTTGTGCTGATATGCGTGATACTGTCAGGAGTGAACTTGGTAATGATTCAAAGGCAACTGAGGTTACGAAGGAGCTTGGAGTTCGTTGGAACAAGTTGAAGGAGTCAACTAAGGTTTCTGATAAGAAGCTGCTTACCAAGTACGAGAAGATGGCTACAGATGACAAGGGTAGGTATGAGAAGGAGAAGTCGGATGCTAGTTCTGGTGATGAGAGTGTTAAGAAGCAGTCAAAGAAGCCTAGTGTTAAGAAGCCAAAGAAGAAGGAAGAGAAGGAGGAGGAAGAAGAGGTAAGTGATGAAGATGAACTTGAGGAGGAGGATGAGTAAGTTAATGGGTAGGTGGGTGGATACGTAAATAAAAATATAAAATAACACTAAAAAGTGTTACTTTATTTTGTTCTTTAAGAATAAATGTCTCGTGTTTTACTTTTAGTATTGGTGTTGCTTTGTACGATCATGTTCTTTTTATCTGGGATAAATAAGATAACTGACTTTGATGGAAATGTTAATCGTACAGCTGGTAAGCTTGGATATAATGGTATTGTTGTAAAAGCTGCTATAGTTATTGCAATTATAATAGAACTTGTAGCACCTTTATTGTTAGCGTATTGGGCACTTACAGGAAATAATAGTAAAGTTGCTTTAGTATCTGCATTAGGATTAGCTTTGTTTACATTCTTAGCAACTATGATTTATTATATGCCAGCACGTAAGTATTACTATCAGTTCTTAAGTAATACAACAACTTTTGGTTGCATGTTATTACTAGCATATTTTATTAGCAATAAGTGTTAATATTTTAGTTCTTTGAAGTTTTGTTACTTGCCATTCTTATCAAAGTATCATGTACTGCATCTTTGATATTTTTAACTTTGTTATTTGTTAAGTGTTCCAAGTTAGTTGTGTTAAGACAGTTATTTGATCGTTTAGAAGCTAGTATTTGATTCTGTTCTTCTATTGTAAAGTTATTCCATGTAAATGATGGGTCAACTATACTTTTATACATTTCAAGAATCTCATTATGTGTTATAAGTCCTGGATTTGTTAGATTTACTGTTCCAACTTTATTTTGAAGCGATAGTTCTATCATAACTGGAAGTAGATCATCTAATACAGTCATAGAGTTTGGTATTGAGCATACTTTAGAGTAGTTTGTAATTTTTGTAATAAAGTTACGCTTATTGAACTCGTCAGTAATTGGCATTCTAATACGTACGTTAAGAGTTGTGTCATCATTCAGTAGATGCATCAATTGGTCTGTATAACCTTTTACTATTGAATAAGAAGAACCAAAAAAGTTAGGTTTATCATCTTCAGTAAAACCAGTTGTTTCATCTCCGAATAAATGTATGTCATCATAGTCAAAAATACATCCAGTACCCATGTATGTGAAGTGTATGTTTTTCTGTTTACATATATTGGCTAGTAATACTGGAGCGAACAAGTTATCACGTATATTTTCTACTAGTTTTCCAGGTTTTTCTAGATAGTCAATTGTTTCTATCTTATTACCTTCAAAAGTACCATGTGTTCTTCCAATAAAACTCATCACATGAGTTATACCTTTAATCTCTTCAATCTCTTTTATAATAGCCAAATAGTCATCTGCTCTAGACTTAGCTTTGTAAACATCAACTTTTTGTGATAGTAGTAATGATACTACTTTACTTCCAATCCAACCATCTCCTCCAAATACAAGTACTTTGTTTGTCATGTTATGTTTATGTTTTACAACTAGCATTTAAGTTAACATTTTTGTATCGAAATAAATTAAGGTTTTAATTTATTTAATAGTTTAACAGAACTCCTTGTCTCCTGTGGTAGGTATACCCATCGGAAGAGAATCTTTTATATACTTGTTGTATGTTTCTAAAAATGATTGTAACTTCTCTTTGTGTACCTTTTTATGTAGAGCTGGGTCTTTTGCGTACTTTGCAGCAAGACTAGTATGCGTATACGTAGTAGGTTTATATATATTTGTAGTTTTAAAGTTATTTATATTTTGATCTCTAATAGTATTGAGATGTTTTGTAGTAGCTTCTATAAAGTCTAGTGAGCTTTTTAACTTTTCAGGGTTTTCTCTTTTCATCTTTTCTTGTAGATCATATATTACGTTTCCATTACCCTTAAACTTAAAGTCAGCTTTTATTTGATCTATAACTTGTTTGTTTTTGAAGTTTTTAAACATACTTTTAGCTTTCTCTTTCATTTCATCTTCTGAATTATTACTAATCTCGATTCTACCTTCACTTGGAGTTGTAGTAGCAAGTTTCTTATCAGCAAGCATACCACTTTGTATACCACTTTGTATACCACTTTGTATACCTATTTGTGTATCATCTTGTATACTATTGTTAGAACTACTTTTAATTGTGTTCATTTACTATACTATTATATTTTTTTAATTTGACCAGTTTAACGTAAGATCACAGTTCATTAAGTCTCTTCTTCTTTGATATTTACATACAAAATTACAGTTCCGTATACAAGGACCTTCTGGTACATAGTAGTAATTGAAAAGTGTTGGATATGCGGCATTTGCTGGTGTAACTTTATCAAGTAGACTTATACGACGAACCCATTGATCTTTAATAGTTGTAGCATTTATACTATTTCTACCAAAACCACCTTCTAACCAAGGTAAAATATTAACAACTCCAGAATATATCTCAAAATGGCATTGATTTGTATATGAAACTATATTACCTATCTGTTCTCCAGTTTTAACTTCTTGTCCATTTTGTATTGTGTATGGGAACTCTCCATATCTACTTATTGTTCCATCTATATGCTTTATAGTTATAGCAGGAAGTTCAAAAGTCGAGCCATTTAGATTAGACTTACATACTGATTTTTTGCTGCATGAATATCCAACTGGACATCTATCTGTAACATCTACAGGAGGACTTTGACATACATCTTGAAAAAATCCACTTTCTATTAAAATTACAGTACCAAAGTAAGTACTTTTAACAGCACGACCATCTGGACCAAAGAAATCATTTGCAGCATGAGCTCTTAGCTTATTGCAAGATCTTGCTGTACAACCATTTGCTGTTCTACATGTTCTACATGAAGATACAGGTCTACAAGCTCCAAATACTGCAACCGATCTTGAATTTGAAACAGGTTTGCATGCACCTTCAAGTTGTTTGATTATCATTAGATTGTCTGTAGATAGTATACCATTTACTACTAAAGGTGGAAATCTTGGTAAACTATTAAGTATGTAAGGTTTAATTACTGCAAAAAACCATCCAGATAGTGTTAATGTTGAAAAGTCATTAATTGTATCTAATACATTCTCTCTCATATATGGTAGATATCCAGTATATCCACTAGCAACATTATTGTTTACAATAGCACCATTACATCCTTGTAAAGTAAAATAGTCTTTTCTTGATAAGTTTAATCTTCTATTAAAGTCTTGTTTTCTTAATGCTAGAGTCTGATCTGTGAACTTAACAACATTACTTAGAATTTCATTATTACCATATGGTGTTAAGATTGGATTTTCATATTGAAGCATATTATAAACTAATGTGTTAAATAAGTAGTCTTTGTACCTATCGTTATTAGTAGGATTTTGATTTGCTGCAAAACTATAATCTGGTACATTTACTCGCTCTCCATAAGCATTTACAATAGTTTTATTTATATTATAGTTTGCTGTAAAACTTGAGTCCCATTCAAGTTTAAACTTTGATTCAGTATCACCTCCTCCTATTGATCCAAAAATAAAAGACTCCCAAGATCCAGGTGACACTATAGGCATAAATATTCCAGGTGTTAAGTTTCTCTGAAGATCTTGATTATTAAAGAAGGATGGATTGATTGCTTCTGGATGTACTACATTTTCTCCATATGGTAACCATGCTCCAGTCATTGCAAAGTTATATAATGACATTAGTAACATAAACTCATAAGTCCATGTACCTGTTGGAACATACCAAACTAAACGTGATAAAGTAAAGTTATCTATGTTAATCGTATAAGTAGTATAAGTATATGGTCTTACATCTATATTAACAATTCTAAACATAGGTGAAAAATCTGGAACTATTTGAACATTTGTATGAAGTCTATTAACAACAAGATTACCACCACTTTGAGAAATAATGTTTAGAAGATCTAACATTTCTAAGTAGACGTGCATCTGAAACTCCCATAGATATATGTTAGGTTGATTGTTTTCTACTGGATACATAAACTGAAAGATAGAATCAAACTGATTCTGATTAATATGTCTTCTTGCTTTAGACATTATAGTTGTAATACGTTGATTTTCAGCTCTAGTAAATGACTCAACACTAAATAAATACTGATCACGAGCTTCTTGTGTATATATATCTAAAAATGTGTTATATAAAATGTCTCGTGCATATATTCCAAAGTATGTTTGTAGAAAATGTAGATTATCACGAATTGTTAGACAACCTATACCATACCTTAAACATATTACATCTGGAAGTAGTGTATAGTTTTGAAAGTTAACAATATCATAAAAAGGTAAAAAAACATCTTGTATAGTTCCACCTGCAAACTGGACAGTTCTACGTGTATCTACAATGCTCAAATTTTCTTTTTTGTAAGTTACTGTTTTTGCTATATAAATACATATAATTATAAGCAAGACTACTAAGACTACTAAAGTTATTACTACATGTATATCCTTTTGTTTCATTTATTATCTAGTTATATTATTTAGTTATATTATTTTTATACATTTTAACATTACACTATAACATAGCACAACGAAAAACTTATCATTGTCTTATACTTTTAGCTACCAACACAGATCTAAAAGTATAGAATAACAAGATTTATATGATATTGCATATTAAGAGAATACTTTTGTCGACATTGTAAAAATAAATTTGATTTTTTTATTTAATGTTGAAAAATAAATTCAGATCTAGAGAGATAAGGTGATTAATATATAAGGTTGAGTTCCCGAGTGGTCAAAGGGGGCAGACTTAAGATCTGCTGCGTTAGCTTCGTGGGTTCGAACCCCACCTCAACCACCAGGTCGTATGGTGAAAATAGTATCACGTCTTGCACTTCAGCAAGAAGTAACTGAGGCAGTATCAGTTGCGACCACTGTGTCAAAAACACAGTTAAATTATCACTGGTGTAGCTCAGTGGCAGAGCGCATGACTTTTAATCATGTGGTCAGGGGTTCGATCCCCCTCATCAGTAAAGGTTTCTATCTTTTCCTTAAAAAGATAGTCGTTCGCTTAGCTCAGTCGGTAGAGCATCGGTCTTATGAGCCGAAAGTCGGGAGTTCGATCCTCCCAGCGAATAATTGGAGCAGCTTGTGGAGCATCGCATCATATTTAGATACTGTGTGCTAAAGTAAAGCAGTCGCTAATGCGAAAATATGGGTATTATTCCCATCAGTATTTGTTTATGATGCAAAAGTCCGCTGTGGTGTAGGTGGTTATCACACAAATCTTTCACATTTGTAACATGGGTTCGAGTCCCGTCAGTGGAATAGGAGGGGGATACAGCTCAAGGAGCAGCAACTCTATCGTCTGTTAAGTAAGCAATCATACAAATACGTATGAAAATATTGGGTCTCGAATCTCATCGATAGAACGGAGGGGATACAGCTCAAGGAGCACAACCAGGTTGAGTTCCCGAGTGGTCAAAGGGGGCAGACTTAAGATCTGCTGCGTTAGCTTCGTGGGTTCGAATCCCACCTCAACCATTGTTCGCTTAGCTCAGTCGGCAGAGCATCGGTCTTATGAGCCGAAAGTCGGGAGTTCGATCCTCCCAGTGAACAATTGGAGCAGCTTGTGAAGCATGGATACAGCTTGTGGAGCACACTGGTCTAATAGTGTAGTTGGTTATCACACAGGGTTTTGACTCCTGTAACCCGAGTTCGATTCTCGGTTGGACCTTTATATTTTGTAAACTTGTATACACACATATACAAGTTGATTGAGGTAGACTCCCATGGTTTCACTAACATGGGTAACTAAGTGTTTTATTGCTATAGGTCATTTGTATAGCTCACTGGTGTAGCTCAGTGGTAGAGCGCATGACTTTTAATCATGTGGTCAGGGGTTCGATCCCCCTCATCAGTATTAGGTTTCTATTCTTTTCCTTAAAAAGATAGTCTGTTCTTGTAGCTCAATGGTAGAGCATCTATTTTTAAAAATAGAAGGTAGCAGGTTCAATTCCTTGCCAAGAACACTCTATAATCTCTATCTACAATAGATAAAAATTATAACTGGTTAAAACTATGATATCATAGTGATTTTTTTTATTTGTGTGTTATAAAATGAACACGAATGTACAAGTAAAAATAAATGAATGGACAGATGATCAAGAAACAGTTCTCGAAAAAATAAGAGAAAATTGTCTTGAGATGAAAAGAAGCAACACAAAATCTTACATATCATACAAAGATCAACTATCTAGGTATAAAATACCTATTATAGTACTATCTGCTATGAACTCTGTATTTTCTGTTGGTACACAAGATTACTTTCCACAGAATGTTATCTCTGGTGTAACTTGTTTAATATCTTTAATTGTCGGTATTATTGGTTCTATTCAGCTATATCTCCAGATAGAAGCAAATATGGAGAACTGTTTAGTAGCATCAAAAGACTATTATAATTTAGCAATTGATATATACAAAAATCTTACTCTAACAAGAGAACATAGATCTATGTCTGGAAAGGAGTATTTAGACGATATTTATAATACATATGTATCAATAACAGAAAAAACTGTTCTTACAACTTCTAAAAAGTATAATGATGCTTTATTCGAAGTACCAGGACTTCCAGACAACTTTAAACTTCGGTATTCGATAGATGAAACTTTACACATGGAGTCATCTGATGAGATACATACTCCACCATCACTACAACTTCCACCAAAAAAATATAAAAGGCCTAGTGTACAACACCTTGAACAACAATTAGAAGAAAATCAACCATCACTGCAAAAACCTCACGTAGAACCTCACGTAGAATCTCACATAGAACCTCACATAGAATCTCGACAACCACAAATACTGGTACAAAAAGAGATGCCTCAACTCCCGCCTGAAGTTAAAATAGCAGACATTCCATCATTTAGCTTGAAGTTTGGAAGTAAAGAATAAATAAACTTGATTTTTCAATTATATTATATAAGATAATAACAACTATATATAATATGACGTCTAAGGTTAATCTATTCATTCCGTATGTATTCAGCGATGTAACTGAGCAAAAAATCCGTAGTGTAATTGAGGACTACGAGGTTCTTGGGAAGGTTGAGAGTGTAGAATTGGTTAAGAAGAAGAAGGCTGATGGAAGCCACAAGATCATGGCATTTGTTGAAATGAATAGCTGGTCAGATTCTGATTATGCTCAGGGTAGGATGGCAGATATTCTAAACGGAAGAGAGTATAAGATTAACTATGAGCAGTATTATAACCAGTCTCGTGCTAATCCTTTCTGGATAGTTGTAGAAAATAAGAAGTCTACGTTTAAGCAGCAAACTCCTGCTTTTCCTAGTCCTCCCAAGCTTGTTCGCAATGATGTACCCATGATGAATCGTGGTAATTCATCTTCTAGCACTGTGTATGATGGAGACATTTATACATTGTCTCTTGTTGATGATAGTTATGTTAAGATGATTGAGGATGAAAATATCAAGTTGCGTTCTCTTATAGTTGAAATGGAAACTAAGATGGTAAATATGTTGTCAAGTTCTTCTTGTAGTGCTTAAAAAATAAAGAGATAGCGTGTAATATGTAACGTGTAAGGTTATTTTAATACAATAAAAAGTATTAAAATATAGTATTATGGTGTAATACCAATACTTGTTAGTAAATTTATTCTTCTTTCGATAGGACTAATTCCACCTATTAAGTCTGTATCATTTATTTCAACAGTAAAGTATCTATTATCAAGAAGTTTTGTCATAGCTAACTTAGAGTATTCAATACCTCTTGAATTTCCACTTGGAACTGTAAATGCTTCTTCTTTTAATTCTTTTATAACATTCTTACAGTGTTCAGCACTAACACAGATAATTGTAATTTTCCTATTTCTTATGTCTAAGTACGTAACTAGAAGATGAGGATAGTATGTATCATCAGCATTTATCATAAACTTGATTGACTCTTGAACTGATACATCTGCAGATGTCCATTTTGCTTTTACAGGAGTACCAACTTTACTACCAGAATGTTTGGCTGAGATTTTTTCTTTACCTATAACATAATCTTCTGGTAAAGTATTGTCAACATCAATGTTGATCTTATCTTTCATAAATAGTTTTAGTACAGCTCCTTGATCTTTCTCTCTTGACATACCTATTTCCATACCACAAACACCATTTTTTGTACATTCTGATTGACTTTGCGAATATAACATAACAAGACCACGTTGAGCTTGTTTATTTTCTAGAACTTCTCTTAATTGTTCTAGTTCAATAACACGTCGCAAAGTTTGATTGTTCATCATTTTAATTATAGTTAATACCTTTTTAGCTATTATATATCCAAGAAGAGGTGGAACTGCATTTCCAATAGGTTTGTATGCCTTACTATTCAACTTATTTGGTTCTGTAAGTATACACAAAGGAGGAAAAGTTTGAATGAGTGCTGCCTCACGAACTGTTAATCGTCTTTGTATCATATCATCTTCATTGTTTTTACCACCTACAATTCTACGAAACTCAATATTCCCATGATGTTCTGCTCTTATTGTTGGAGAAAACTCATCTAGACCAACTTCTTTTTGTCCCTGTCCTTTCTCAAGTCTTGCTGCTTTAGAGTATACTTGTTGCGCTGGATCAGACGATATATTTGGTTCTTGAAGATGACTAAAATAAGATCTAACAGTACACTTTATTTTATTCTCATCTATAATATTCCAATCATCTGGTAGATTATATACTTTATCTAAACGAACTCCAAGTATAATAACTCTCCATCTTGTTTGGGGAATACCATGCTCTTCAGACTTAACAAGTTGATACTTAACTTCATACCCTACTTTTGAAAAGTCATCAATAATCTGTTTTATTGGTTCTCCACGCATCGTTAAGAGCCCATTTACATTCTCTGCAACAAATATAAGGGGTTTTGTAATCTTTACTACATCAACAAAAGATTGATAAAGAGTTCCACGTGTTGAATCAAAACCTTTTCTTTTTCCTGAATGACTAAAGTCTTGACATGGAAATCCACCTATTACAATGTCTGCATCTGGAAACATAAAATTTTCCTCTATCATTGTACGAATATCTTTAATATGATAATTATGACTCCAATTATTAAGTTCAGCAATCTTCTTTGCTTCTGGGAGAATATCATTCTGGAACACAATATCAAATGGAAGTCTTTTCAAGTTAACAAAGTTATGTATATCACTTTGCGAGTCTATATAAGCATCATTTACGCTATTTTTGTGTACTATAACTTGTTCTGCGAAACCAATATCCATACCACACATACCTGAAAATAGAGATATAACTCTATATTTTGGTTGTTCTTGTGTAACTTGTGTGTGTAGTATATTTTTATTCATAAGAAGTGTAATAATTTCTTCTTTAGTCTTTCTACTGTATCCTTTAATACCATTTTTCTTACAGTTTTCAACTAGTTCTTTATAACTTTGTATAGAATAGTTCATTATAACCTAATGATTAGATTAATATTTAGTTTTAAATATTAAATTAAAAAATAAGTGTACATCTACATTTGCATAGTAGACTTTGTTTCCCATCTTGGATCCCATCTTTCTTGGTTAATTCTAAACATTTGTTTAGAGATCAAGTCTTCTCTCTGTTCCTGACTGTCTTCAATCCATGATAAACCACCCATATAGTTATTTCTCATCGTATTAATGTGATTAGCGCACTTTAACGGAGTACGATTGTATTCTGGTGTAATTGAACCCATTGGATCTTGGTATAAGTATCCAACTGTTTTTGCTGGAGTAACAAAAACAGGATTAGAAAAAGGTTCTACACGAGCCTTATCAACATAGTACATTATACTTCCAGCACTAATATCATTATATGTACGATAGTTCTGACCATAGTTATCAAGTGTTTTATCAGTAGATAAGCTAGACAATAATGGTTGTGTTTCTATAGGAGGACGATCTAAAGTTAGCATTTGTCCAGAATGTGAAGCAGATACTAATCTAGGATCTCCACTTGCAAACTGTAACTTAGGACATCCTTGATTGTTAGCACATGTAACAGCATTAAAGTCAGTTGCAAACTTTGATTGATAAACGTTAGGATTCAAATATTTATATCCACTTTGTTTCTGTGGTCCAATAGCATCAAGAAAAGGTGGTAAAACATTATAACAATCTAACATATCTGGGGTCTTACAATTAGTAACTGACATATTGCTTGGTGTTCCATCTGTTGTATCTTTGTATAATACTTCAGTGCATCTATAACAGTCACATGAAGATTTTGGATAATCGTATACTATCTTAGCCATTTTAGAGATAGAACAGTTTATTTATTTTTAATGTATTTAACATTAAAAATTATTTACTTGTAAAGTAAGTTTTTAATAAGTCGATGGCCTCATCATGCTCTTCGACTTCTTAGGCGACTTACGAGACTTGCGGGACTTCTTAGGAGCCTTGTAAGGCTTGGGGGCAGCTTCCATCATGCTCTTGGAAGCCTTGGACTTGCGAGACTTCTTCATGCTCTTAGAAGCCTTAGACTTCTTAGAAGCCTTGGACTTACGGGACTTCTTGGAAGGCGACTTGCGGGACTTCTTCATGCTCTTGGAAGCCTTAGACTTCTTGGAAGCCTTGGACTTCTTAGGGGTGCGGCAGTATCCCGTAACTCTGCTACGAGACTTTCCAGACTTGCAGGGTTTTCTGCTCTTCTTGGAAGGAGACTTACGAGAAGCAGACTTTCTGGACGCTCTAGACTTCTTAGACTTCTTGGAAGGAGGCGTACGGCAGTATCCCGTAATTCTGCTACGAGACTTTCCAGACTTGCATGGCTTTCTGCTCTTCTTGGACGGAGACTTGCGAGACTTCTTCATGCTCTTAGAAGCCTTGGACTTCTTGGAAGCCTTAGACTTCTTGGAAGCCTTAGACTTCTTGGAAGCCTTAGACTTCTTGGAAGCCTTGGACTTGCGAGACTTCTTGGAAGGAGACTTGCGAGACTTCTTCATGCTCTTAGAAGCCTTGGACTTCTTGGAAGGAGACTTGCGAGACTTGGTAGACTTCTTGGAAGCCTTGGCGGACTTCTTAGGCGACTTGCGGGACTTCTTGGAAGGGGACTTACGAGACTTGCGAGACTTGGCAGACTTCTTGGAAGCCTTGGAAGCCTTCTTGGAAGCCTTGGCGGACTTCTTAGGCGACTTGCGGGACTTCTTGGAAGGGGACTTGCGAGACTTCTTCATGCTCTTCGACTTGACGCTGACTCCAGCCTTCCTGAGTTTAGACTGAAGACTGGACTTCTTGAGTCCAGAATACTTAACGCCGCTAGATTTGGCTAACTTCTGTAGTTCAGAAACAGTTAACGACTTGTTCGCTCTCGGTTTACGAGACGACTTAGATTTTATAGCAGATTTCATTTTTATTAATAATGAGAAAATAAAGTTTTGTGAAAATGTTTGCGCAATTGAGCTGCACCTCTTAATGGAGAAAATTTAGAACTAAAAATCTTATCATTCTACTTGCGCAACTACTCTACCAGGTCCTGAAAAATGATAATATAGTTATCATTTTTATAATACAAATATAGCAATATGTTTTAGTTTTTAGCGGTAATTTCTGTTTTTAACATCATAGCATTTAACTCTTGGATCAAAAGTTTGCTTACATATGGTAGTTTTACATTTGCAACTCTATCAGTCTCACAAGCCTTACATTCTTGAGTATTTGTTGCAAAATTACCACAATTACGACATATAGTAACTGAATACTTATCTGACTGTTCGAATAGACGTTCTTGAAGGAATTTCGATGCACCATGAGCAATCTGACAATCACGTTCCATTTCTCCAAATCTAAGTCCACCTTCTCTAGAACGTCCTTCAAGAGGTTGTCTTGTAAGTGTTGTGACAGGTCCAGTAGCACGAGCGTGCATCTTGTCTGAAACTAGATGTTTTAAACGCTGATAATAGACAGGACCAATAAAAAAAGATCCTAGTGTTTCTCCAGTCATTCCATTATATAGTATTTCGTTTCCACATCGGTTGTATCCTTGCATTCCTAGACGATCACAAAGTGATTCAGCTATATCTACGCTAGAACTTGTGAATGGAGTTGCATCTCCAAATTTACCTTCAAAAACTGATGATTTACCAAGTACACTTTCCATAAGTTGGTTGATTGTCATACGACTTGGTATACAGTGTGGGTTAATGATAATGTCTGGTGTGATACCTTCACAAGTAAATGGCATGTTCTCTTGGCTATAAACCATTCCAACAGTACCTTTTTGAGCAGCCCTAGATGCAAACTTATCACCTATTTCTGGTATCCTAACTTTTCTAATAACAACTTTAATTAGTTTATAACCATTAGGAGTTACAGATGTAAAAATACGATCAACATAACCTTCTTCTCCTTTTTTAATAACTAGAGAGCAGTCGCTAAGTTCTTCGTTTCCTGATTTGTCAGAATGAACTGACACTTTTCCAATTATAACATCTCCTTTCTGTACATAAACAGCTCCTCCTCCATGAACTTTTCCATTTGAGTCAGTCCATCTCGGATGTCTAAGACGAACAATTCCATTTTCATCTAATAAGCCATAGTTAACATCTCCTCTTCTTTTGTTTAGCGGAGGAACAGAAATTCTATCAGCAGTGTAACCTTGTTTCTTCTCTTCTTCAGTATGAGTACGATAAGTTGTAGCCCAAAATAGACCACGTTGTACAGCTGAATGATTTAAGATAACTGAATCTTCTTGGTTATACCCTGTGTAACATGCGACCGCTACTATACAGTTGATTCCAGATGGCATGTCATTAAAACCCATCATATCAGATGCTCTTGTAGATACAAGAGGTTTCTGAGGTGTATTTAGAACATGTACAACGGTATCTGCTCTAACAAGATGAGAAAGTGCAAACATACTCATAGCTTGCTTACCCATTGATGATTGGTAGCAGTTTCTTGGAGCTTGTGAGTGATCAGGGAAAGGAATAATGTTTGCCATTACACCTAGCATCATTGCTGGAGCTATTTCACAGTAGTCATTTTTATACTTTTCTAGTTCGGACTCGTTAAAAGCTATCACAGCTTGGTTTGCTTCCATACTATCAATATAAGTTATGAGTCCTTTTTCTACTAGTTCATCCCAATTAGTTCCATCTTCTTCTTTTATTAGTAGTTTACCATCCTCAAGTGTAAAAACTGGTCTTAGAAGTCTTCCATCGTCAGAATAGATGTGAAACTCCTCGTCGACATCTTCATAGCTAAAAGATACGTCCCATGGAAGTATTTTTGCTTTACGAAGTTGCCTAAGTTCTGTTAGTAGAGAGTAAGGAGATGATGTGATTCCGAGAAGGATACCATTTAGAAAGACTTTAGCGTCTTCATTTTCTTCATCACAGTTAGAAAATAGTGTTATATTTTTACATGTCTCAACAACTTCTTTTACAATGATAGTGGGTGTGCGTTGAGATATACGAGTAAGAAGTGACAAGTTCAAAACAATACCAATCGAAGCTCCTTCTGGTACTTCAGCTGGGCAAATGTACATAATTTGTGATGGATTGATCTGTCTGATTGCAGCGTTTTTAGACTCTTTTCCTATAGGAATAGATATACGTCTTAGGTTAGATAATGTTGCTCCGAATGATAGTCTGGAAAGAATCTGAGCAACACCTTGACGTACATATGAGTTTTTTGGAACACCCCAATTACCAGTACCAAAACAGTGAATAAATCCTTTTGTGATCTCCATTTGTCGTGGTATGATAGAAATAGCATCTGGGAGTTGTTTTCGTTTTTCAATAGCAAATGTTATAGCGCTTATATACTTTTTGAATAGCTGTCTAAACAGTTCGTGGCATAGGATTCCAGGAGATTCGACTCTCTTGTTTATGTAATTGTCTCTGTCATCTGGTTTACGCATTCCTAGACTTGTGGCGATCAACTTGTTTACCATGTGTGCAAGTAAGTATGCTTTTTCTTGTATCGAAGATGTTGTACCCATGTGTGGAAAGATTTCTCTTTCAATGACTTGTTTTCCGTAGTCTAGTCGTTCGCTTTCTTTGATCTGATGAATACTATGGCTTCCAATGTATTTTAAAGCATTATCTTGTGTTGACTTAGTTCTCCAGATATCTTTTTCCTGTTCACTTAGAGAAGACCATTCCTTTGAAGCGTTTTTAGTTGATGAATGTTCAGAATAATAACCAAACCCATCGGTATCCTCTACAAATGCAGAGTCATTTATGATCAAACGCACGTACTTATCGACTTTGTCGCATTTAAGACCAATTAAATTTCTGAAGTCTTTTTGTTTGTATCCCATAGCTCTGAAAATAATTCCAATAGGAACTGGATCTTTAACATAGGGTAGCTGGAATAGTAAAGAGCGTTTATCTGCGCTCATAATAGCTTGAATAAGAACTGAATGTGCAGTCTCATCAGACATACTACGCATTTCTGCTATGAAACTATTTTTGTCACCAGGCTTCTGTTCAAGTACTATAGTTACGTTATAAATGCCACGAATTTGTCCGATCAAAACACGTTCCTTTCCTTTTACTATAAAATATCCTCCTTCGTCGAACTCACACTCTCCTGCTTTTATTCTTTCTAGTGGTGTCATGTTAGTGAGATAGCACTTAGAGCTTCTAAGCATTATAGGAATACGTCCCAAAATGACTCTCTTGTGTACTGTTATTTTTGGCTGTTCACCTTCAACTTCTATCGTCTCTGTAACTGAAGCATATATAGGTGAGTCATAACTTAGATCCCTGATACGTGCTTCAGAAGGGAAAAACTGTCTCATTTCACGAGATTCCTCGATAACTGTAGGATTAGGGACGTATACATCAGAGAATGATACTCTGTAGCTGTTAAACTTTCTGTCTTTATCAGTATCTTTACATGTGATTAAAATGTCGGGTTCTTCTGTGATAATTTTTGCTATACCAACGTTAATAAAGTTGTCAAATGACTCTGTCTGATGATGAACAAAGCCTTTTCTCTTAAAGTGATCTCCGAGTATATTCCATGCATAGTCTTCTGATATAGGCATATTACTGTTATTTTTCGTATTTGTTTTTGATTAATTTTTTCAAATTGAAATTTATGTTATTATTAACGATAAACTTAGTATAGATAATTATGACTGATATTCCTAAGATATATACTGATGGTTCGTGTATATTGATACCAGGAACTACTACTACTGGTGGACGTGGTGGCTGGGCATTTACAGTGATTGAGAACGGAGAACAATGGTCATGTTGTGGTTGTGAGGCCAACACGACAAATAATCGTATGGAACTAACAGCTGTTATAGAAGCGTTAAATTTCATACAAGGAAATGAATATGAAATTTATACTGATAGTCAGTTGACAATGAATTGTGCGAGTGGAAAGTGGAAGAGAAAAGCTAATTTAGATTTGTGGGAGAAGTATGATATGAACAGTAAGAATGTAAAAATTATATGGAAATGGGTTAAAGCACATAATGGTTGTGTTTATAATGAGTTTGTAGATACTTTAGCTAAGAGTGAAGCATACTCACTATAACTTAACACAACTTAACATAACTTAACATAACTTAGGGTGAATAGTTATGATGTCTGTTAGATCATCCTCAACGTATCCCCACTTAGTATACCATTTATCTCCATAAGCGTCATTTAGTAAGTGTTTCTCGTTCTCTTCTAACATCGATGGATGTAGACCGGAAACAATTTGTTTTTCTATGTATGCAACAGCTTCTGCCATAGCAGGAGGCATGTTATTAATAGATTGTTCATCTTCAAAGTTAATGTTTCCATATAGATGTTCACCAATTATTCTGTACTTTTCTTTTTGTTCGTCAGTCATAGCGTTCATCGCAGCTTGTACCATTGGGTTGTCAAAAAGGTCATTAGCTCCGTTAGATACATAAGGACCTTCTTTACATTTAGGAGGAGGTCTTGCTACATTAGGATCACTCAAGTTTTTACTGCTCATTATAATAATTTTAAGAAAAGGTTATCAATCTTTAAATTAACTGATATAACTGATATAACTCATATTATTGATAGTATCAATAATATACTGATAAACTTAAGGTTTTTTTAGTAATTCTTTGAATACTTTAACTGGATCTTCAGACTTTAACAATTTCTCTCCAGCTTTTACCAAAAAGTCTGCATATGATCTGATGTAACTAGTAAATGATTCTGGATTAGATTTTAGTTTATTTAAAGCTAGTTCGATAACTTCATGTCGTGTCTTGTTTGGATTTGATAGGCGAACATCAGCATACCACCATGACCAAGCAGCGCAAAATCCAGTAGGATCGGTTTCTTTTTTCTCAGATATCTCTGCAGCTTGTATTCTCTGAAAACCTAAATATGGGCAAAAGTCTATAGGTCCATACATACTTTTTACCATACCTTTACCATTTTTGTTAAATAAGTCTTTTATTTGGTCATCTATTCCTATAGGATAACAAGGATTACTTAAAACAACTCCATTTGGTTCAAATCTTTCTAGTTCTTGTGTTCTTTTATCGTATATTAATATGTTTGCATGTCCAGTGCCATTTGCACATTGAAATCCAAATGGAACTACAATAAAGTCAATAACGGATTTTAAACAATCCTTGATAGCCTTCCAGAAGCCGTCTGGTACTGTAAACTCAGAACGTGATTCTTTCCATTCTATCCCAGTATTCATAAAGTTTACCGTCTTACTTGGAACTGTTTTTAAAGACTTTTTATACTGACTTATGTTTTTAGATATTACAATACACGCATTCTTGTACTTGTTATGTAAGTATAGTAAACCAACTAATTCATACCATGCTGTCCCTTTAAACTTTGTTTCCTTTGCTAGTTCTTTTTTAGTCATATATAGTTCAGAAGTTAGTTTTAGTTTATCCTTTTTATATTCGTGTACTTTATCTATTAAGTCCATAAGTCCACCAATGAATAAACCATTGTGAAATACAATTGGGAATACCAAAAATTCTATTCCATATTTACTCTTAATATCGTATATATAGTGGTAATTATATTGAGTAGCTACAAGTTGTTCATATTTAAAGTTATTTTTTTCTAGAAGACTTTTTGCTTGTTTACAGTAACTGCAACCTTCTTCGGTGATTATAAACCATGTATTGTTTTTAATAGCATTGGCTATATACTCGTCATCAATAGGTTTAGTCTCTTTCTTACTTTGTATAAGTTTCTGTTCTACAGGTTTCTGTTCTACAGGTTTCTGTTCTACAGGTTTGTATTCTACACCTGGTTTATTCTTAAGTATTTCCTGACCAATCTTTCCAGATTTTAGGACACATTTACCTGTTTTTGGGTTTAGAACTTTGTCCGAAGCACATTCTTTAATCTCTTTCTTGCTTTGTATAGGTTTCTCTCCTGTTGGTTTCTGTTGTATACTCTTAAGTATTTCCTGACCAATATTACCAGACCTTAGAACGCATTTACCTGTTTTTGGGTTTAGAATTTTGTC
>JACCDM011300241.1_pt1 | contig 30970 bp, 33 predicted proteins | sample 7445851 | NCBI WGS metagenome assembly JACCDM01 (sample SAMN15323438, study PRJNA562643) | freshwater metagenome | isolation source: river surface water | place: USA:Blue River Watershed | collected 2017-08-16
GACGCCGCCCGCAGTGACGAACTGACCCTGGACCGCTACGAGCTGATGCGCCTGAAGCAGCAAGCCGCACAACCGGCCCCGAGTGCGACTGTGCCGGTGAATGGCGCGCCGGTCCTGCCGCCACCACCCTCACCACCACCCTCACCACCACCTTCACCACCCCCGGCCACCCACCGGGAGTGAACCGGATGGAACCCCTCCCGGGCCTGCGGCTCCAAAGACCCCTGACGCGGACCGCCTGAAGATTGCCATGCCCCGCCATCCCCTGCCCTACGCCTTTGCCCGCGGCAGCCAGTTGCTGCTGGAAGAAGACGGCGACACGCTGACCCTGTGGCATGCCGGCGCGGCGCCCGGCAGCGCGTGGGGCGAGGTGATGCGCAAGTTCCACGTCCGCGAGGTGCAGCAACTCGATGCCCAGGCCCTGGCGCAGCGGATCAGCGCCGCCTACGCCCAGGGGGAGTCGAGCGCCGCGACCGTGGTGAGCGAGGTCCAGAACGATGCCGACCTCTCGCGGATCATGCAGGAGCTGCCCGCTGTCGAGGACCTGCTGGAGACCAGTGACGACGCGCCCATCATCCGCATGCTCAATGCGCTGCTGACGCAGGCGGCCCGCGACGGCGCTTCGGACATTCACATCGAGCCCTACGAGCGGCACTCCTCGGTCCGGTTCCGGGTGGACGGCACCTTGCGTGAGGTGGTACAGCCGCATCGCGCCTTGCATGCAGCGCTCATCTCCCGGCTGAAAATCATGGCCGAGCTCGACATCGCCGAGAAGCGCATGCCGCAGGACGGTCGCATCAGCCTGCGGATCGGCACGCGCGCGGTCGATGTGCGGGTGTCCACGCTACCCAGCGCGCACGGCGAGCGGGCCGTGCTGCGCCTGTTGGACAAGAGCAGCAGCAAGCTCAGCCTGGAAGCTGTGGGCATGACCGGCCACACCCTGCGCCGCTTCGAGCAGCTGATCACCCAGCCGCACGGCATCATCCTGGTGACCGGTCCGACGGGCTCGGGCAAGACGACCACGCTGTACGCCGCCCTGACCCGGCTGGACGCGGAGGCCAGCAACATCATGACGGTGGAGGACCCGATCGAGTACGACCTGCCGGGGGTGGGCCAGACGCAGGTGAACGCGCGCATCGACCTGGACTTTGCCAAGGCGCTGCGCGCCATCCTGCGCCAGGACCCGGACGTGATCATGATCGGCGAGATCCGCGACCATGAGACCGCGCAGATCGCGATCCAGGCCTCGCTCACCGGCCACCTGGTGCTGGCCACGCTGCACACCAACGACGCCGCCAGCGCAGTGACGCGCCTGACCGACATGGGGGTGGAGCCTTTTCTCTTGAGTTCCTCCCTGCTGGGGGTCCTGGCTCAGCGCCTGGTGCGCAAGCTGTGCCCGACCTGCCGGGGCAGCGGCTGCGACGACTGCGGCCAGACGGGCTATCACGGGCGCACTGGGGTGTTCGAGCTGATGACGGCCGACGAGACGCTGCGCGACCTGATTCACAACCGGGCGGCCGAGGCCCGGATCCGCGACACCGCGATCGCGGCCGGCATGACGCTGATGCAGGCCGATGGCGAGCGGTTGGTGCGCGAAGGCGTCACATCGCGCGAAGAACTGCTGCGCGTGACGCGCGACTAGCCCGTCCGCGGGGGCCTGCAGGCGCTGGCAGCGTAGGGCCAGGGCCTGCCGAGGCACGCAGGTGCCTCAGGCGCCGCGATCCGGACGGTCGGTGGTGTCCCTTGCCTGGGCGCGTTCACGGGCCTCGCGCTCGGCCCGGGCCTTGCGCAGGTCATGGAACTGCCAGGCGGCGAACACGAAGACCAGCAGGAAGACGCCCAGTTCAATCCAGATACCCATGGCTCAGGCCTCCGGCCGCTTGGGGAACAGGCGGTTCAGCGCGAGAGCGCCCAGGTACAGCATGATCAAGGTGCCAACGGTATCGCCCACGAACATGGGCAGGAACCCGGCAAGCGGTGCCGTGCTGTGGGCGGTGACAGCGAAATACACGGTGTGAGCCGCGCTGCTGGCCAGCCCCCCGGCCACCCCGAAGATCAGCAACTGCCGGCCCGTCATGCCAGACAAATCGCTGGACACCCCTTGCAGTCGCTGCACGATACGGGCGGCCACCAGGCAAGGGACCGACGAAATGGCCGCGATGATCAGCGCTTCCACCGGGTCGACGGTGAAGGTGGTCCCCAGCATGGACAGGGAGCCCAGGTACAGGCCCGCGACGCCGGCCCACCCCAGCAGCAGCACCGCCAGCATCCGAATGGCCGCCGGCAGGAAGACCCAGCTGATGTGGTCAGACACCTTGGCCACACTGAACACCCACTCATTGAGCTTGAAGCACAGCACGTAGGCCAAGGCGACGGCCGCGATGCCGCCAAACAACTGAGTGAGCGTGAGGCGAAGACCGTGCGTCGCCGGCTGCATCAGGAGGGGCGTCAACGGCCTTGGGCCTTGCGCATGCACTGTCCGAGGGCGGCAAAGTAGCGCATGGACAGATCGGTTGGCTGGACGTACTTCAGGCGGTTGTCCTGCTCGTCGCTCTCGACGCGCAGCAGGCCCTTGATCCGCAGGGCCTTCAGGCGGCGCTGGACGGTGGAGGGGGAGATCTCGGGCATGCCGTTCATGGCCTCGACCACGCTGATGCGATCACCCGCGTACCAGGAGCGGGCCAGGAAGGCCAGGATCCGGTCCTCGACGGCATCGATTTCGGGGATCCCGGGCAGGCGACGTGTCGCGGCCACGAGGTTGAGAAACTTGAAATAAAGCAGTGAGCTTTCTTTTTTGGTGGAGGCCATGGCGCCAGTGGAGGTGAGACCGGAAGCGCAGATGTTAACGCAGGGAGCGATACCTCAGCAGTATTCGCACTGCCCGGCCGAGTCGTTTCGAGGCGTAAGTTGAAGCCTTCCGCACCGTCCAGCGGGTAACCGTTGAGTCAACCCCTTACACATCGGGCTCGGCGTCCTACAGACGCGTCAGTCCTGTCCGACTAGCATGGCGCTCGCGCTGAGCCTCAAGCACCGCCGACACCGGCGGCACCTGCCCGGCGCTCCACCGCCGCCCGCATGTCACGGACCCGCCCGAGAAACGGCGCTCGTCTGCTGGGCGAAGCCTTGTCCCCACGAAGGAAGCTTCCCTTGCCCGCACGCAACCTGTCCCGCCCCCTGGTGTCCCGCATCCTGGTGTCCCGCATCCTGCACGCCACGCCTCGCAGCGTCCTGAAGGCCCTGGCGCTGGCCGCAGCCCTTGGCGCCAGTGCCTCGGCCAGCGCCGCCGAAATTGTTCCGTATTTCCAGGGCTGGAGTCCCGGCACGCTGGTGGACGCCAGGCAGGCCGCCGGCCTGGACCAGGCCACCCTGGCCTTTGCCATCACCCGCGGCAGCTGCGTCCTGGACAGCTACCTGCAGGAGAGGATGCCCGACGCCCGCGCCTTTGTCGCGGCGGGGGGCGATCTGATCGTCTCCCTGGGCGGCGCCGATGGCGTCTACGCCGAGATCGCCTGCTCCGACGACCAGCTGCTCGCCTTGCTGGAAAAGCTGATCGTGGACGCGGGCATCCGCCGCATCGACTGGGATGTCGAAGGCCAGCAGCTGTCCAACGTGGACGCCACGGCGCGCCGCAACCGCGTGCTGCTCAGGCTGCAGGCCCAGCACCCGACGCTGTTCACGTCGTTCACGCTGCCGTCCTGGCTGCGCGGGATGCCAGCCGAGGCCTTGAACCTGCTGCGAAGCACGGTGGCGTCCGGCGTGCGCATCGACCGGGTGAACGTGATGGTCATGAGCTTCGGGACGGAGAACATCCGCACCCTGGTGTCGCCCCCGACCGTGGGTCAGGCGGCGCTGGTGGCCTTCCAGGCCAGCGCGGCGCAGCTGGCCGCGATCTACCCTGGCAAGACCCCTGCGCAGCTGCGCGCGATGATGGGGATGACGCCCATGATCGGCGTGAACGATGACGGCGCAACATTCACGCTGGCCGATGCGCGCATGCTGGCCGACTATGTGAAGGTCAACGGCATCGGGATGCTGTCGTACTGGTCGTTCCAGCGTGACCGGGCGCAAGCCAGCGCCGGCATGGGCCCGGTGGGGACCTACAGCGGGGTGGCGCAAGGCAGCTATGCGTTCCTGAACCTCTTCAAGACGGCGGCGGGGCCCGTCACGGCCCCCACCCCCACGCCGAAGCCGGAACCGACGCCAGCACCGGCACCGGCACCGCCGCCCATTCCTGCACCGGCGCCTGCGCCCGCCTGTGGTGCCGCCCCCTGGGTGCAAGGCCAGTACTACGCGGCGGGCAGCATCGTCACCTACAACGGCGCGCAGTACCAGGCCAAGTACGCCAATCCGGGCTACAACCCGACGATCAGCACCTACTACTGGGCGCGCTACACGGCCACGGCCTGGGTCCAGGGTCAGTACTACGGCGCGGGCAGCGTCGTGACCTACAACGGCAAGCTGTATCGGGCCCGGTACGCCAACCCCGGCTACAACCCGACGATCAGCACTTACTACTGGGTGCCTGTCGCCTGCTGAAGGCGCTCAGTGCGCCGGGGCATCCGCCGCCACGCGAAAGCCGCAGTGGCTGGTGGCGGTCATCGGCGCGTTCGCGGCCCGAGCGGCGACGCGGTAGCGGTCGCAGTAGGAGGCGTGGCACAAGAAGGATCCGCCTCGCTGCGCCCGCCGCCCTGAGGCAGCCTCGACGCGAGGATCGCGCGGCGCGGTCTCCAGGTGGTAACGCGGGTTGAACCAGTCCGCGCACCATTGCCAGACATTGCCCACCATCTGGTACAGGCCATAACCATTGGCCGCGAAGTGGCGAGCGGGCACCGGCTCCGGAGTCCAGCCCGCCTCCGGCCGGGATGGAAACACCCCCTGCCAGGTGTGGCAACGGCGCTCGCCGCCCGGCTCGAATTCATCGCCCCACGGGTAGCGTGCTTGCACACGTCCGCCCCGGGCGGCGTACTCCCATTCGGCCTCTGTCGGCAGGCGCAGGCCCGCCCACGCGCAGTAGGCGGCTGCATCTGTCCAGGAGACATGGACCACCGGGTGGTCCAAGATCTGGTGAATGCTGCTACCTGGCCCTCGGGGACGTTGCCAGCAGGCGCCCTCGACCTCAAGCCACCACGGCAGGTCACGGGAGATCCTGCGCATCGAGGCCCGGCGTTCAAGATCGACCTGCAGGTAGAAGACGAAGGACCCACCCGACTGCTCGGCGTCGGTGATGTAGTGGGTCGCGCGTACGAATTCGCGAAACTCGCGGTTGGTGACGGTGGTCTCGCCAATGGAGAAAGGGCCCACCTCGACCTCGCGCGCGGGGCCCTCACCGTCTTCGGCGAATCCTTCCTTGGCATCGCTGCCCATGGTGTAGCGCCCCCCCGCCAGGGGCACCAGGCGCGGGAGTGCATCGGCGTGCATGGCGATATCGCGTGAGGTCGATGCCACGCACCGCGAGGGCGTCGCCACCGGTGCGGGCGCGTCCGCCCCGGGTGCGTTCTGCCAGGGCCACGCCCCGGGCAGCGCCCAGGCCGGGACGCAGCAGCTCACTCGTCTTCCCAGAAGGCGCGGGTCACGCCCTGGCTGCGCATGAGGGCGACCACCTTCTCGCGATCAAGCACGCCACAACGCCGAGCCCAAGCTTCGTATTGGCGGGCCATGTCGGCGACCCGTTCGGGGTGCTTGGTGGCCAGGTTGTGCAGTTCAGTGCGATCTTCGACCATGTCATAGAGTTCCCAGCCCTGGCCATGCTGGCGCACCAGCTTCCATCGGCCGATTCGCACCGCGCTGTTGCCCTCGTGCTCCCAGAACATCGGGGGGCGCTGCTCGAGATCGGCCTGGAAGGCGGGCTGGAGTGAATGGCCTTCGAGCGGCAGGATCGAGCGCCCACCCAGCGACTGCGGATAGGGCACGCCCGAGATGTCCAGCACCGTGGCCATGATGTCCGGCAGGTAGCCAGGCGTGTGACGAATCTCGCCACGCTGGGCGATGCCCTGGGGCCAATGCATGATCAACGGGGTGGAGATGCCACCCTCGTGGATCCAATGCTTGTACAGCCGAAACGGCGTGTTCGACAGGTTGGCCCAGGCCGTGCCGTAGCTCTGGTAGGTGTCCTCGGCGCCCGGCATGATGTCCGGGTTGTTGCCAAAGCGGACCACCGCGCCGTCACGCGTGTGCGAACGCGCGATCATCAGCTTGTTCACCAGTTCGTCGATGGTGACGTTCTCCGGGATGTCCTCGGCGCAGGCGCCGTTGTCGGCCAGGAAGATCACCAGGGTGTTGTCCAGCTCGCCGTCGTCCTCGAGCTGCTTGAGGATGCGGCCGATGCCCTGGTCCATGCGGTCGATCTGGGCGGCATAGACCTCCATGCAGCGCGCGAGCCAGGCCTTGTGTTCGGCCTCGGTCCAGGGCGGCTGGCTCGGGTCACGCTCGGTGAGCTTCCACTTCTTGTCCAGGATGCCCCAGCGCACCAGCTTTTCCAGGCGTTGCTCGCGCAGCTGGTCCCAGCCGGCATCAAACCGGCCCTTGTAGCGGGCGATGTCTTCATCGTGTGCGTGCAGCGGCCAGTGCGGCGCGGTGTAGGCCACGTACTGGAAGAAGGGGGCACTCGCATGCTGCTGCTTGTGGGCGCGCAGCATCTTGACTGCCTCGTCACTGATCGCGTCGGTATAGAAGAAGCCGGGCTGCCGCGCCTCGTGTTCAGCGTTGTCGTTACCCCGCGTGAGGGTGTTGGGGTCGTAGAAACTGCCCGCGCCGATGATGGTGCCGAAGAACTCGTCGAAGCCCCGCTGGCGCGGCCAGGAATCAGTCGGCTGCGTGAGGTTGCTCGAGACATGCCACTTGCCACTGAGGTAGGTCCGGTAGCCCGCGGTCTTGAGCACCTCGGCGATCGTGGCGCAGCGCTGGTTCAGGTTGCCCGCGTAGCCCTCAGGGCCCGAGTCGTAGGTCAGGATGCCGATGCCGGTCTGGTGCGGGTGCAGGCCGGTCAGGAGCGACGCGCGCGAGGGGCTGCAACGCGCCGTGTTGTAGAACTGGGTGAAACGCAGGCCGTTGTTCGCCAGGCGGTCCAGGTTCGGGGTCTCGACCTCGCCGCCGTAGCAGCCGATGTCGGAGTAGCCCATGTCGTCGTTCAGGATCAGGAGGATGTTGGGGCGCTTGCGCATGGCTGCTCCAGGAAAGTCGTTCGCGAATCGGATCGTGCGGGTCGGTGCCTAGGCCAGGCGCAGCCCGCTCTCGGGTTCGAAGAGGTGGGCGGCCTCGGGGGCGAAGCCCAGGTGCACGGTGTCGCCCTCCTTCACAGGCGAGAGACCGGGGGCCTTGGCCTTCAGGCGTGTGGGGCCGGCCTGCACGTTCAGGATGGCGTGGTCGCCGAGCTCCTCGACATACAGCACCTTGGCGGCCAGACCCTGGGGTTGCAGGCGCAGGTCGCCAGGGCGGATGCCCAGGGTCACGGCACGCGCGCCGGGTGCAGCGGCGGCCACCGGATGCGTGCTGCCTTCGACCGTCACCGCGCTGCCCTCCCAGGTCGCCGGCAGCAGGTTCATCGGCGGCGTGCCGACGAAGCCCGCCACGCTGGCCTGGGCCGGGCGTCCGAACACTTCGCGCGGGGTGCCGACCTGCACGATACGGCCTTCCATGAAGACCGCGATGCGGTCGGCCAGTGTCATGGCCTCCTCCTGGTCGTGCGTCACATAGACGGTCGTGACGCCGAGGTCACGCTGCAGCTCGCGCAACTCCAGGCGCGTCTCCAGGCGCAGCTTGGCGTCCAGGTTGGACAGCGGCTCATCCAGCAAGAAGATGCGCGGCTGGCGCACGATGGCTCGGGCCAGGGCCACGCGCTGCTGCTGCCCGCCCGAGAGCTGGCCGGGCCGGCGCGCCAGCAGATGATCGATGCGCACGCGCGCCGCAGCGGCCTGCACCGCCTGCGCGATCTCGGCGGCGGGCCGCTTCATCATCTTGAGCGGAAAGCCGATGTTCTCGGCGACCGTCATGTGCGGGTAGAGGGCGTAGCTCTGGAACACCATGGCCACGTCGCGCGCGCCGGGCTCGGCCTGGGTGACGTCCTCGCCATCGAGCCAGACGGAGCCCGCGCTCACCGGCTCCAGGCCCGCGAGGATGCGCAGCGTGGTGGTCTTTCCCGAACCCGAAGGCCCCAGCAGCACGAAGAATTCGCCGGCGCGGATTTCCAGGTCCACACCATGCAGCACAGTGGTCTCGCCATGACGCTTGACCACCCCTTGAAAGCGGACGCTGCCGCGTGCGTTCATCGACGCCCTCCTCCCTTGACCGCACCGACGGTGAGGCCCTTGACGATGTGTTTCTGGGCCAAAAGCCCCAGCAGTATCACGGGTGCCATCGCCACCATCGCACCGGCGGCCACCTTGGCCCACTGGGTCTGTTCGACCGAGATGAAATTGAACATGGCGACCGTCACCGGTCGCACCTTGTTGCCGCCCAGGACGACGGCGAACATGAACTCGTTCCAGGCATTGAGGAACACGAACACGGTGGTGACCGCGATGCCGCCACGCACCTGCGGCAGGACCACATGCCACAGCGCCCCCCATCGGCCGGCGTGATCGAGCAGCGCGGCCTCCTCCATCTCGTAGGGCACATCCTCGAAGTACGACACCATCAGCCAGATCGCGAAAGGCAGCGAGAAGGTCAGGTAGATGGTGATCATGCCGCTGTAGGTGTCCAGCGCGCCCAGGCGCTGCAGCGCCAGGTAGTAGGGAATCACCAGGCCCACCGGCGGCAGCATCTGCGTGACCAGCACGTAAAAGCCGCTGGCGCGCTTGAGCGGGTAGCGAAGCCGCGCCAGGGCGTAGGCGGCGGGGATGGCGAAGGCCATGGTGAGCGCGGTCGCCGAGCAGGTGACGACGAGGCTGGACCAGAGATTGGGCAGGATGGACGCGGGCCCGAACAGCACCTCGCGGTAATTGGCCAGAGTGGGCGTGAACAGCCACACCGGCGGATAGGCCAGCACATCACGCTCGGTCTTGAAGGAGGTGAGCAACGCCCACAGCACCGGGAAGGCCCAGACGGAGACGAGCAGGCCGGCAATCACGAGCAGCATGGCCTGGCGCGGCATCGGCTTCATGCAGCACTCCTGCGGCGGCGAAACAGCAGCCAGGACACGAACACGGTGAGGGCCAGCAGCACCATCGCCAGGGCCGAGCCGTAGCCGATGTTCAACTCGGTGAACGAGGTGCGGTAGGCGTAGAGATTCAGGATCTCGGTGGACGTGCCGGGGCCGCCACCGGTGGCCGCGAAGATGGCAGCGAAGGCCGAGAGCGCGGTCATGGTGCGCAGGATCACCACCATCACCACCGCCGGCCGGATCAGGGGCAGCGTGATGTGCCAGAAACGCTGCCACGCGCTGGCGCGGTCCAGACGTGCGGCCTCATAGACATCGGGCGGCAGCGTGGCCAGGGTCGCGAGCAGCACCAGGAAGGCAAAGGGCGTCCACTGCCAGGTGTGGATCGCGATGACCGAGATCAGCGCCAGCTGCGGATCGCCCAGCCAGTTATGGCTGCCCAGGCCCAGCGCGCGGGTGACGAGGTCCACCAGGCCGAAATCCGGCGCGAGCACCAGCGTGCGCCAGAACAGACCCACCACCACCGGCGCGAGCACGATGGGCAGGATGGCCGCCACGCGCAGCGCTGCCTGACCGCGGGGGATCTGCAGCACCAGCAGGGCCAGCGACAGCCCGATGATCACCTGCAGGACGACGGTCGACGAGGTGTAGATGACGGTGAGCGTGAGCGAATTCCAGAAGCGCGGGTCGCCCGCCATCTTGGTGTAGTTGCCCAGGCCCGCGAACCCGGACAGCCAGGGCATGCCCATGTCGAGCTTTTGCAGGCTGTTCCAAGCCAGGAAGACCAGCGGCGCGGTGGTGATCAGGAGCAGCAGCACGAACGCGGGCGCGAACAGGGCCAGCGCGAAGCGCCGCTCCTGCCGTGCCTGGGTGTCGACGACGGCGACCGTGCTGCCAGCCATCCCGCGTCAGCTGCGCATGACCTGTGCGATACGCGCCTGCGCCTCGTCCAGGGCTTCCTTGGACTTCTTCTGGCCGACCAGCGCGGACTGGATGGCGGTGGCCATGGTGTCGCCGATGGCCGGCCACTGCGGCACGCGCGGGCGCCATTCGACGTCCGTGTCCTGCTCCAGCGACTCGAGGGCGGCGTTGATGAAGTTGTCGCCCGCGTCCTTCATGGCGTTGGCGAACTCGGGCGACTTCCACGACGAGACGCGGTTCAGACCCGAGCGCTTGGCCGCGCCCGCGAACTTCCAGGAGGTACGCGCCTGCGTTTCGGCGGCGGTGGCCCACATGATGAACAGCCAGGTTGCCTTCTTGGCGCGCTCGGAGAGCGCCGCGTTGATCGGGAAGCCCCAGTTCCAGATGGAGGTGACGCGCTTGCCGGCAGGTCCGCGCGGCCAGCGGGCGTAGGCGATCTTGCCCACCACCTTGGATTTCTCGGGGTTGTTGATCACGGCCGCCGACGAATGCGCGTCGAGGTAGCAGCCCAGCGTGCCCTGCGAGAAGGCGTCGGCGATGTCCGGCCAGTTCCAGTTGCGGACAGCAGGCGGCGCGAACTGCGTGAGGGCGCTCACGTACCAGTCCAGGGCGCGCACGGCCTCCGGGCTGTTCACGACGAGATCCTTGCCCTGGAACCAGTTGCCGCCGAAACCGCGGAACAGGGAGGGATACAGGTACATGTTCTGGCCCGCGCCGGCGAAGCCGCGCATCGCCAGGCCATACACGCGGTTGGCCGGGTCGTTCAGCGCCTTGGCATTGGCCAGGAGCTGGTCGTAGGTATCGGCGGGCTTGAGGCCCTTGGCGGCGTAGAGGTCCTTGCGATAGACCTGCACGGTGACCTCGCCGTCGTAGGGAATGCCGTAGGGCTTGCCGTCCACCGAGTCGGCGTCGCGCCAGGCCTTGAGGATGTCGTTGTAGTTGTACCAGGCGGCGTCGGTGAGCGTGGCGTCGTTCAGGTACTTGTCCAGGGGCTCGACCCACTTGTTCGCGACATAGAGCGGGTAGTACATCGGGTCGGTGGCGCTGGTCGCATAGGTCGCTGTCTTGGACGACAGGTCCAGCATGGACTTCTGACGGATCTGGCCAGGGGGCACCTTCTCAGCGCGCACCTTGATGCCGGTGAGGGCCTCGAACTGCGGCAGCAGCTCCAGCAGGTTGTCGAAGTAGCTCGCGGGAATCACCGCCACGCTGATGGACTCGCCCTCCACCTGCTTCCAGTTGATGCGCGCGCGGGTGTAGGGCGACAGGTCTGCGGCCTGCGCGTGCGCAGAGGGCATCCACGCGGCACCGCCCACGCCGGCGATGCCCAGGGCGGCCGCCTTGCCCAGAAAGCTGCGGCGCTCGTCGTCGAATTGCGGGCCGCTCACGGGGGATTCGTTCATGGGTGTCTCCTTCAACAGAGGGGTGGAAAGCCTGGAGGCGCGCGAGAAAGCGCCATGAAATCGATTACATGATGGGTCAATGTAGAGGGTTTCGCAGGGCTTGTCACCCGTTTGGATTGAGGGATTTCCCGGAGAGTAAGGGCAGATTTCGGGCGTCGATTCGGATAAATTAGTATCCAATCCCGCAAAGATAACGATTACATGAAGCAGGACCCGCCCTCCCCCGCCGGAGCGCCCGCCGCTCCCCGCAGCCGCTCGGCCGCGAAGGACGTGGCGCGCCTGGCGGGGGTATCCACGGCCACGGTGTCTCGGGTGATGAACACACCGCAAAGCGTGGAGCCGGCCACGCGCCAGAAGGTGCTGGAGGCGGCGGCCATGCTGCGTTACGTGCCGCATGGCGCAGCGCGCACCTTGCGAAGCCACCGCAGCCGGATGGTCGGGGCCATCGTGCCCTCCTTTGACTACGCGCTGTATGCGCGCACCACCAGCGCCCTGCAGCGGCGGCTGGACGAACGCGGCTACTCGCTGGTGCTGGCCGAACACCATTACGACCTCGGGGCCGAACTGCGCATCGCGGGGCAGCTGGTGCAGCACGGGGTCGATGCCTTCGTGTTCGTGGGGCTGGACCACGAGCAGGCGCTGTTCTCGCTGCTGGAGGACTACGGCCGGCCCTATGTGCTGGCGTGGGCGGTGGACCCGCAGCGCCGCCACCCGAGCCTGGGCTTCGACAACCGGGGCACCACCTATGCGATGGGCCGGCACCTGCTGGCGCTGGGGCACCGGCGCTTCGGCCTGCTCAGTGCGCCACTGGAGGGCAATGACCGCGCGCGTACCCGCGGCGAGGGCCTGCGCGCGGCGCTGGCCGAGGCCGGCCTCACGCTGGACGAACGCTGCGTGCAGTACGCGCCCATCGCCTTGCAGGCGGCGCGGGACGCGATGCAGCGCCTGCTCGAATTGCGCGACCCGCCCACCGCGGTGGTGGCGACCAACGACGTATTCGCCGTGGGCGCGATGCTCGCGTGCCGCGAGGCCGGCGTGCGCGTGCCCGAGGACATCAGCATCACCGGCGTGGACAACACTGACCTGGGCGCGACGCAGACGCCGGGGCTGACCAGCGTGTCCACCCCCATCGTGGAAGTGGGGCGCGCGGCGGCCGACCAGCTCGTGGCGCGGCTGGAGGGACAGCCCTACGAGGCCTTTCAGGTGTTCCCGGCAGACATCGTGCACCGGGGGACGACGGCGCCGCCACGCAAGGGGGCGCTGGAGCGCAAGACCTGAAGCCGCGCTCCTGCGCCCTCACCCATCGGCGTCCATGCTGACAGGCCAGCGGGCAAACCCTGCTCGACGGTAACCTACGTGTTACCTTAGAATGCATGACATTCCTGATCAAAGAGCTGCTGCTGGACGACGGCATGAGCCCCTTCGGGGCGTGGTTCTCCGGTCTTGAAGGCGTCGCGGCAGCCAAGGTCCAGGTCGCGGTGGCGCGCATGGAACAAGGCAATCTGTCTTGCGTGGAATGGTTTCGGGGGATCGGCGAATTCCGGATCGACTGGGGCCCGGGCCTGCGGATCTATTTTGCGAAGGATGGAAATCGGATCCTTCTCTTGCTCGGCGGCGGCACCAAGAAGCGCCAGCAGAGAGACATTGATCTGGCTGTTCAACGCTGGGACGACTACAAGCGCCGCAAATCGGCGAAAGGACGATGACCATGGCCCTGACCCGGAACTTCAAGGAGACGGTTGCGGCGCGGGTGCAAAGCGATCCCGCGTTTGCCAAGGCACTGCTCGATGAAGCCATCACGCTATTCCTCGACGGGGAGCCGGACACCGCAAAGCTTGTGCTTCGCGACCTCGTGAATGCCACCGTAGGATTCGAGAGCCTCGCCGATGAAATTCACAAGCCGGCCAAGAGCCTGCACCGGATGCTGTCAGCCTCGGGCAATCCCACCATGACGAACATCTCTTCGATCTTTGCAGCGATCAAGAAGAGCCTGCGTGTCCAAGTGCGCACGAAGGTTGTCGCGGCATGACCACCACCCTGCGCCGAAAGCCGCTCAGGCGCCCGCGCGCAGCACGTTGATCAAGGGCTCCCCGCGCGCCAGCCGCGTGATGTTGTCCGCCAGCGTCTGCTGGCGGCGGCGCACCGTGCCTTCGGTCCAGCCGGACATGTGCGGCGTCATCAGCACGTTGGGTAACGAGGCAAAGTCGAAACGCGAAGGCGCACATTCGGCGCGCGTCGCGTCAGGGTATTGGTACCAGGTGTCGATGATGGCGCTGCCCAGTCGACCCGTTTGAAGGGCCTCGAACAGGGCCGCTTCGTCGACCACCGCACCGCGCCCCACATTGACCAGCACGGCGTCGGGCCGCAGGGCCGCCAGCGCCTCGCGGCCGACGAGGCCTCGCGTGTTGTCTGCCAGGGGCAGCGTCACCACCACGACATCGGCGGACGCCATGAAGGCGTGGAGAGCCTCCAGGCCGAAAGCGCGGTCCACGACCGGGCTGTTCACCGCGCTGCGGTTGGCCGCATGCACCCGCATGCCAAAGGCCTTGGCACGCGCCGCGATGGCCTGGCCGATGTGGCCGAAGCCCAGCACGCCCAGCGTCTGCGCGCCCAGCTCGGTGCGCAGGGCACCCGGCCGGCCGGCGTAGTACGTCCACCGCTGCTGGCGCAGGTCGGCATCCGCCTGCACCAACGGCACATGCCGCAGCAGGAGCGCCGCCATCACGTATTCGGCGATGGCGTATTCGTGGCCGAAGCAGTTGCTCAAGGTGCACGTGACCGGCAGGCAGGACAGGTCGATGCCGTCGGTGCCCGCGGCAGGCGCGTGGTACAGGCGCGCGCGCTCGGGGCGCGGCATGCTGGCGTCCAGTCGCACGCCCACCACCACATCGGCGCGGGTGAAGTGGTCGCGGTCTGCGGCATCGGCGAGCGTGTCCGGCAGGTCGATGAGGGTATGGCCCGGCGGGATGAGGGATTCAAAGCCCACACGGAAGTTGGCCGCGTTCTGGCCTTGGAAAACGATCTTCATGATGTCAGCAAGCGCGCGGCCCGCGTGTCCGGGTTCAGGCCGTGACCTCGAAATCGATCTGCACCTTCAGCGAGCGCTGCTTGTCGCAGGCCAGCTCGAAGGCCTGCACCGCCTGCGAGGCGGGCACCACGCCGGTGATCACCGGCTTGCCGTCGATCAGGCCTTCATTCAGGAATTGCACCGCCGTGGCGAACTCGGGATGGAATCGGAAGGTGCCGCGCAGGTCCACCTCCTTGGCCACCAGCTGGTTCATCGGCAGCGCGATGTCACCGCCCAGGCCCACGGTCACGAGCACACCGCGCGGGACGATCACATCCAGCGCGGACTTCAGTGCCGCTTCGCTGCCCGAGGCCTCGAACACCGCGTCGAACTGGCCCTTGTCCGCCTTGTAGCGATCGAGCGCCTGCGGCTCGGTGCGCAGGTTGAGGGTCTCGTCGGCGCCCATCTCGCGGGCGCATTGCAAGGGACGGTCCGCCAGGTCCACGGCCACGATGCGCGCCGCGCCCGCACGGCGCAGCCCGCCGATCAGGAGCGAGCCGATCGGCCCGCACCCTGTGACCAGCACCTGCTTGCCCAGCACGCCACCGGCACGCTGGATGGCATGCAGGCCGACCGACAGGGGTTCGGCCAGTGCGGCCTCCGAAAGACTGAGGTGGTCACCGATGGCATGGGCCTGGTGCGACTCGATGACGATGAACTCGCTGAACGCGCCCTGGATGTGCGGAAAGGGCATGGCACTGCCGTAGAAGCGCATGTTCAGGCAGTGATTGTGCTGCCCCTGCTGGCAGAAGCGGCAGTGGCCGCAGGGTCGCGAGGGCGAGATGGCGATGCGCTGGCCCGCGCGCAGGCCCTGCACCTGCGCACCCACGCTATGCACGACGCCGGAGACCTCATGGCCCAGGGCCATGGGCTCGCGGATCCGCACCGTGCCGAACCCCCCGTGCTGGAAGTAGTGCAGGTCGGAGCCGCAGATGCCGCCGAAGGCGACGCGCACCAGCAGCTGGTTCGCGCCCGGGGCGGGGATGTCGGCGTCCTGGATCCGCAGGTCCTTGGGGCCGTGGCAGACGATGGATTTCATGGCTTGCGCTCGCTCAGAGGGTGGCGGTCACGCCGCCGTCGACATACAGGATGTGGCCGTTGACGAAGCGCGAGGCCTCGCTGGCCAGGAACACGATCGCGGGCCCCAGGTCCTCCACGTCGCCCCAGCGCCGGCTGGGGGTGCGGCCTACCAGCCAGGCGCTGAAGGTGGGGTCGTCCACCAGCTTTTGCGTCAGTTCGGTCTTGAAGTAGCCCGGGCCCAGGCCATTGACCTGGAGGCCGTGCGGACCCCAGTCGATGGCCATGCCCTTGGTCAGCATCTTCATTGCGCCCTTGGTGGCCATGTAGGGGGCGATGCCCGGGCGACCGAGTTCGCTTTGCACCGAGCAGATGTTGATGATCTTGCCGCGCCCGCGCGGGATCATCTTGCGGGCCACCGACTGGCCCACGTAGTAGGCACTGTCCAGGTTGGTCTGCATGATGCGGCGCCAGTCGGCGTCCACGAACTCGTGCAACGGTCCGCGGATCGTCATGCCGGCGTTGTTCACGAGGATGTCGATCGGGCCCTGGGCTTCCAGGCGATCGATGGCGGCGCGTACCGCGTCGGCGTCCGTCACATCAAAGCCCTCGCTGCTGGCGGACAGGCCCTCGGCCTGGAGCGTCGCCAGAGCGGCGGACAGCTTGCCCGCGTCACGACCATTGAGGATCACATGCGCGCCGGCCTGCGCCATCGCGCGAGCCAGGGCCAGGCCGATCCCCCCCGAGGAGCCGGTGACCAGGGCGCGGCGGCCCTGGAGGTTGAAGTCGTTCAGGATGTTGCTCATTTCATCATCAGCCAACGCAGCGGCGTCATCACCAGTTCAGGGAAAGCGATCAACAGGCCCAGGACGACCACCTGCGACAGCAGAAAGGGCATCACCCCCTTGATCACGTCGTGCATGGCGACGCGGCCCACGCCGCACACCACGTTCAGCACCGTGCCCACCGGCGGCGTGAGCAGTCCGATGGCGTTGTTGATGATGAACAGCACGCCGAAGTACACCGGGTCGATGCCCGCCTGCTTGACCAGGGGCATCAGCACCGGGGTGAGGATCAAGACCGTGGGCGCGAAATCCAGCGCGGTGCCGACCACCAGCACCAGCAGCATCAGCACGATCATCAGCAGCTTGGGGCTGTCGATGAAGGGACGCGCCAGCTCGGCGATCTGGTTGGGGATGTTGGCCACGGTGATCAGCCAGGCGCTGACCAGCGCCGCCGCCACCAGGAACATCACCACCGAGGAGGTCTTGGCTGCCGCCAGCACGATCCCGTACAGGTGACGCACCTGGATCTCGCGGTACACGAACAGCCCGATCACCAGCGCGTAGACCACGGCGACCACCGCGGCCTCGGTGGGCGTGAACACCCCCATCTTCATGCCGCCGATGATGGTGACCGCCAGCAGGTAGCACCAGAAGGCATCGACAGTGACCTTCAGGCGCTCCTTGAGCGGCACGCGGGGGGCGACCTTCACGTTGTCGCGCGCGGCGACGATGCGCCAGGTGATGATCAGCGCCACCCCCATCAGGATGCCCGGGAAGATGCCGGCCATGAACAGCTTGGAGATGGAGACGCCGCCCACCACGCCGAACAGGATGAAGCCGATCGAGGGCGGGATCACCGGCGCGATGATGCCGCCGGCCGCGATCAGGCCGGCGGAGCGGTCCATGCGGTAGCCGGCGTCGCGCATCATCGGCATCAGCACCGCCGCCAGGGCCGCGGTATCAGCCACGGCGGACCCCGAGAGACTGGCCATGATCAGGGCAGCGAACACCGCCACATAGCCCAGGCCGCCCTTGAAGTGACCGACCCACACCATGGCGGAATTGACGATGCGCCGACTCATGCCGCCTGCGTTCATCAACTCGCCAGCCAGCATGAAGAAGGGCACCGCCATCAGCGGGAAGTTGTCGGCGCCGTTGATCAGGTTCTGCGACACGATCTGGGTGTCGAAGTTGTCCAGGTGCAGCATCAGCGCAACGCCGCACACGATCAGGGAAAAAGCCAGCGGCATGCCCAGCGCCATGGCGCCGAGCAGGGAGATCAGGAAGACGGCGACGGTCATTTCTTCACCTCCGCGCCGTGGGCGGCCAGGATTTCTTCGGACTCCTTGACCTGCACGAGTTCATCCTCGGTGACATCGCCACGCACCAGGCGCACCAGCTTGCCAGCCAGGATCAGGCCCATTGCGATGCTGGCGACATAGCCCACGCCATAGACCCAGATCATCGGGATCTCGGTGACGGCCGAACGGGTGCTGGCGTTGATGGTGTGCTGCTTGAGGGTGCCGTAGAACATCAGCGCGCAGCAGCCGATCATCATCAGGTTGGACAGGATGGCCGCCGCTTTCTTGCCGGTGATGCCCAGTTTGCGCACGAGGGTGTCCACGCCCAGGTGGGCGTTCTCACGCAGCGTGACGATCGCTCCCAGGAAGGTGATCCAGATGAACAGGAACCGCGACAGCTCCTCGGAGCTGATGATCGAATCATTGAACCCGTAGCGCAGCACCACGTTGCCGAACACCATGACCACCATGGCGGACAACATGACCACGAGCAGGAATTCGACCAGGCGGAAAAAGAGGTCGTTGAGCGTCTTCATGGATCACACGGAAAAAAGGCCCCGGCACCCAAGCGCCGGGGCATGGTCACGTCACTTGACGGCTTCGATCGCGTTCAGGAGCGCCGGGCCGTTCTTCTCGGCGAAGGTCTTGGCGATCTCACCCGAGACGATCTTCTGGAAGGGGGCCATGTCCACGTTCTCGATCACCTGCATGCCCGACTTCTTCAGGTCGGCGACGACTTTGGAGGCGTTCTGCGCATTCAGGTTGCGCTGGAAGGTGGCGGCTTCACGCGCGGCGTCGACGATGACTTTCTGGTAGTTGGCCGGCAGGCTGTCGAACTTGGCCTTGTTCATGGCCACCACCAGCGGCGAGTACACATGGTTGCTCACGGTCAGGTGCTTTTGCACCTCGTAGAACTTGGACGACCAGGTCACGTTGATCGGGTGCTCCTGCGCGTCGAAGGTGCCGGTCTCCAGGGCGGTGTACAGCTCGGCGATGGGCATGGGCGAGGGGTTCATGCCCAGGAGCTTGAAGGCCTGGATGTGGTACGGGTTGGGGGTGGAGCGGATCTTCAGGCCCTTCAGGTCATCGGGCTTGGTGACCGGGCGCTTGTTGTTGGTGAAGGCGCGCCAGCCGTTTTCCCAGTAGGCCAGGCCCTTCAGGCCGTGCGGGGCCAGTTCATTGAGCACGCCGGTACCGACCGCGCCATCGAGCACGGCATAGGCGTGCTGCGCGCTGCGAAACACGAAGGGCAGCTCCATGGCCGCCGTGTTGGGGACGATGCCGTTGAAGTTGGAGGCGCCGCTGGAGACGATGTCGATGGTGCCGCCGCGGGTGCCGTTGATCATGGCGGCGTCGTTTCCGAGCTGGTTGGCCGGGAAGATGGTGATTTCCACATCGCCGTTGGTGCGCTGCTTGACCAGTTCGGCCAGCTTCATGGCGGCGGCGTGCTGGCCGTCGGTGGTGTTCACCGCATGGCCCATCTTCAGGTTGAACTTGGCCGCAAAGGCGGTGGACCCCAGGGCCGCCAGCAGGCAGGCGGCGAGAACGCGAGAGATTTTCATGCTGTGTCTCCTGTTGAAAGAAAGGTTGGTGGGGGGGATGGGGAAATCAGTCGGTCGGCAGGCCGTATTCCTCGGCGCTGAAGACCGTGTGGAACACGGTGCCATCGAACATCGCGATCAGTTCCTTGGACACTTCGCGGCTTTCCAGGCGCACGGCGGAGGCCAGGGCGATCTCGATCGATTCGCGCGTCGGGTAGCGCACCGACAGCACCATGCCGAAATGCGGATGCTCCACATCGCTTTCGACCTGGCGCAGCACACGCACCTCCTGCGCGCCCGGGAAACGGGTCCACAGCGGCACCAGCTTCTCGCGGATGTAGCGGCTGAAGGCCTCGTGCATGCCGGGCTTGACCTGGCCCTGGAAGAACGCGCAGCGGATGTACATGGAATTCCTTGGAATGGGTCTCGGTGAAAGGCGATGGCGGATTCAGGCCGGTGAGGATGTGGCTGGCGCCTCCAGGCCCAGGGCCTGCACGGTGCCTTCGACCAGTGTCCGCACGGGCGAGTCGATGCCCAGGTGCAGGACATCGGTTTCGTCGGGGCCCGGCACCTCCAGGGTGCGCAGCTGGCTTTCCAGCAGCCCCGGTTGCATGTAGTGGCCGATGCGGCCCGCCATGCGCTGGTGGATGGTGTGCGCGTCGCCATGCAGAAACACGAAGATCACCTCGCGGGCCTGCGCGCGGATTCGGTCACGGTAGGCGCGCTTGAGGGCCGAGCAGGCCACGACGCGGCCCCGGGGGCCACCGTCGTCCGACGCGGCCAGGTATTCACCGATGCGATCCAGCCAGGGCCAGCGATCTTCGTCCTGCAGCGCGATGCCGCTGGACATCTTGCGGATGCTTTCGGGCAGGTGCAGGTCGTCGCCGTCCACCATCGCCAGACCGAGGCGCTCGGCCAGGGCCTGGGCCAGTGTGGACTTGCCACAACCGGACACGCCCATCACCACGATGCGCAAGGCCGATCCGGGGAGGCGCCGCAAGGTCATGAGAACCTCAGCGCGCTGCGCACTCCGGCACCGGCGTGCGCAGCGGCGCGCCGGTGACACCCGCGTGCAGGTTGGCGTAGGCCAGGTCGGCCATCGCCTGGCGCGTCTCGTGGGTGGCGCTGGCCATGTGCGGCGTGAGCACCACGTTGGACATCGTCCACAGGGCCTGCGGCACGTGGGGTTCATCGGCATACACGTCGAGCGCCGCGCCGGCGATGGTGCCGGCCTGGAGGGCCGCGATCAGCGCGGCCTCGTCGACCACGCTGCCACGCGCGACGTTCACCAGGTAGCCGCGCGGGCCCAGCGCCTTCAGGACCTTCGCGTCGATCAGGTGACGGGTGCCGGCGCCACCGGGCGTGATCACCACCAGGAAGTCGACATGGGCGGCCAGGGCCTCGGCGCTGGGATGGTAGGCGTAGCCGGTGCCCGGCTTCTCGCTGCGCGCGGTGTAGGCGATCGACATGCCAAAGCCCTGCGCGCGGCGGGCGATGGCGCTGCCGATGCGACCCAGGCCGACGATGCCCAGGCGCGCGCCCGAGACCTTGCGGGCCAGGGCGATGGGTCCTTGCGGCCAGCGGCCCTGGCGCACAAACTGGTCGGCCTGCGGGATGGTGCGGCCAATGGACAGCACCAGGCCCATGGCCAGGTCGGCCACGTCGTCGGTCAGGACATCCGGCGTGTGGGTGACCGGGATGCCGTGGCGGATCGCCGCCGGCACGTCGACGCCGTCGTAGCCCACGCCGAACACGGACACCACCTTGGCCTGGGGCAGCCGGGCCAGCAGGTCCGCGGGCACCTGTGACTCGCCCGTCGCCGCCACGGCCACGATCCGGGGCGCAAGCTGCGCGAACGCGGCGGGATCCGTGACGTGGGTGCGGTCATGCACGGTGTACGCCGTCTCCAGCGCCTTCAGGAAAAAGGGATGGAGCTTGGCGGCGGCCAGGACATCGGGCTTGGACAAGGACGGGTTCCTTCTGCAACCGGGAGGCCGGCCCATGCGGGCCCGGCCTCATTTGAGCAACCTTTTGGGAAAGCGCTTTCCTGTTTGAAAACCAAGGGTTGCGGCGGAAAGGGGCTTTTTTCCCCTCTTGACCGCAGGACCGGTTTCTTTCAGGATCGCGCTTCGGACAGCGCTATCCTAAAAGCCCCCCAGTCAACCCGGCTACGTACAAACCCTCACGCCATGACCTCTCCTGCGCGCCGTCACCGGTCCACCGGCCGCGTCACCCTCGCCGACGTGGCGCGGGCGGCGGGCGTGAGCCCCAGCACCGCCTCACGCGCCCTGCGGGGCGAGCGCGCGGTCGATCCGCAGCTGGTGGCGCGCGTGCGGGTGACGTCCGACAAATTGGGCTACGTCCCGGATCCGGCCGCACGGGCCCTGGCCTCGCAGCGCAGTGACCATGTGGCCATCCTCATTCCCCTGCTCTCGAACGCCCTGTTCGTGGACCTGCTGGAGTCGGCGCAGGCCACCTTGCGCCAGGCGGGGTTTCAGACCCTGATCGGCGTGACCCACTACGACAGCGGGGAGGAGGAGCAGCTGCTTCGAGAGCAGCTGGTGCACCGGCCCGCAGGTCTGCTGGTGACCGGCCTGGACCACAGCGCCGCCACCCGCCAGCTGATCGCGCGCAGTGGCGTGCCCTGCGTGCACCTGATGGAGCTGCCCCCTGCGGGCATGGCCGAAGCCGCCAGCCACTGCGTGGGTTTTCGCCAGGTCGATGCCGGTGCGGCGCTGACGCGCCGGCTGCTGGCCAAGGGCTACCGTCGCATCGCCTTCGCCGCCGCGCAACTGGACCCGCGGGTGATGCAGCGCCTGCACGGGTGGCGCATCGCGCTGCAGGAAGCGGGCCTGCACACCCCGACGCTGGAGTGGCTCAATCCGGCCTCGTCGTCGCTGGCCCTGGGCGGCGTCCTGTTCGAGCAGATCATGCAGCAGACGCCGGCAGTGGACGCCATCTTCTTCTGCAACGACGACCTCGCGCAGGGCGCCCTGCTCGCCGCGATGCGCCGGGGCATCCAGGTCCCCGGGCAGGTCGCCATCGCCGGGTTCAACGACCTCACAGGCAGCGACCAGATGGTGCCGCCCTTGACCACGGTGCGCACGCCACGGGCGCAGATCGGGGAGTCCGCCGCCCAGATGCTGCTGTCGCTGATGCGGGGGGAACAGCCCCCGCATCCCTTGCTGGACGTGGGCTTCGAGATCGTGGAGCGCGCGAGCACCTGAGGGCCGCGCACCCGGCCGCGCCAGGATCAGGCGGCGCCTTCACCACCGGGCGCCAGGGTCTTGCCAACTTGCGCAGAATCCGTGGGGTGCGCGCTGGCCGAGTCCGGCGTTTTCTGCGGAAAGCACATTTTTTCCCCGTCCCACACCTGGCCGCACCAGCACACGCCGTCGGCATTGATGATGCAAGTTCCTGTTCCACAACAACGCGGGTCGTCGTTCATCGGCGTCTCTCCTGTCGATGGCCCCGACCATACCGTCAAGCGGTGTGGACTGCAGCCCTTGGGGTCATCGGCCGGCCATCCCTCGAGCCTGGGCCGATGAAGCGTCACGTGGCCCTGGGAGTCCTGGCCCTGACGCTGGCGGCCGTCGTGGACCTGCACGTCGATTGGTACCGCGCCGACAACGGCGTGCTGCTGCGCGTGAGCGAGCAGGACATCGATGTGTGGGGCGGCCTGCGGCAGTCGTGGACGCGCCTCGTGCGCCGCTGCGCGCCGGTGCAGGCGCTGGGCGCCGGAGACCCTCTGTGGGACGCGTCGCAAGTCGCCATCCGGGGCTACAGCCCGCCAGACTCGCAGACGGCGCAGGTGGTGGCGCTCACACGGGAGGGCGACTGGCTGCTGGCGCAGGTGGTGTCCGACAAGCTGCTGCCCGCAGTGGTCACCTTGCAGGCGCAGGGCGACCGCCTCACACCGGTGCCGCAAGGCATCTGGAGCGGCAACACCGCGCCCTGGCAGGCGGCCCCCTGGATCCGCGATTACCTGCAGCGCCAGGTCCCCGGGCTGCCGCAGGCGCTGGCTGATTGCCTCGAGATCGATCCCGAGTCGCCCCTGCAGCGACACATGCCCCTGAAGATAGCGCCATGAAAACCCGTCACCTCGTGATCGTCCTGGGTGACCAGCTGGACCTGGACGCCAGCGCCTTCGACGGCTTCGACCCGGCGCAGGACCGGGTGTGGATGGCGGAGGTCGCCGAGGAATCCACCCACGTGCCTTCGTCCAAGCCACGCATCGCGCTGTTCCTGAGTGCCATGCGGCACTTCGCGCAGGCGGCGAGCGAGCGCCATGGCCCTGTCGACTACACGCGCCTGGACGATGCCGGCAATGCGGACACGCTGGCCGGGGAGTTGCGCCGGGCGATCGCGCGGCATCAGCCTGCGGGGCTCGTGATGACGGCCCCAGGCGACTGGCGCGTGCTGCAGGCGCTGCGCGCCGTGGCCGACGCGTGTGGCCGGCCGCTGGACATCCGCGACGACCGTCATTTCTTCAGCACCGTACGCGAGTTCGCGGAGCACGCGAAGGGGCGCAAGCAGCTGCGGCTGGAGTACTGGTACCGCGCGCTGCGACAGAAGCACCGCATCCTGATGGAGGGCGATGCACCCGCAGGCGGCCAGTGGAATTACGACGCCGACAACCGCGAGGCCTTCGGCAAGGCGGGGCCGGTGGATCTGCCTGCACCGGTGCGCCACGCGCCCGACGCGGTCACCCGGGAGGTGCTGGCCCTGGTCGAGACGCGCTTTGCCAGCCACCCGGGCCGACTGGACCGCTTCGACTGGCCGGTGACGCGCGCGCAGGCACTCGGCGCCCTGGAGGACTTCATCGCCCATCGCCTGCCGCTCTTTGGCCGCTATGAAGACGCCCTGTGGGCGGGCGAGCCCTGGCTGTATCACTCGTTGCTGTCGGCGGCGATGAACCTCAAGCTCCTGCATCCGCGCGAGGTGGTGCAGGCGGCGGAGGCGGCGTGGCGCGCGGGCCATGCGCCGCTCGCGGCCGTGGAGGGCTTCATTCGCCAGATCCTGGGCTGGCGTGAATACGTGCGGGGCATCTACTGGACGCAGATGCCGTCGTACCTGGACCGCAACGCACTGGACGCCCACGAGCCGCTGCCGGAATTCTTCTGGACCGGTGACACCGACATGGCCTGCCTGCGCGATGCGCTCACGCAGACCCTCACGCACGGCTACGCCCATCATATCCAGCGGCTGATGGTCACCGGCCTGTACCTGCTGCTGCTCGGGGTACGGCCGCAGGAGGCGCACCAGTGGTACCTGAGCGTGTATGTCGATGCAGTGGAATGGGTGGAGCTGCCCAACACCCTGGGCATGAGCCAGTACGGCGACGGCGGCCTCATGGCCAGCAAGCCGTACATCGCCAGCGGCAAGTACATCCAACGCATGGGAAATTTCTGCAAGGGCTGCCGCTACGACCCGGGCGAATCCACCGGCCCGACGGCCTGCCCCTACACCACGCTGTACTGGGACTTCCTGATGCGGCACGAGACGATGCTGGCGGGGAACCCGCGTATGGGGATGCAGGTGCGCAATCTGGCTCGGCTCACGACAGACAAGCGCGAGGCGATCCGGGAGCAGGCCCGGCACCTGCGAAGAAAGGCGTGACGATGACCCTTCAGGTAATCTGCAGCAAGGCCTTCAGCTTGGCCTGCTCGTGTCCTGCCTGGGGCTCAAACTCCGGCCACACCACCTGGCCCGCGTCTGGGAAGGCGTCTACACCGCCCGCATGAACCCCGCAAAGAACGCTGCCAGCGCTCCGTGCGCGTCCAGCGGCAGCACATGGGCGACGTACTGGTCGGGGCGCACCACCACCAGCGCGCCCTGCGCGCGATCAACGCCGCGCAGACCGTAGATGTCTGGCGCGTGCTTCATCACCGCGCTGTACACCTTCTCGTAGTCGTACAGCCCGTAACGGCCTTTGGCAGGGCGCAGCAGCGCGGGCATCGCCTCGATCGCCAATTCGGTGTGCGGCTGCTGGAACACGGCGCGCAGGTCGAATACCGCGTCGCTGTCCTGCCCCTTCGGCGTGAAGCGGCCCACCGGCGAATCAGGTGACTCCTCCAGGAATCGGCACAACGCACGCAGGCTGGGGTCCTGCGCGCCGGCAAACGCGTACAGGCGCCAGCGGCCATCGGCCAGCGCCGCATGCCCGAGGTGCACCGGCTTGGCATCCGTGACTTGCAGGACCTGCGCCGAGTGAAAGCGCATGCCGATGGTGAAGCCCTGCGCCAGCGCCTGGTGCGTCGCAGCGCCGGTGATCAGGGACGGCGGGTAGTGCGTGCCCACGCCCGCCGTGAAGCGGCCGTGCTGCTCGAAGTATTTCTGGAATTCCTTGGGGTCCACGCCCTGCCCGCCCGCGTCGCCGCCCTGCTTGGGCTTGTCGCTGAACATCTTGGCCCACTCGCGGTCGAAGTCGATCAGGGCCTGGCCCGCCACCTGCCGCTCCTCGGAGTAGGTGTGCAGCAGCTTCGGCTCGGCCTGCCCGCGCAGGACCGCGGCCAGCTTCCAGCCCAGGTTGAAGGTGTCCTGCATGGAGAAGTTCATGCCCTGACCCGCCTTGGGGCTGTGCGTGTGGCAGGCATCGCCCGCGATGAAGACGCGCGGCAGCCGTGCGGGCGTCTCGGCGGCGGGGACGTCGTCGTACTTGTCGCAGATACGCTGGCCGATCTCGTAGACGGACCACCAGGGCACTTCCTTCACCTCCAGCCGATACGGATGCAGGATGCGCTGCGCGGACGCGATCAGCTTCTCGACGGTGATGCCACGCGCCGACACGCGCTCGTCCTCGCCCAGCTTGTCCATCTCGACATACAGGCGCACCAGGTAGCCGCCCTCGCGCGGGATCACCAGCAGGTTGCCATGCGGCGACTGCACCGCCGACTTGTAGCGGATGTCGGGAAAATCGGTGACAGCCAGGACGTCCATCACGCCCCAGGCCTGGTTGGCGGAATCGCCCACCAGCTCGCGGCCGATCGCCCGGCGCACCGCGCTGCGCGCGCCGTCGCAGCCCACCACGTAGCGGGCGCGCACGGTTTCCTGCTGGCCAGCGTGGGCCGCGTCGCCGCGCTCCAGCCGCACCGTGACCGGGTACTCGCCCCCCGCAGGGTCGACCGCCACGTCCAGCACGCGGCGGGCGTAATACGGCGCCATGCGGCTGGGGGAGTTGCGCATATGGGCCAGGTAGTGGTCATGCACCCGGGCCTGGTTCAACACCACATGCGGGAACTCCGACAGGCCGTCCTCCGTGTCCTGCACCCGGCCATGGCGGACGATACGGTTGGCGTCGCCGTCATCGGGCTTCCAGAAGGTGACCTCATTGATCCAGCAGGCCTCCTGCACCACCTTGTGCGCAAAGCCGAAGGCCTGGAACATCTCCATCGTGCGGCACGCAATGCCATCGGCCTGGCCCAGGTGGATGGGTTCTTCTTTCTGCTCGATCACGCAGGTGCGGATGTCGGGGAAATTCGCCATCTGGGCGGCCAGGGTCAGGCCGGCCGGGCCCGCACCCACCACCAGCACGTCCACCAGCTGCGGCACCGCGTCGCCCAGCGGCTGCGCCAAAGGGGACGCTTCATGGATTTCAGGGTCGCGGCCCTTGAAGCCTTCGAGATGGAACTGCATGGAATGGGTCTCCTGCCGGATGGATCGTGTTTTTAATCAGCATTGCGATTATACGTATACTGATCATTTGTGGCAAACGGCTAGAATCCACCCAGCCCCATGAGAAGCAAACCGAAACACCTGGATCCGCGCACCCTGCCCGGTCATCTGGCGCGTCGCATGCAACAAGTGGCCGTGGCGCTGTTCGTGCAGGAGGTGGGTGAACTGGGGCTGACGCCGGTGCAGTACTCGGCACTGCAGACGGTATGCAACCAGCCGGGCATCGACCAGAAGACACTGGCCGCCACCATCGGCTACGACACCTCCACCATCGCGGGGGTGATCGACCGGCTGGAGGCACGTGGCCTGGTGGAGCGCCAGGTGTCGTCCCAAGACCGCCGCGCCAAGCAACTCACCCCCACGGCAGCCGGCGCTCGAACGCTGGCCTCCGTGGTGCCCTGCATGCTACGGGCCCAGGACCGCCTGCTCGCCCCCCTGACGGCCACCGAACGCAAGGAGTTCATGCGCCTGATGCAGGTGGTGATCGATGCGAACGAGGAATTGAGCACCATTCCCGCTCGGGACTGAGCCAGTTAGCGCGAGTCACCACCCGCGACACAGCGGGCCGCCGCCAGGTCCCACCCCGCCCACCCGCAACTCTTGAAGAAGACAGGGCCTGCGCGCGGATCGCGTCGCTGCCCCGGAAGATGCTGGCGCACCACGTCACCCAGCGTGTCAAAGGCGGTGACGTCCAGGCCGGCCTGGAGCAGGTCGCCGGCCTCATGGTCGGCGTCCCGTGTATCGACCACCACGCGCCCACGTGCGGCCAGGTGCTGGCAGGCCTGCGGCGACCATTCGACCATTCGGGGGGTGAAGGCGCCCACGGCGCAGACGAAGGCATCGTCACGCGGCAGGCCGCGCAAGGCCACCGACTGCGCGCTTGTGCAACTGACCACCAGCGGACACTCGGCCATCGCAGCGTCCGGGTCGTCGACCCGCTCGGCCTGTACGCCAAGGCTGCGGGCATGGTCCACCAGGGCCTGCGCACTCTGCACCGACCGCGAGGCCACACGCACCTGCTGCACACCCAGCCCCTGCACGAAAGCCTCCAGGTGCGCACGCCCCTGCACCCCGGCGCCGACGATCAACAGGGGCCCTGCCCGCGAAGGCGCCAGCTCCATGGCGGCCCGCAGCGACACGGCGGCTGTCCGGCGGGCCGTCACGGTGGGACCATGCAGCACCGCCAGCCGCTGGCCGGTGTGCGGGTCGAACACCAGCACATCGCCCTGGATGGCCGGCAAGCCCCGGGCCGGGTTGTCCGGCACGAAGGTGATGAGTTTGGTGATGGCCACATGGCGGTCCGAGGCGGGCATCACGAACAGGCTGCCGCCGCCGGCCAGGGGCTGGACGATGCGGGGTGGCACGGACACCGAGGCGTCCAGCAGCACCTCGCGGACGCAGTCTGCGAGGGCCGCATAGGGCAAGGCCCGGGCCGTGGCCGCAGGATCGAGTGCGCGCATGTCGGCCCGCCCCGAGGTCATCCCACCACGCGGTTGGACGCGGGCCGCACCTGCTGCTCGAGTTCACGGCGGATCGCGTAGGCGCGGGTGCCGGTGTCCATCTGCACATCATCCCAGGTGAGCGACTGGCCCTTGCGCACCGGCCGCACCACCTTCACGTCGTGCGCCAGGCCCAGGGGCAGACCGCCGGTGCGCAGGGAATCTTCGGCCGGCGCGAGCTTGCCCCACACGGTGTAGCCGCCCTCGCCATCGAGCAGCTCGCCAGGCTGGAGATCTCGCTTGGCAGTGGCCACCACGTCGGCCTTCCAGCAGGTGGCCACGCCCGTCGGCTCGCGGCGCAAGGCCAGCGAGGCCACCGAGTAACCCACCTCCAGGCCGATCAGGTGCCAGCGCTTGTACAGGGTGAAGTAGCGGCCACTGGGATCGGTCTTGGCGTTGTATTCCTCGAAGCAATTGCGCACGTACTCGGTCTCGCCTTCCACCGTCACCCACACCCCCATGCGGATGTCGTAGTCGATCGGCTGGCCCTGCGCGTCGAGCGAGGAGATCACCTCCACCATCCCCTTGCGTTCGAGCACGCCGCCTTCGCTGCGTGGGCGCGTGAGCGCGGGGATCTCGTCGACGCGGCCCGAGGGGTAACTCAGGCCCTGCGACGGCACGCACAGGCCGGTGGCATTGGCCACCGCGGTACTTTCGATGGCCGGCTTGGAGCCGTCCAGGAAGCTGTTGAACATCTTCGGGTTCAGGCCGCCACGCGCGGCCTGCTCGGGGGTCAGGCCGTAATGGCCCCAGACCGTGTCGGGGGTCGATTCGCAGAAGTGCGGCAGCCACTTGTGCCCACGGCCTGCGGCCACCACGGGGAAGCCGCAGGTGCGCGCCCAGTCCACCAGGTCGCAGATCAGGGCGGGCTGGTCGCCGAAGGCCAGGGAATAGACAACGCCTGCCTGCGACGCCTTCAGGGCCAGCAGCGGGCCGCAGAAGGCGTCGGCCTCCACCGTCACGTTGACCACGTGCTTGCCCTGCTCGAAGGCCGCCAGGCAGTGGTCGACGGCGGCGATCGGGTGGCCGGTGCACTCGACCACGATGTCGATGGCCGGGTGCCTGACCAGGGCCTGCCAGTCGTCGCCGATATGCGTGGTACCCGCCTTCACCGCGTCGTCGATGGACGTGGCGGCGGTGCGCTGCGCGTCCCAGCCCACGCGGGCCAGGTTGGCGCGCGCACCCGCCGGATGGAGGTCGGCGATGGCCACGAGATGCACGCCCGGTGTGCGCGGCACCTGGGCCAGGTACATGGCGCCGAATTTGCCGGCGCCGATCAGGCCGACGCGGATGGGGCGCCCCTCCTGGGCGCGGCGAACCAGTTGCTGGTGCAGTGACATGCGTGGGAACTCCTCATTCCTGCCTCGAAGCTCCGCACTGTACCGCCGGCGGCGACCTCAATCGAAATCGAACAGTTCGCCCAGGAAACCCTCGCGCTTTTTCTTCTTGTAGTAGCCGCCATGCGGCGCGTGCGCAGGCGGTGGCATGTAGGAGGGCGCGGGGGCGGGGGTGTGAGCGGGCGAAGCGGCCTGGGGTGCTGCGCGCTCGATGATCTTGTCCAACTCGCCGCGATCGAGCCAGACGCCGCGGCATTGGGGGCAGTAGTCGATCTCGATGCCGCTGCGGTCGGCCATGGTGAGGTGCACGGTCTTGCACACGGGGCATTGCATGGTCAGGCTCCTCGAAGAAACGGAGGATTCATGATCCCATGCAGCCCGCGAGGATGGAGAGCCCTCCCGGGCAAATGGTCAATTCGGGAAGGGACTTTCGATTCAGCCGCCCCTTACTGCGCGTCGGGAAAACTCACCTGGATGTCCTTGGGGCGGTGGCGGATCACCACCGTGCCCGCGAGCTTGTCGTGCCAGCCCTGCTTGCGGCTGTCGAAGGCGACCCAGAGAAAGCCCAGGAGCAGGGGCAGGGCCGACAGGATGTAAGCCAGATACCGGCCGATGCACTGGCCTACGCCCGGCGCTTGGCCCGTGCGCGCATCGACGATGCGCATCTTCAGCGCCATCTTGCCCGGCGTTGACTGCTTGACCACCCAGAATGCGATGGTGGAGACCATCGGCAATACCCAGCTGATCATGAAGTCCATCGGACCCTCCACGATGTTCTCCGAGTCGAGGTAGGACTCGCCGTAGAAGGCCATCAGGATCGGCAGGGTCACCGTGACCAGCAGGATCGAGTCGATGATGCTCGCCCCCAACCGGGCCCAGAAGCCCGCGTAATCCAGCGATGATTGATCCATTCCCGTGCTCCTGTGCAAATCTGTTGTCTTTTTGAACTGAACCATTCGGTCAGCCCGCGAGCATAGCGGCGACGCGATCGAAGCTTGAAGGCCCGCCAAGTGCCTGAGAGATTCGATCTACCATCGATCGGATCTCGCGGGCCGGGCGCGGGCCGGGCACTTGCCCAAATGAAAACGCCCACTCGAGAGAGCGGGCGTCATGGGATGTCTGGTGGCCTGGGGCGGAATCGAACCACCGACACGCGGATTTTCAATCCGCTGCTCTACCAACTGAGCTACCGGGCCAGAGCCGCCAATTCTACATCAACTGGCCGCCCGCTTCCCGCGGGACAGGTCCACCCCCAGCTGCTTGAGCTTGCGATACAGGTGGGTGCGCTCCAGGCCGGTCTTTTCGGCCACACGGGTCATGGAGCCGCCCTC
>JACCDM011694909.1_pt1 | contig 30948 bp, 36 predicted proteins | sample 7445851 | NCBI WGS metagenome assembly JACCDM01 (sample SAMN15323438, study PRJNA562643) | freshwater metagenome | isolation source: river surface water | place: USA:Blue River Watershed | collected 2017-08-16
CGCGGCTGACCATCCTTCAACGGCCGGGGCCACCGACGACGCGTTCGATACGCTGATCAGTGTTTTATCCCAATCGGAGCGGCCAATGATCCTGACCGGACCGCAGCTGCTTCACCCGACGTTTCGTGGCCTGGCGAGAGACCTTGAGACGCAATGCGGCATACCGGTGATCGGCATGGAGAGCCCCCGGGGAATGAACGACCCCTCCCTGGGTCGATTTGCGGCGACAGCTCTCAAGGCAGACGTTGTAGTGTTATTGGGCAAAGCGTTGGATTTCACGCTGAAATTTGCGGATGCATCGGCATTCTCATCCCAGGCTAAGTTTGCAGTTGTGGATCCAGACCGTGCTGCGATTGATCGGGCCCACTCTATTCTTGGCAAGCGTTTGTGCCATAGCCTTCAGTGCGACATTCCCCAAGCCATAGAACGACTGCGACTGCGTTATCGAGCTAGGTCAACGCAACACGAGCGTTGGACAGCGCAGCTGCGCGAAGAAGTGTCAGCCCAGCCAAAACCCCATGCGCCAACCACCGATGGCATGATGCATCCCGCGGATGCGCTCGCCCCGTTTGTGGAACTGGCCCGTGAACGGGAAATGATTCTGGTCTGCGATGGCGGCGAGTTCGGCCAGTGGGCACAAGCCAGCATCCGAACCGATATCCGGCTGATCAACGGACCGGCTGGTGCGATTGGTGCCGCGATCCCAATGGCCATCGCGGCAGCGCGAGAACGCCCCGACGCGCTGGTTGTGGCATTTATGGGCGACGGTGCGTTTGGCTTTCATTCCAGCGAATTCGATACGGCGGTGCGCTATGGCGCACGGTTTATTGCCGTGGTGGGCAACGATGCGTGCTGGAATGCTGAGTATCAGATTCAAAAACGCAGCTTCGGGCAAGAGCGTCTGATTGGATGCGAGCTACTGCCCATCGAGTATCAGCGTGTTGCCCAGGCGTATGGAGCCGACGGCGCAAGCTGCAACACCCCCGAACAGGTCCGGTCCGCCGTGGCAAGCGCACAAACATCGGACCGGGCGTTTTGCATCAATATGTTTATTTCGCGGACAGCCGCGCCTAGCTTCTAACAACGCGCGAGGCGTCCAAAAAGATAAGGCCACACAGAATCAGAACGTGCCGAGGCAGGTCTGATCCGGTGTGGCCCCGGACAGCGAACGATTAAAGTACGGCGTCTTTCAGCTTCTTCAGCGCGCGAACTTTGACCTTCACGGTGGCGGGCTTAGCAGCAAACCACTGCTCTTCGCCGGTAAAGGGGTTCTTGCCAAAGCGCTTGGGCTTGGCGGGAACCTTCTGCGCAACAATCTTCAGCAGACCGGGAAGCGTAAATTCACCTGCACCTTTTTTGCTTACCGATGCCAGAGTTGCCTCTTCGAGTGCAGCGATAACAGCTTTCACCGACTTGGACTCTACGCCCGTGCTCTCAACGATGTGCGCAACCAAGGCGCTCTTGTTCAAGGCCGATTTGATCGGCTTAGCGGCCGATTTTGCAACGGCGGCTTTTTTTACGGCTTTCTTAGCGGGTGCTTTTTTTACAGCTTTTTTTGCCTTCACGGCCCGGGCTTTTTTTGTTGCCATTAGTGACTCCAATGAGGTGAACGAAAAAGGTGAAACGTTGAAATTTTAGCAGGACATTTGCGGTTTTAGCAGCGGAAACTCACTGCAGGGGCTGCAAACAAAACACTTTTTCATGCAGCCAGGTCAGGCCCATTTGCGCCCAGGGCGACTGCGGCGAAAATGCATCGCGGACACTCAAACGCGTAACGGTGTGGGTGTGGGCATAGAGCTGGCGCACCTCATCTTCCGGTACCGAAAACGGCGGACCCGGCCGCTTGGACTGCTCGTACTCCATGGTCAGTAGCAGGATGGGAATGGGTGCGGCCAGCACCGATGCCAGATGCTGTGCGTAACGGGCGCGGGTATCCGCCGGTAGGGCCACCAGCGCCGCGCGGTCGTAGACGGCGGCGACGCCGGAGACATGTTCCGGCCTGAGATCAAAAAAGTTGCCTTGAAGAATCTCGATCCCGGAGGATGACCACCGGGTGAACGACGCCTCCTGGCTGACCACGGGCACCAGGCCGTTTTCCGTAAAAAATGCCCGACACGCCACCTCGCTTAGCTCAATACCCAGCACCGCATACCCCTGGCGGGCGAGCCAGAGCATATCGAGACTCTTGCCGCAGAGAGGCACAAACACCGTCTGCCCAGGCACGACTGCGAGCGCTGCCCAGTGATCGGTGAGCAAGGGGTTGATATCAGGCTTATGAAAGCCAATCTCTGATCGCTTCCAACGATCGTGCCAAAACGAGGGGTCCACGGCTGGCGGTTCTATGCGCCAGAGCGCTCAATCAGCTCGATTTTGTAGCCGTCAGGGTCTTGCACGAAGGCAATAACGGTGGTGCCACCTTTTACAGGCCCCGCTTCGCGCGTGACATTGCCACCGGCCTTGCGAATACGGTCGCAGGCCTGGACCGCGTCTGGAACGGCAATTGCGATATGGCCATAGGCCGAACCCATCTCGTAGGTGGCCAAGCCATAGTTATAGGTGAGCTCAATTTCAGCGTGGCCATCGGCATTCCCTTGGCCAAAGCCCAGAAATGCGGTGGTGTACTTTTGATCCGGACGGTCGGTGGTTCGGATCAGGTTCATACCCATTACCTTGGTGTAAAAATCAATCGAGCGCTGGAGGTCTCCAACGCGAATCATGGTATGAAGCAGTGTCATCAATGAATCTCCGAAACAAGAATTAGACCATGAAGACCAATCTCAAACTGCTGCTGATCCTGGTCGCGCTTATTGGAGCCGTATTTTTGTTCATTGACCGGGTGGTATGCAATAACTGGACATATCACGATTACAAAGCAGGCATCGAACGGCGATTTTTGTGCCCCTGGCAGCACTGAGCAGAACCGGTCCCATCCCCTTGGTATCATCGGCTGCACCACATTGGAAACGAGCACCATGCTTGACGCGCTTTTAGAGAAAAACCGAGAGTGGGCGGCCCAGGTCACCCAAAAAGACCCCGAGTTTTTTAAAAAACTGGCGGGCCAACAAAATCCGGAATACCTGTGGATAGGCTGCGCTGATTCACGTGTGCCGGCCAATGAGATCGTGGGTCTCGCGCCCGGCGAGCTCTTTGTGCACCGGAATATCGCCAACGTGGTGGTACACACTGACCTGAATGCGCTGTCGGTAATCCAATTCGCCATCGATCAACTCCAGGTCAAACACATCATTGTGGTGGGCCACTACGGCTGCTCGGGTGTTCGGGCGGCCATGGACAATGCCCGCGTTGGGCTGGCCGATAACTGGATCCGCCACATCAAAGACGTGAACGACAAACACGGCAGGTATTTGGGCAGCCTGCTGGCACCCAGCGTGCGCCAGGATGCCCTCTGCGAGCTCAATGTGATCGAGCAGGTGGTCAACGTATGCCAGACCACCAGCGTGCAAGACGCCTGGAAACGGGGCCAACCGGTCACGGTTCACGGATGGGTCTACGGCTTAAAGGATGGACTGGCACGCGACCTAGCCATGAGCATCTCCAACAACGAGGAGCTGGGCAGCAAGTACGAACGCGCGGTTGCGCTTCGCGGCCAATAGGCCGGCCGCGATAAGCCCCGACAAAACCCGTGATGCCGGGCTGCAGACACGGAAATTCATTGCCCAGCCGAGCGGTTTTACCGAATAATCGGGGTTCCCTCGTTTAAATCTCCCGGAGCACCCTCATGCCCATCGCCCTTTTCCTTGGACTTCTTCTGATCCTGGTCACGCCTCTGATTCATTACGCTTACCTCGAACGCGTAAAAAAGATGCCTGAGAATCAACGCACCGAGAACAGCTCCATGTTTTTGCTGTTTTACGGGCTCTTTGGCGCCGTGTTGGTGATTGCGCTGACCCGCTGATCAGGGCTTTGGGTTGGTTAAGGTCCAACCCTTCTTTTGGAGGCAGCGGTTACGGGCCTCGACGTAGCTGAGTCCTAGCACGTTTTTTGCCGTAAATGCCTCGTCTTCACAGGCGGTTTTGTCGTTATGAAAATCCGCCTCGGTCGCGCCGAGCTTACTGAAGAGATAGTCTTGGGATGTCGCGCAGCCTGCCAAGGCCACCGATGCACAAACAGCCGCTATCCATCGTTTCGTCTTCATACCGTCTCCTGAATTAGTCACCAAAAATCAAGCCAGCATGTTCACGCAACGCGTGAAACTGAATCTGCGGCCAACGCTCCATCACCACGTCCAGTTCGGATCGGTGCGCGGTGAGCAAGACCGGGGCACCGACCACGTCTTCCGCCGTACGGTGGACATTCTCCTGCAAAAACCGTGCAAGTTCCTTGGGATCCTCAGAGGTGACCCAGCGGGCAACGTTATATCGAGATCCCATCAGCCGCACATCGGCCCCGTACTCTGTTTTTAGCCGGTGGGCGACCACCTCAAACTGCAGCTGGCCTACGGCTCCGAGCAGCATAGCCCCGCCGCCGTGCGGACGGAACACCTGAATCGCGCCCTCTTCTCCCAGCTGCATCAATCCGGTTCTGAGCTGCTTGTTGCGCATGGGATCTGCGGTTTCCACGGCACGAAACATTTCAGGGGCGAAAAATGGCAAGCCTTTAAATTGCAAGGACTCGCCCTCGGTCAACGTATCCCCAAGCCGTAAAAGCCCATGGTTCGGTAGACCAATGATGTCTCCAGCATAGGCCTCGTCAAGAATATCCCGGCGCTGCGACAAAAATGAGAGGGCGTTGTTGGTTCGAATTTCTTTTTTGTTACGGCTGATCACAAGCTTCATACCGCGCTCGAATCGGCCAGAGCAGATCCGCAAAAATGCCACACGATCGCGGTGGGCGGGATCCATATTGGCCTGCACCTTAAACACTACCGCCGTAAATTTTGGCTCGTTGGGCTGGACTTCGCGCTGCACCGCCGGCCGCGATCCGGGGCCGGGCGCCAGGTCACTCAGTGCATCCAACACCTCCTGAACACCAAAGTTGTTGATGGCCGAACCAAAGAACACCGGCGACTGACGCCCCGCTAAAAATTCTTCGGCGTCAAAAGCGGGCATGGCCCCGCGAACCAGTTCCACCTCGGCCAAGGCATCCTGCAGGGCCGATCCAAACTGGGCCTGCACGGCCGGGTCGGAGACATCCACCCGGTCATCCGCCGCACGGTCCACACGATCCTCTCCAGGGCGAAACAGGCGCATACGGCCACTTGCGATATCCACCACCCCGGCAAACGATTTACCCATGCCCACCGGCCAGGTGAAGGGCACCACCGGCATGCCAAGCTCAGCCTCAATCTCATCCATCAGGTCCAGGGGCTTTTTAACCTCCCGATCGAGCTTGTTCACAAAGGTAATCAAGGGAGTGTTACGTGCTCGGCACACCTGAATCAGGCGGCGCGTCTGAGGCTCCACGCCGTTGGCCGCATCAATCACCATCAAGGCCGAGTCAACGGCCGTGAGCACGCGATAGGTGTCTTCTGAAAAATCCTGGTGTCCGGGCGTATCAAGAAGATTGACGATGCAATCACGGTACTCCATCTGCATCACCGAGCTGGCCACGGAGATACCGCGCTGCTTCTCGATTTCCATCCAGTCTGACGTGGCATGCCGTGACGCCTTTCGGGCCTTCACACTGCCCGCAATTTGGATCGCGCCAGCATAGAGCAGGAGCTTTTCGGTGAGCGTGGTCTTTCCCGCATCGGGGTGGGAAATGATTGCAAACGTTCTTCTACGAGAGACCTCGTCGGCCCCCGAATGACCCTCACTCAAGACTGCACCCCGAATTTAGAAACGGGGAAGTGTACTTAATTTGCAGGTGGCGGCGTTTTACAGGTTTTAAAGCCAAAGAGCGTGTAAGCGGGGCAGCTGCCAATCAAGCCCGTGATCACCGGCACCACACCGATATAGGCCCAGAGGCCCAGCGCGCCAACAGCGGCCGAAGCGATTAACGCCAGACCCAGACCGATACGCGATGCCCGATCAATACCCCCCATATTTTTTTCCAGCATTTCAAACTCTCCCTGAATTTTCAATAGGTTAGAGCGCACTCACCCTGAATATGCGCCAACATGCATACTATCAAGCATATCTAAAAAAGCGGCCTAAACTTCGTTGATGTCCATCAAAATTCTGTCCATTGTCTCAATCAGCCTTGGTGCAAGCCTGGGCGCCCTGCTGCGTTGGCAGATTTCAGAGCACCTGAATCACCGCGTAAGTCTCTTGCCTCTGGGCACACTGATTGCCAACCTGATCGGTGCCTATTGCATTGGACTGGCTGTCGCTTATTTTTCTGACCAGCCAAAACTTTCGGACGAATGGCGACTGTTCATCATCACTGGCTTGCTCGGTGGTCTCACCACGTTTAGTGCGTTTTCCGCAGAAGTGGCGCAGCTGATTCAGCAGGGCCGATGGGCCTGGGTCGGCTTAGAGATCGGAGCCCATGTGATGGGGTCGGTACTGCTCACTTTGCTAGGCATCGCAACCTATCAATGGTTACGATAAATTAACCACCATGGGCTTTTTTGTCACGTTTATTGGAGTGTTCTGATCATGTCGATGGATTACAAGGAAGGTGAATACGCGCTCTCGCTGGGTGCATATGCCCAAGCCTATGAGATTTTCATAGACATCGAAAAAGAGCAGCCAGAGCCGACCTTCATCAAATGCTGCCAGATGGTATTGGCTAATCATTTGCAGGAAGACGACATTGCAGAGCTCAAAGAGCAGCTTCAACGCCAGATGGCTCGTAACAACCCTCGTGCGACGTACAACTACGGCTTGATCATGGCCCACTTGGGCCACGTGGCCAAGGCCCAAGAAATCCTTAACGAGGCAGCATTGATGGGCCTGCCCGAGGCAAAAGCGGCACTCACAAAGCTGCTGCTCACTGGCTCGTGCCGATGAGCACAGAGGAAAAGGTCCGAATCTCTAAACTGCTTGCCGATCGGGGCCTGTGTTCGCGTCGCGAAGCCGATCGTTACATCGAACAAGGCCTCGTACGCGTGGACGGCCAGGTGGTCAGCGAGCTGGGATCCCGCGCCTACCCCACGCAACGCATTGAGCTCACAGCCGCCGCACAGGCCCAACAATCACGTCGCCTCACTGTGCTCATTCACAAACCGATCGGTGTGATTTCTCATGCTGACGACGAGCAACAGTACCCACCCGCGGTGGGATTGGTCACACGGGACCGACTGTGGCAACACCCTTCCACCCATGCGCTGAACGAAAAGCTGCCCCAACGTATCCCCACCCGTGGGCTTGCCCCTGCGGGCCGTTTAGACATTGATTCCACCGGTCTCTTAGTGCTTACCCAAGACGGGCGGGTCGCGCGTTTATTGATCGGCGACGACTCACCCATTGAAAAGGAATACCTGGTTCGTGTCGAAGGCACCTTATCTGGGCAAGGCCTGAAACTGCTTAATCACGGGCTAAGCCTCGACGGCCAGCCCCTTCGGCCCGCAAAGGTCTCATGGCAAAACGAGCATCAGCTGCGATTTGTGCTGCGCGAGGGGAAAAAGCGGCAGATTCGGCGGATGTGCGAACTGGTGGGATTAAAAGTGATTGGACTAAAACGGATTCGGATCGGTAAGATTGTTCTCGGCCAACTGCCCGTCGGGCAGTGGCGGCCGCTGGGCCAAGCCGAGCGGTTTTAATTCATGTTAATTGGGGGGAGAACAACAATGGCATCTATCAAAACCAGCCTTGCAGCAATCGCGCTTGCTGCCACGTGCGCCACCGCAATGGCTAGCGAGGGCACCAAGGTGGTTTACCACGTAAACGAAGGCGTACAACAGGCCAGCCGAGCGATTGGAAACATACGCAATCATCTGAATGCAGACCCAAAGGCCAAAATCGTGGTGGTTACACACGGCCCTGGCATTGACTTTCTGCTCGAAGGGGCAGAGAACATGGCAGGCGCGAAGTTCACCGGCGCAATCGCCGAGCTCGCTGGCCGTGGTGTGGAGTTTCGTGTCTGCAACAACACCCTGGTCTCACGCAAAATCAATAAAGACCAGGTGATCCAAGAGGCGAAGGTGGTGCCCTCGGGCGTTGCCGAGGTCGCCAACCTTCAGGCCAAAGACAAGTTCGTTTACCTGCGCCCTTAAACAACGGGCTCGGTCTCACGCACAGGCTCGGGGGTACGAATCAGATAATCGAAGGCACTTAATGCGGCCTTCGCCCCCTCGCCTGCTGCGATCACAATCTGCTTATAAGGCACGGTGGTGACATCGCCCGCCGCAAACACACCGGGGATGGTGGTGTGGCATTTTTCATCCACCACGATTTCGCCAAATCGGTTCAGCTCGACCGTGCCTTTAAGCCATTCTGTATTCGGCACAAGGCCGATCTGAACGAACACACCCTCAAGCGCCACAGCCGACTCTTCTCCGGTCGAGCGATCACGAACGCGCAGCCCGTTAACTTTGTTTCCATCGCCGGTGATCTCGGTCGTTTGTGTGTTTGTCAGTATGGTCACATTCGGCAGGCTTTTGAGTTTACTCACCAATACAGCATCCGCTTTTAACTGCTCTGCAAACTCGATCAGCGTGACATGGGCTACCACGCCAGCCAGATCAATCGCAGCCTCGACACCTGAATTTCCTCCGCCAATCACGGCAGTACGCTTGCCCTTAAATAGAGGGCCATCGCAGTGCGGGCAGTAGGCCACGCCCTTATTCTTGTACTCCTGCTCACCAGGCACATTCACATTGCGCCACCGCGCCCCAGTGGTAATCACCACACTTCGGGCCGTGAGTTCGCCACCATGTTCGAGCTGCACACGGATCAATCCACCCGGCTGATCGGCAGGAATCAGGCGTGCTGCACGCTGCAGATTCATGATGTCGACCTCGTAGGCGCGAACATGCGCCTCTAAGGCTGCCGAGAACTTTGGTCCGTCGGTCTCAAGCACCGAGATGTAATTCTCAATACCCAATGTATCGTTGGTCTGGCCACCCATGCGCTCAGCCGCAATACCGGTGCGAATACCCTTCCGAGCAGCATAGACGGCCGCCGCCGCACCCGCAGGCCCACCACCGATCACGAGCACATCAAAAGGATCTTTGTCATTGATGCGCTCCGCCTCTCGGGCGGCGGATCCGGTATCCAGCTTGGCCAGAATTTCTTCAAGTGTCATGCGGCCTGAACCAAACAATTCGCCATTAAGAAACACCATCGGCACCGCCATGATGGCTCGGGAAGCAACCTCCTCTTGGTATAACGCCCCGTCGATCACCGTCGTGCTGACCTTTGGATTAGCAATAGCCATGAGGCTGAGCGCCTGAACTACATCGGGACAGTTATGGCACGACAACGACATGAAAACCTCAAACCGATACTCGCCCTTCAGCGCCCGCGCCTGACTCAATACCGCGTCATCGAACTTGGGCGGATGCCCGCCTGCCCAGAGCAACGCCAGCACCAGCGAGGTGAACTCGTGGCCCAGAGGAACAGCCGCGAAGCGCAGATCCATGTCGGTGCCCACGCGGCGAATTCGAAATGAGGGCTTGCGGGCATCGGTTCCGGAAAACGACACACTGATGTGCGGCGAGAGCTGCACAAGAGTATCCAGCAATTCCCGCATCTCTCGGGCGCTGTCGGATGCATCCAATGACGCCTCGATATCAATCGGCAGCGTAATGCGTTGCAGATATGCGTTTAATTGGGTCTTCAGTTCTTGGGTCAGCATGTCGGTTCCTTGGTTAGATCTTGCCTACGAGGTCCAATGAAGGGGCCAGGGTCTGTGCACCCGGTGTCCACTTGGCGGGGCAAACCTCACCCGGGTGGGCTGCAACGTACTGGGCTGCCTGCACTTTACGCAGCAACTCTTTGGCGTCGCGGCCGATGCCGTTATCGTGCACTTCGCACAGCTTGATCACACCCTCGGGATTGATCACGAAGGTGCCGCGAAGGGCAAGACCCTCTTCTTCGATCATGACGTCGAAGTTACGTGTGATCGTACCGGTGGGATCACCGATCATCGGGTAGCGGATTTTGTTGATCGTTTCCGATGAATCGTGCCAAGCCTTGTGGGTGAAATGTGTATCGGTCGAGACACCGTAGATTTCAACGCCCAGGGCTTTGAAGGTGTCGTAATGATCAGCCAAGTCACCGAGCTCGGTGGGGCAGACAAAGGTGAAGTCGGCGGGGTAGAAGAACACGACGGACCATTTACCCTTAAGTGACTCCTGGGTTACGGGAACAAATTTGCCGTTGTGATAGGCGGTTGCTGAAAACGGCTTGATGGAGGTGTTGATCAGGGACATGTGATTTTCCTTTTTGTAGTGGAGGGGTCTTGGCGCCCGCAGCGATCGCAGATGCCACGAACGAGAGTCTGCGGATTGGCCCTTTATTCGTCCAACAAATAATTGCGATAATATTGATCGAATAATTCGATCAACCAGGCTGACCACGGCCCCCGGACACCCTATGAGCGCCCTCCCGTCATTGCGCCAGCTGCGCTACCTGATCACCCTTGCCGAGACCCTGAATTTCACCCGTGCGGCGGAGGCCTGCTTTGTGAGCCAATCGACACTTAGTGCCGGCTTAAAAGAGCTTGAAAACACGCTTGGACTGCAGCTGGTCGAGCGCGACAGGCAAAACGTGGCGCTCACCCCATCAGGCGAAGCGATCGTGATTCGGGCCCGCGGTCTGCTGGCCGCCGCCGAAGACTTGACCGAGCTGGCCAAGACCTCGGCCACCCCCATGCAGGGCCGCATTCGCCTCGGGGTGATTCCAACGATTGCGCCATTTGTTTTGCCCTCACTGATTCCCGAGCTGCGAAGCCTCTACCCCAGTCTCCAGATCGCACTTCGAGAGGACCTCACGGCCAATCTGCTGGATCGCCTGCAGGCGCGCAAACTCGACATGGCCATGATTGCCCTTCCGTACGAGACCCAGGGCCTGATCACACGGCACTTGTTTGACGATGAATTCTGGCTGGTGGGCCTGCAAGGAGACCCCGCATTCGCCCAAAAACGCACCACACTTCCCAACAAAGTCACAGACCGGCTCTTACTGCTCGAGGAAGGCCACTGCCTGCGCGAGCACAGCCTGCAGGCCTGCAGGCGCACCGAGATCGCCAGTAACGATGGCCTGGAGGCCACTAGCCTTCTTACCCTGATCCAGATGGTGGCCTCCGGACTCGGACTGGCCTTGGTGCCCGAGATGGCCATCCAGGCCGGGCTTATCCGTGCAACGCCCGAGCTCGTGGGCCGCCCATTGGAATCACCGGCGCCCAAACGTCAGATTGCGCTTGTCGCGCGGGCATCGACCCCTCACCTGCGCGAATTCGACACGATTGCCGAGACCATCGTGGCCCTGCGTCGTAAAAAAACCATGGCCATTACAACGCCCACCCAACGCCGCAAGTCACTCAAAACCTAATCCGAGGTGCCTATGTCTGCCACATCTACGATTGCATTAACAACGGGGCTTCTGGTGGCCTCAAATATTTTCATGACGTTCGCGTGGTATGGACACCTAAAGAATCTCGCCACATCGCCACTCTGGATTGCTGTAGTCGTCAGCTGGGGGATTGCATTTTTTGAGTACGCGCTTCAGGTGCCTGCCAACCGGATGGGGTTCACCGTGATGAGCCTTGCCCAACTCAAAATCCTGCAAGAAGTGATTACGCTGGGCGTGTTCATTCCGTTTTCGGTGCTGTATATGCAGCAGCCATTCAAATCAGACTTCATCTGGGCGGGCCTTTGCCTCATGGGTGCGGTCTACTTCATTTTCAGAAATTAAGCCGTATGATCGTGCTATGAAAAAACATGAACCGGTGCGCCGCTACCCTGCTGGTCTGGAGTGGGCATTGTTTAAAAAACTGCCGCTCTTGACCGTGGCCGGGTTTGCAGTCATTGGTCTTCTGTGGGCGGGTGCGCATGCATGGCCTTGGGCGGGCGATGCCCGGGCTGTTGCACTATCCATCGGAAAATTTGAATTTGCGCTTATCGGTGCAGCCATTTTTCATCTGACCATGATGGTCACACTCGCCATCGGATGTGTCGTGGTCTTGATCATGAAAGGCCCGCGCTATTCGGCAGACTCCTACCCGGTAGAAGACTCTGAGCGCCCCAAAGACTAGCTCACGCTATCGTGCTAAACCGCGTTGATCTTATTTTGCTGGGCCTGCTTACGCTCTTTTGGGGCGTGAATTGGCCGGTGATGAAATATGCCGTGCTCGACTACCCGCCCCTGGCCTTTCGTGGCCTCTCGATGGGTCTCGGTATTCTTGCCCTGATTGCTTACATGGCCATTCGGCATGAATCGTTCGTTGTGCCCCGTCACGAACGCCGCCGCGTACTGCAGCTGGCTGTTGGCAATATGCTGATCTGGCATTTGTTTGCGATTTACGCGATCAAGTTTCTCACCTCAGGCCGGGCCGCCATCATCGGCTACACCATGCCAGTATGGGCACTACTGGCCAGCGTGCTGTTGTTTAAAGACCGGTTTACGTGGCGCGGTACGGCAGGCGTCGTACTGGCCCTATGCGCCACACTTTTACTTGCCATTGAAGAGTTCTCATCCCTGGTTGGTCAGCCCATCGGCCTCGCGCTGATGCTCGTGGCCGCCATGGGCTGGGGCCTGGGGACGGCCATGATGCGAAACCTGCATGTCAGCATCTCGAATGCGGCCCTCACGCTCTGGATGATGACCATTACGTTTTCTGCAGTGATGGTGGGGTCGGTTGTATTGGAACTTCCAGCCATACGTTGGCCACACACCGGTGAGTGGATGGCGATCATCTACAACGCGATCATCGTGTTTGGCTTTTGCCACATCGCCTGGTTCCGGCTCGCCAGAAAACTACCGCCCGTGGCCAGCAGCCTATCCATCATGCTGATTCCACCCCTGGGTGTGTTCACCGGGGCGTGGAGCCTCGGAGAAACCGTAGGCCCGTTTGATCTCGCTGCGCTTGCGCTGATTCTATTGTCGATGGCGGTGGTACTGCTGCCTCGACGGAGCAAGGCCGCAGGGCCCGGCCCATCCGCAGAGCCCCAGTAGCGGCCCGCCATACGGCGGGCCGACATTGCTTAGTAGGTTTTATACGGCAGAAACTTGCCAGACAAAATCACATTCACGCGATCACCCTTCGGATCAGGCTCACGGGTAATGTCCATCGAAAAGTCGATGGCACTCATGATGCCGTCGCCGAATTCCTCGTGAATAAGCTGTTTGATGGTTGTACCGTACACACTCACGATCTCGTACCAACGGTAAATCAGCGGATCAGTCGGCACCGCAGTGGGCAACGACCCCTTGTAAGGCGTCGCGGTTAACAGGGTCACTGCCTCTTTCGGTAAGCCGAAGATTTTTCCAACCACGTCGGCCTGGGCCTGGGTGAAGGTCATCTGGCCAAGGCAAGCCGCCGTGGTCCACTCTTTGGACAGCTTGAGTTTTTTCGCCACATCGGCCCACTTGATGCCTTTTTGAACTTTGGCCGAGTAAATCAAATCGGTGACGTCCTCGCGGGTCATGGGTTTTGTTGCAGGCATTTCCATACTCTCCTTTAAGAAAATCAGGCTGCTTTGGGCAGCAATCCGGGCTGAACCAGCCGCGGGGTTTTGGGCTTGGGCTCGGCGCCCGTCGCGATGGCCTTGGCGCGCTTCACCAAGAAATCAATCAGGTGATTCCGAATGCTGTAGAACTGGGCATCGTGATGCATGGTCGTACGTGTACGGCTGCGCGGCATGGTGTTTTCCACGATCTCCGCAATGACAGCGCGCGGCCCGTTACTCATCAAAAAGATCTTGTCAGCCAAGAGAATGGCTTCATCAACATCGTGCGTGATCATGAACACGGTCTGCTTGGTCTGCTGCACGATCTCTAAGAGCTCATCTTGGATGTTGCCCCGTGTCAGGGCATCCAACGCTCCGAAGGGCTCATCCAACAGCAGCATCTTGGGCTGAATCGCAAAGGCGCGGGCAATTCCAACCCTCTGCTTCATGCCCCCAGAGAGCTGTGAAGGCTTTTTGTCTTCAGACCCCTGAAGATGCACCAGGTCGATAAAGCGCTGCACGTGTTCCTCGACCTGGGTCTTCGACCATTCCGGCCACTTCGACTTCACGGCAAATGCAATATTGCCGCGTACTGTGAGCCAAGGCATCAAGGCATGGGATTGAAAGACCACGCCACGATCCAGACTCGGGCCTGCAATCTCTCGTCCATCAATGAATGCGTGTCCCGACGTAGGCTTTTCCAGACCGGCCAAGACATTGAGAATCGTCGTCTTGCCACAGCCGCTATGGCCGATGATGCATACAAACTCACCCCTGGGGATCTCGAAATTTACATCCTCGAAGACCACCAATTCCGGGCCGCCATTCACACCTGGGAATGCCTTCTTCAGGCCCTGCACTTGCAAAAAGTGGCTCATGTGCATTTTCCTTTTTAAACTAGTCGCGATACGTGACTGCTTTTTGCAGCCGTGCGAACACCAGATCCAGCATCATTCCGACCAGGCCAATCGCCAAAATCGCCGTTAAAATGTTGCTGATCGATAAGTTGTTCCACTCGTTCCACACGAAGTAGCCAATTCCCGTTCCGCCCACCAGCATCTCCGCAGCCACGATCACCAACCAGGCAATACCGATCGAGATGCGCATGCCGGTCATGATGGTCGGCGCCGCAGCCGGGAGGATCACAAGCAAGGCTTTACGGACCGGCCGCACTTCAAGCGTGCGAGATACATCCACCCACTCTTTGCGCACCGACGCCACACCGAAGGCCGTGTTGATCATCATGGGCCAGATGGAGCAGACAAAAATCACAAAAATCGCCGATACGCCGGAGTCTTTCAACGTGAACAATGCAAGCGGCATCCACGCCAAAGGCGATATGGGCTTAAGCACCTGAATGAACGGATCGAGCGCCTGAAACACCACGCGCGACATGCCAATCACGAAACCCAGCGGCACCGCGACCAGCGCCGCCAGAGAAAACCCGGCCAAGACCCGGCCAATGGAGTACGCCAGCTGAATGCCAATGCCTTTGTCGTTTGGGCCTCGATCGTAAAAGGGATCGGACAAGTGCTCGCCAAGCTTCGATAGGAAATCGGCCGGCGTTGGAAACGCCGACTTCTGTCCCGCCGCCGCTGCCGACCCAACCAGCTTGGCGTATTCGTCGTCGACCACCTGGGCCCCACCTGAGGAAAGGGTGCCCAGCTGCCAAACACCAAACAGCAAGGCCAACAACAACACCGACAAGAACACGGCGCGCATTCGCTCAGATGCCATCATGATCATGCTCCTTTATCGACTCGATTACGTGCGCTTGATCTTGAAGCTCGCCAGGTATTCCTCTGGCTTGGCGGGGTCAAATGCCTTACCCATCACCGAAAACGACTTGCTCGTGGTTTTCGGCGGTGTCAGCCCAGCCTGCGCCATCAACTTGGCAGCATCGGTCGCCAAGAAGACTTCGCTTGCGATCTTTTGATAATCAATGTCGCCCTTGATCTGGCCCCAACGCTTCATCTGGGTCAGGATCCACACCGCAAACGAATGCCAGGGGAAAGGATCAAAACCGATGCGGTCGGGCACTTTGCGTACATTGCCAAGTCCATCGGCAAACGTTCCGGTCAGCACCTGCTCAACCACGGTTACCGGCTGGTTCAGATAGTTCGCCGGCGCAATGGCCGCGGCGATCTCTTTACGGTTTTCAGGCTTTTGGGCATATGCGGTGGCTTCTATAATCGCGCGCAGCAATGCCGCATAGGTGTTGGGCATTGTGGTCACAAATTCCTTGCTGGCTGCAAATGCACAGCATGGATGGCCATCCCAGATTTCTTTCGAAAGGATGTGGATAAAACCTACCCCATCAAACACGGCACGCTGGTTGACCGGATCCGGAGCAAGGAAGCCATCAATGTTGTCGGCCCGCATATTGGCCACCATCTCGGGAGGTGGTACCGAACGAATTTGCACATCTTTATCCGGATCAAGGCCTGCTTCGGCGAGGTAATACCGCAGAAGGTAGTTGTGCATCGAATAATCAAACGGCACTGCAAAGCGAAACCCTTTCCACTGTTTCGGGTTGCGCTTGTCCTTGTGCTTGATGGCCAACGTGATGGCCTGGCCATTAATGTTCTCCACTGCTGGCATGGTGTAGGGAACCGGGGTTGCACCAGCACCCACACTGATGGCCAATGGCATCGGTGAGAGCATGTGGGCTGCGTCGTATTCCTTGTTCAGCGTTTTATCGCGGATCACAGCCCAGCCCGCCGTCTTCACGACCGAGACATCGAGACCCTGCTTTTTATAAAACCCCATCGGGTCGGCCATGATGATGGGCGTTGCGCAGGTAATGGGAATGAAGCCGACGTTAAGCTTGCTCTTTTCAAGCTTGCCGCTTCCTTGCGCAAACGCATCCTTGATCGAAGCGAGCGGGAGCATGGCAGCAACCGCTGCCATTGCAGTGGGGGCGCCTACTGCCTGCAAAAACTGGCGACGAACACTGTCGACGGGAAACAAGGCACGCATGACCGCCTGCTCCACAACATTGGATGTAAGCGCTTCGCTGTCTCGCGCCAGCGCGGCATGGACTGAAGACTCGTGTTCGGCTTGTGACGCATGCTGGCCGCAGCTGCAACGCAGACGTGTTTTGGAATCGAAAGGGTTTGAGAAGATCGACATGGTGAGGGCCTCCAATGGTCAAGGACACCCTCACTTAGCAGAATCTGTGCCAAGCAATTCAAGATTCGATAGAGCGCCCTCAGGCCCCACCGCCACTGCGTGATACCGTCGGCTCAGCCCCGCATGCACCACCTTAGCGGTAACGGCATGCACAGTATCGGTGCATGCCGCACCATAATCGCTGCTTATCGCGCTACGACGCCGCGCACGATGAGAACAACGCCTCCATCTCCTTACGCTGACGGTACGCGGTGAGACCGGTATCCATCTGCACGTCGGCCCACGTCAGGCTCTGACCGGCGGGCACATCGCGAACCAGCTTCACATCATGGGCCAGCCCCAAGGGCAAGCCCCCCATGGCGAGCGACGACGCCGAGGGCATCAGTTTTCCGTGCACGGTATAGCCCCCTTCCCCATCGAGCACTTCGCCAGATCTCAATGCACGCTTAGCAGTGGCCACCACGTCGGCATGAAAGCCTACAGGCGCTCCCGTGGCCTCACCACGCAAGGCCGCCGATGCGACCGAGATGCCCACTTCAAGACCGATCAAATGCCAACGCTTGTAAAGGCATGCGTATCGACCGCTCGGGTCCGTGCGCACCATGTACTCTTTGAAACAATTACGGATGTATTCCGTGTCGCCCTCAAACACCACGAACACCCCGAAACGAATATCGTAGGGAATGACTCGGCCGTCTTTTTCGAGCGAAGAGATCACCTCGACTTGTCCTTTTTGATGCAGAACACCCCCTTCAGCGATCGGCCGGCAGACAAACGGTATATCGTCAACCGAGGCCGGGGGATAGCTCAGACCATTGGGTGGGGCCACCAGCCCAGTAGCGTTACAAATGGCCGTGCACTCGATCGCAGGCTTTGAGCCATCAAGAAACGAATTAAACATTTTGGGGTTGAGCCCACCGATGCGCGCCTGCTCTTCCGTCAGGCCGTAATTGCCCCAGACCGTCTCGGGTGTGGACTGCGCAAAATGAGGAAGCCACTTATGGCCTCGGCCCGCCGCCACCACCGGAAATCCCGCTGCGCGCGCCCAGTCGACGAGATCACAGACCAGTGCGGGCTGATCGCCATAGGCAAGGCTGTAGACCACACCTTTTTGAGATGCCCGTCTCGCCAATAGCGGACCACAAAAAGCGTCGGCCTCAACCGTGACGTTGACCACGTGCTTGCCATGATCAATGGCGGTAAGGCAGTGATCCACGGCGGCAATCGGATGGCCGGTGCATTCCACCACCACATCGACAGCCGGATGCGTGACCAAGGCCTGCCAATTGTCGTCGACAAACGTGGTGCCCTTGGCAAGTGCATCATCAAGCGAGACAGCAGCAGACTGCTCTGCAGACCAACCTACACGCTGGAGATTGCGGCGAGCATTTTCAGGTGACAGATCAGCGATACCCGCCAAATGCAGGCCAGGTGTCTTGGGCACCTGGGCCAGATACATCGAACCGAACTTTCCGGCACCAATCAGTACGACACGAATCGGCTTGTTGGCAGCAGCACGGTCGCGAAGTTTTGCATAGAGATTCATAATGTCAATTGCACTTTGATTTAACTCAAATAGTGATTAATTTGCGATTCATTTTCGCTGATTTCTCCGCGCACACCGTTGTCGTGTGCACACAGGTTTGCTACAACTAGCACTATGCGTACAGCCAAGTCACCGCCGCGATTACGGGTACTGATTGTCGAGGATCAATTTGAGCTTCGGCAGGTGCTGCGCCGGCAGATTGAGCTCCAAGGGTTTGCTGTTGATGAAGCCACCAACCGTGAAGATGGTCTGGCCATGCTGATGGGAGATCGGGCCATCGGCATTGTGCTCCTTGATCTTGGACTGCCACCGGACGAGCATGGTTTTTCTGAGGGCATCGAATTTCTGTGCGAGGCCCGTCGGCGAAGCACCTTGACCCAATGCATCGTGCTCACGGGACAACTGGCCGCTGAGGCGGCACTGAAGTCGATCGAACACGGCGCGACCGACTACCTGACCAAACCGGTCTCCATCGACCAGCTGGGCTATGCCTTGGATCGGGCCAGGCTGTATTACCACCGGTTCAATGAACTGCTCGACCAGGCCAAGGTGCCGGTCCATTTTGTCGCCGACGCTCGCTCCGAGACCCCGGCCAAAGACCTGCGGGACCAGTCCATGGAGCTTTTGCTTCGCACTGTGTTGACTGAGACCCATCACAACGTGTCAGAGGCCGCGCGCCGGCTCAATGTCACCCGCGAGCATCTGTACTACTACATCAAAAAGTTCGATATCGAACGCGACGAGCATCTGGTGTAAGACGTTTTGACACTGTAAAAAATTCTTACAGTGTCAGTAATTTTGACTGTGCAAGGCCCATCCGATTGCGCAGCATTGCCTCTCGTTTAACTTTTTAAAGAGGCAATCATGCGGTTTTCTTCTGTTCTTTCGCGTATCACTATCGCCAGCATTTTGGCGTCGACCTCTGCAGCATCGTATGCTGCCAGCGGCACCACCAGCTTTGATGTGAGCATTCAAGTGCTCTCCAGCTGTTCGATCAGCGCCAGTAATTTAACGTTCAGCAGCATCTCGACCGGCACGACCAGCAACACCGATGCAACGTCGTCGCTCACGGTCAATTGCTCTAACGGCACGCCGTATTCGATTGCACTTGGCAATGGCGCCAATTACTCAAACGTCAGGCGAATGGCATGGGGCGCAAGTCACATCGAATATGTACTTCATCAAGATAGCTCTCGCTCGACAGAGTGGAACTCAAATTCAGTCAAATCAGGAACTGGCAGCGGGGGAGACCAAACATTCACCGTTTACGGAAGAGTTCCGTCTGGCCAAAACATAACCAATACCGGCAACTATGGTGACACCGTCATCGCCACCATCACCTACTGATCATGCGCCTCCTGATTTCTACGGCGCTGATGGCGCTGGCAACACTTGCCAGCGGGCCAGGGCAGGCGGCTCTGAACATCACGCCGCCGCAGCTGGCCCCCGATGCGCAGGGCGTGATCGCGACGGAAGTGAAGTCCAGCCTCTCTACGCCCACACGCTGGTCGGTCCGCATTGTGGTCTGGGATCCCAACGCACCACCGCCATCGTCTGCAGGACCGCTGCCCATCGCAGCACTTCCTGCGCCTACGCACCCGCTCGGCACTGAAATCTCACCGCGATTCTTCACGCTGCCCGCATCGGGTCGGCAGGTGATTCGTGCCCGTGTATCCGACCGCAACAAGTATTACCGGCTGCTGATTGAGCAGATCCCCGACGACAGCGTGTCAGCCCAAGGGGTGAACTTTCGCTTTCGATTCAGCCTGCCGGTGTACCGCTCGCATCAAGATCCCTTGATCCCGCGCGGCATCGTGATTCACTGATCATGATCGAGGCCGCATGGCTTTTTGCCGCCGTGGAGCTCAACGGCGCTCTGATCTCACGTGGCGCCCAGGTGCAACTCACCGATCAGCACTGCCGGGTGGAGCGCACTGTAATGGAGAAGGCCGTGGCCGCCAGCAAGACAACCACCACAGCATCGGCCGCCCATTGGACCACCCGGGCCGAGCACTGCAGCTTCGATGCCCAAGAAAATCTTCTGCGTATTCGGCTGCCTCAGCAGATGCTGGCCACACAAACACTCACCCTTGGCGAGGCATCCAACAGCATGAGTGTGGCGTTTTTACACGACGCCAATGCGTTGTTGGAAAGCACGCAGTACGCAGCCCAGCCGCCCGCCCGCTCCATTCCTTCACTGGCCATTGACACTGCGCTGGGGTCAGGCCTGCTGTCAGCCGGCGCAGTCTATGCGCACGGCCCGATCAGTGCACAGGCGCTGTTGACTGCACCACGTGGCAGCCCCTCGGCCACGCGGGCCACAGTGGATTACTTTTTTGAGCATGGTGGCCATCTGCGCGCGGGCGACTTTCGCACCGATTTCGGCCCCGAGCAGCGGTTTGGAGAGTTTCGTGGACTGCTGGCCACGAACCGGGCTGCGCCATTACGCGGCGACGGTAAAGCCGAGGCCGATCTGGCCATCCACAACCCTTCACGCGTGCAGTTTTTTGATCGCAACGGACTTCCGCTTTACTCCAGTGAAATTCTTCCGCCGGGCAATTATCGTGTGCAAGGGTTTGGAGCAAGTACGGTCCCGGGATTTCTCGAGGCCCGCCTTGTTGACATCAATGGTGTGTCGCAGTCGATCGCCCTTCCTTGGTCCGCAGATCGCAAACTCTTGTCTGCGCAGCAGACCGAATGGGAAGTCTTTCTTGGTGAGCCCCGCGAGCTCTCTGGGCAACTGCGTCCACCGCCCATGGGCTCGGGGCGACTCCGTATTGGCTTCAATCAACATATCACCGCTGGCCTGCACGCCGAACGGTCCAGCGATGATCATCGCTACGCATTTGAAATCAGCACGCGCGCAATGCCGAACATGATCGCCACAGCTGCAATCGGCCAAACCTGCGCCCCATCGTGTGCGGCAACCTGGTTTGCGGAAACCCGCACAAGCCTGGAACGCCGAATGGTGATGAGCCTGAGCGCCAGCGCAACCCAGGCGGTCACTGAACCCGGGCGACAACGGGCTCTGCAATTTAGCCTTTCGGGTGCACTTCATCCTCGCGTGTCGGCCACCGTCAATCTTGCCGCTTCAGTCACAGACTCCGGTATGACCCAACATGCCGCCACCATCTCGGGCACGGTTCGCCTTGATCACAGTACCAGCATTGTTCTTCAGGCACGACGGCACCTGCTGGCCGAAGAGTACTCAGGCTGGTCGGGCTTTGTCGGCGTGACCATGTACTTCTCGCCCCAGCAGACCACCGTATCAAGTTATCTCACTGCCCGCTCAACCCCTAACGATGGCGCATCGCAACTGGGCGCAACGGTTCAGGCCACTATGGGCTCAGGACAGCTCTACGGCCCACTGCTCAGCCTTGCGCATCGTCGTGATGGGGGCCAGCGCAGCGATGGATTGTTTCGCTATGCATCACCCATCGGTGATCTGTCATTACGCGCCGATTCGGTTGAGCAGCGGCTCAACTGGTCCGCCGCGTCGCGCCTCTGGATCACCAGCGAAGCTGTGATGCTCACCCCGTCAGGAGAAGACAATCTGGTGATCCAGAAGCTGGGCGCACCTGATTTACGCATTCGTCACTCGGGCCGCGATACTCAAATCAGCAACGCGCAAGGCATTGCCGTATTTCGTAAAGCGCCACCCTGGACCGACTCGGTCTACACGATTGATGCTAAATCCATTCCGTTTGGCGCCCAGCTGGCCAGCACGCGGGTAAGGCTTCCGCTTGCACAAAACCGAGCCTATCTGGTGGACTACCAGGGACTCTGGTCGGCAACGCAGACATGGCGTTTAGCGAACGCCCCAGGTCTCGACTGGCGAGAACCCCTCAACGCCCGAGACCGCTTTGGCAAAAGTGTGTTTATCAGTGCCGATGGCTTTGTCGACGTATCGTCTGCAGATCAACTACCATTGACCATCACACAGTCAACTACCCAACTGGTCTGCGCCGTACCCGCGCAGCCCGTGGGAAGGACTGTCGTGACCCAAGAGATCATCTTGAACTGCCAACCTCAATCCGTACTCTAGGAGTTTTGCTTGTGGATGATGCTGCTCTTGTGCGAGAGTCTTTGCACCAGATCCGAAACCAACTCAGTCTTATCACCGGCCACACCAGCCTGATCAAGGACAGTCAAAACCTGAGTGAACAGGAACGCCAAGATCTTCACGCGATTTTGAACGCTACCTTCTCCATTAGCCACCAACTGCGCGTGCTTGAGGCGGCCTGCGTCACCCGGCCAACGGCTAGCCCCGACCAATAAACGGCATGGCGGTCGCCATGACCGTCATGAACTGCACATTGGCCGAGAGCGGCAGCCCCGCCATGTAGGCAACGCCGTCGGCTACATCCGCGATGGCCATACGTGGCTCAGCCATGCGGGTGCCGTTGGCTTGAAGCGCACCGGCACCAATCCCGGAGGTCAGCTCAGACGCCGCATTGCCAATATCAATCTGGCCGCAGGCGATGTTAAAGGGCCGGCCATCCAGGGACAGTGATTTCGTCAATCCGGTGATGGCATGTTTGGTGGCCGTGTAGGCCACCGACTGGGGCCGAGGCGCATGCGCCGAAATCGATCCGTTGTTGATGATCCGTCCGCCCTGAGGCTGCTGTCGGCGCATCTGTGCAAATGCCTCACGCGCGCACAAAAAAGCGCCGGTTAGGTTGATTTCGACTGAAGCACGCCACTCGGCCACCGCAACCTCATCGATGGTTTGACCGGTCGGGAAAATACCCGCGTTGTTAAACAGGAGATCTACGCGTGACCACTTCGCCACCGTCTGGGCAAACACTCGCGCCACGTCGTCTTCATTGGAGACATCGCCAGGCACGACCAAGGCGAGAGCCTCAAACCCTTGCGCCGTCTCCAAAAGTGGTGCCTCGCGCCGGCCCATCAATGCGACCTTCCAGCCCAAGGAGAGAAGCTTTCGCGCAACACCGCGCCCAATGCCACTGCCGGCACCGGTGACGACTGCCACTCCGGGCACATTGGATATCGAAGACGACATGGATCACAATCTCCTCAAGTTAAGATCAGCGTTCCTAGTGTAAATCGCACCGCCCATGCCCACGACGCCTACCACCGTGATCTACCTTCACGGATTCCGAAGTTCCCCTCAATCGTCCAAGGCCGTGGCCGTTGGCCAAGACCTCGCGAACGAGGGTATCGGCTATATCTGCCCCGCGCTCGATATCGCTCCCATGACCGCCATGGCGCAGGCCGAATCAGCGATCAACGAGGCACTAGCCCGTGGACAACGCATCCGCCTGATCGGAAGTTCTCTCGGTGGCTTTTTTGCCAGCGCCCTTATGGAGCGCCACCCGGCACGCAGCCAGTTCAAGGCCGCCCTGCTGAACCCAGCGCCCTGGCCGGCACGCGACTTGGCGCCCTATGTGGGCCCGCTTCCAGCGTGGCACAGCGATGAAATTCTTGAATTCCGAAAAGACTATATCGACGACTTGAAAGCCCTTGAGGTGGGCATCACAGCGCCTGAGCGTTATCTATTGGTAGCAGCCAAAGGAGACGAATTGCTCGATTGGCAAGAGATGGTGGCCCGATATCCGGGCGCCCACCATCATGTGATCGAGGGCTCGGACCACGGCCTGTCTGACTTCGATCGTCACTGGCCCCGTATCAAATCATTCTTACTATCCGCGTAGCCCCGATCAAAGTCGACACGGGCTAACAATACAAGCCCCATCAAAAAGAACAGGCCCGTCATCAGCATTGCGACCCGGTGCGCGTTATCGGTGATCCATGTGACGAGGCCATACGTCACGGGGCCCAGAATTGCCGACAGGTTCACGGCCACGCCCCACAGCCCAAAGGTCTCGGCCTCATGGCCCGGCCGGGCCAAATGTGCAACCGCTGCACGGGCACCGCTTTGCGATGCCCCCATAGCCAGACCCGCGAAGTTCGCAGCAATCCAGAACATGGCCTCAGTCTGGGCCTGCCATGCCACGAGCACCATGGCGATCCAGGCGAGCAGCGCCAACATCAGGCTTTGTTTGTGGCCCACGCGATCTTGAACAAACCCAAAGAGCCAGGCGCCTGCGGCTGCCGTAACGTTCACTACCAAAATGAGTGTAATGGTCTGCGCCATGGAAAATCCCATCACCTCCTGGGCATACACGGCAGCCAATGCAATGACTGTCTGCACGCCCGCGTGATAGACCACTACGCAATACAAAAAACGTCGTAAGTCGGGCTGGGATTTCGACAGGCGCCAGGTCACCGCAAGCCGGCCCCAGCTTTTTTCAATCCACTGCGACAGACGGAGCGGGCCACTCACCGACGCCGGCACAGCACGCTCGCGAAGCACGCGAAGCGCGGCTGCCGCAGTGATCAAAAACACTACGGCAGTGATAAGCATCGTGCCACCCACAACGCCTTGGGCGTCGCGTCCCATCGACTGGGCATGCATGACCCATGCCAATGCACACCCGAGTGCGGTGAGTCCGCCCAGATACCCCCAGGCCCATCCGTACCCCGAAACACGGCCCAGGTGCTCCTCTTCTGCCAACTCCGGCAGAAAGGCTGCCGTCATGTCTTGATGGGTGGCATAACAAAAATTGGAGATCACCAGCAATACAGCTGCCCACGCCACCATGCCGGGGCCTACCGTGGCCAGCAGGGCAGTGGCACCGACACAGCCCAGTGTGGTGATCACCAGCAACAACTTCTTTTGGGCCCGCAGATCGGCGTATGCGCCCAGAAGCGGCGCGGTCAACATCACCAGCAGATAACTGAACGCCAGAAGTAAGGTCCAGACCAGTGTGGCCTGTGCGCCACCCTGCATCACGGTGGCCACAAAGTAGGCGTTAAACACGGCCGTGAGCACCACGGTGGTGTAGCCCGAGTTTGCAAAATCAAGACTGGCCCACGCCCAGAACTCGCGGCGCGGCACGCCCGGCTTTAACCATGCCTTTCCCATAGTGCGTCATGATGAGGCAAAATCACGGTCTGTGTCCTCCAGTTCAACCCCTGGCACGACCACCCCACCATGAGCCAAGATCAGACCCCTGCGCCGGCCGTGCCCGGCACACCCAAAAAAGTTTACGTGCGCACCTTCGGGTGCCAGATGAACGAATACGACTCCGACAAGATGGTCGATATCTTGAATGCCACCTATGGCATGGAATCGACCAACTCACCGGAGGATGCTGATGTCATTTTGTTCAACACCTGCTCAGTGCGCGAGAAGGCCCAGGCCAAAGTATTCTCAGATCTTGGTCGGGCGCGGGAACTCAAAAAACTCAAACCAGAATTGATCATTGGGGTAGGGGGCTGCGTGGCATCACAAGAAGGCGAGGCCATCGTTCAACGTGCACCCTATGTCGATGTGGTGTTCGGCCCGCAGACACTGCACCGGCTGCCTGATCTCATCGAAGCCCGACGTCTCACCCGCAAACCGCAGGTCGATATTCGTTTTCCCGAGATCGAAAAATTCGACCATCTTCCGCCTGCGCGGGTGGAAGGGCCCACCGCGTTTGTGTCCATCATGGAAGGCTGCAGCAAATACTGCAGCTTCTGCGTGGTGCCCTACACACGGGGCACGGAAGTCTCAAGGCCACTGGAGGATGTGATTGCAGAAGTTGCAGAATTGGCCGCAAAAGGCGTTCGGGAGGTCACGTTGCTGGGCCAAAACGTGAATGCTTATCTAGGCGCACTGGATAAACACGATGCGGAATCGCCCACCGCAGACTTTACCACCCTGCTTGAACTGGTCAGCAGCATCGATGGGATTGAACGCATCCGTTACACCACATCGCATCCCCGCGAATTCACGCCGCGGCTGATCGAGGCCTACGGCCGACTTCCCAAACTGGTGAATCACGTGCACCTACCCGTGCAATCGGGCTCGGACAAAGTGCTCGCAGCCATGAAGCGTGGCTACACGGCGCTTGAGTACAAATCGATCATTCGTCGACTAAGGGCGGTACGGCCAGAGATCTCGATCTCCACCGACATCATCGTTGGCTTTCCTGGTGAGTCCGAGGCCGATTTCCAGGCCACGATGGATCTGGTCACCACCATCGGCTTTGATACATCGTTCAGTTTTATTTACAGTCCGCGGCCCGGGACACCGGCTGCGGATCTTGCCGACGACACGCCCAAGGCTCTAAAGCTTGAACGGCTTCAGCATCTGCAGGCTACGATTGAGGCCCACGCCGCAGGCATCTCTCAACGCATGGTGGGCACCACGCAGACCATCTTGGTCGAAGGCCCCTCACGCAAAAACCCCGATGAGCTTCAGGGCCGAACGGAGAACAATCGCGTGGTCAACCTGCAGGGGCATACGCGCCTGATCGGCCACCTGATTCCTGTTCGCATCGCGCATGCATATCCGCATTCATTGCGCGGAGAAGCGATCTAACGTTGGCAACGCTGTCACTTTCGCTGCTGTTCGGAAAAGGCATTCACGACGAGCAGTTTCCGCTCTCACGGCCGCGACTGCGGCGACTGATCCTGGCCAGTCTTCCCGCAGACTGCACCTCGGCCCACATCACCATCGTGATTGTTGGCATCGCCGAGGGAAAGCAACTCAATCACCGGTTTCGAAAAAAATCGAACGCCACAAATGTATTAACGTTTGATTACAACAGGCCCCCGGAGCTGGCTGCCGACCTGGTGCTCTGCCACCCCGTGGTACAACGCGAAGCCAAGGCCTCACGAAAGCCCCTCGATCATCATTACGCACATCTCGTGGTACACGGCGTGCTGCACGCCTGCGGACTGGATCATCAGATCGCCGCAGAGGCTGATCGTATGGAGGCGCTTGAGGTCTCGATTTTGCGGCGCTTCCGTATTTCAGATCCGTATTTGCACTAACTGGGTGCGCGCAGGCTGACCATTTCGGTGAGAGTATGGCAAGATTGAGCTTCCTGAACTCACATCGCGTTGCATGAGTGACCCACACCCCGGAAACGGGACACCTCGATTCAAAACACAGTTTGAACGCCTGATCTACCGACTCTTCAGGCGAACCGATGACAAAGAAGACCTGATGGAGCAGCTGCGCGAAGCGCAGGAGCATTCGGTCATTGATGCCGATGCCGTCTCCATGATGGAAGGCGTCATGCAGGTGGCTGACCTTCAGGTACGCGACCTGATGATCCCGCGGTCGCAGATGGATGTCATCGATATTGAAGACCCCTGGGAAAAAATACTTGAACTGGTCATCAAAACGGCCCATTCGCGTTTTCCAGTGATCGAGGGCAAACGTGACAATGTGATTGGCGTGCTGCTGGCTAAAGACCTGCTGCGGTGCCTGGCCGAAAACGACAACGACCTGCGTGGCAAGCTCCGGCCTGCTGTGTTCGTGCCGGAATCCAAGCGCCTGAATGTGATGCTGCGCGACTTCCGCGTCAACCGTAATCACATCGCGATTGTGGTGGATGAATACGGCGGGGTTGCCGGCATGATCACCATCGAAGATGTATTAGAACAAATCGTGGGTGACATTGAAGACGAACACGATATTGAAGAAGACGACGACAACATCGTGCCGATGCCTCGTCAGGCGGGCCGCTTCCGCGTACGGGCACTGACCACGCTTGAGCAATTCAACGAAGCTTTTGAATCCAACCTGGAAGACGAACAGGTCGACACCATCGGCGGATTTGTGACCGATGCATTCGGCCGCGTGCCCCACCGCGGGGAAAAAATCGATCTCAATGGCTTTTGCTTTGAGGTGCAACGGGCCGATGCCCGGCAGGTCCATGTGTTTGTGGTGGAACGCCTGCCCGAGGAGCCCGACGTACCGGTCGAGCCGGAGCGCTAAAGCGCCTCTATGATTCGTCTTACCGCGGTCCTGGCGTGGGTCGGTTACACCGCGGGCCTGTATTGGATCTACATTAGCCTGCATGTGTACGGCCACATGCCCGCATGGCTTGCACTGCTGGGCACGGGCCTGCTGTCTGCGTATGTCGCACTGTATGCCGTGGGCGCTGCTGCGACAGTTCGCGCCTTAAAACTCAACTTCTCAGATCGCTCAGCACCACTGGTGATCGCGGCAGTTGTCACGCTGTTTGAATGGCTGCGCGGGCATCTCTTCACGGGTTTTCCGTGGCTCGCGCTGGGCTATCTGGCGGTGGATACGCCGCTGGCTGGCCTAGCACCTGTACTCGGAAGCTACGGCGTCGGCTTTGCGGTAGCGCTGACACTGGCACTGATTGCGCAGGCCATTCGATATCGTTACTGGAGTGCGCTTATCGCCGTGGTGGCGCTTCTGATTGCTGGCTTTGCACTGAGCCTCTCGCCCTTCACCGAACCGGCCGGGCGGCCGCTGCGGGCAGCACTGGTGCAGGGGGCGATTCCGCAATCCATGAAATTTGACCCCGCGCGTGAACTGCAATCGATCACGACCCAGCTTGAACTCGCGCGAGGGGCAACCACGCCTGGGGCTGCCCATCTCATCGTATTTCCGGAGACCGCGCTGGTGCGGCCCTGGGACTTCGCAGCACCCGATGTGCGCGAAGCCTTTCACCGGCTAGCGTCGCTGAGCAACGCTACGGTCATGCTAGGCCTGCCCATGCGCGATGCGGATGGCTACCGCAACAGCCTGATTGCACTGGAGGCCCAGACGCCACTGGATCAGTTTGCAGGCCGCTACGACAAACACCACCTGGTGCCCTTTGGTGAATTTATTCCATGGGGATTCCGATGGTTTGTCGATGCCATGAAAATGCCGCTGGGTGATTTTCAACGGGGTGCAGCAGTGCAGCCGCCCATCACGGTACGCGACCAGCGTATCGGCGTGAACATCTGCTTCGAAGACCTGTTTGGTGAAGAAATCATCCGGCCGCTGCATCCATCTCGTCCCGCCGATGATCAGCCGACTGTTCTTCTGAACGTCAGCAATTTGGCATGGTTTGGTAACACGATTGCACTGTCGCAACACCTTGCAATTGCACGCATGCGGTCCATGGAGACCGGCCGGCCCACGCTGCGCGCCACCAACACCGGGGCCACGGCAGCCATCGATCATCGTGGCCGCGTCTTGGACATGCTGCCGTTTGGCGAGTCACGATTGTTGATCACTCAGGTGCAAGGCATGCAAGGGTCCACACCATTTTCACGCTGGGGCAATCTTCCGATCATGGCCCTGAGCATCCTGCTGCTGGCCATCGCCGCCGTGCGCCGCAAGGTGGCAAGCCGGTAGAATGCCGGTCATGCCAAGTTTTCAAAAAATCATTCTGACCCTGCAGGAGTATTGGGATGCGCAGGGCTGCGCCCTGCTTCAGCCGATTGACCTGGAGGTCGGTGCGGGCACCTCGCACACCGCCACATTCCTTCGGGCGCTCGGGCCCGAGCCCTGGCGTGCGGCCTATGTGCAGCCATCGCGCCGGCCCAAAGACGGCCGCTACGGCGAGAACCCCAATCGATTGCAGCACTACTATCAGTACCAGGTGGTGCTCAAACCCTCCCCCGAAAATATCCTTGAGCTTTACCTGGGGTCGCTCAAGGCCCTGGGCATAGACCCCGAGACCAACGACATCCGCTTTGTGGAAGACGACTGGGAGAACCCCACGTTAGGCGCCTGGGGGCTGGGATGGGAAGTCTGGCTCAACGGCATGGAGGTCACACAGTTCACCTACTTCCAACAGGTGGGCGGGCTGGACTGCGCGCCGATCACCGGAGAGATCACCTACGGCATTGAACGATTAGCGATGTATCTGCAAGGTGTTGAAAACGTCTACGACCTCACGTGGACACAGTGGATGGAAAACGGCACGCAGCGCACGCTTTCGTATGGCGATGTCTACCATCAAAACGAAGTGGAGCAGTCCACCTACAACTTTGAACACAGTAACGTGCCGGTGCTCTTTACCCGGTTTGGCGAGCACGAGGCTGATGCGAAACGCCTGCTTGATGCAGGCCTAGCACTTCCTGCATATGAACAGATTCTGAAGGCCGCGCACACATTTAACCTGCTTGATGCCCGCGGTGCCATATCGGTCACCGAGCGCGCCCAGTACATCGGTCGTATTCGTAACTTGTCGCGGGCCGTGGCGCAGGCCTATGTGCAATCGCGAGAGCAACTGGGTTTTCCCATGCTCTCCCGCACGACATAACGACTTGCCCCTGGCCCACCGGACATGACGACCGCCCCACTCTTAATCGAACTGCTCACCGAAGAGCTGCCGCCCAAGGCATTGCAACGCCTGGGCGATGCTTTTGCACACGCCATCGTTCAGCGCCTGCGCGCCGATGAACTCTGCAACGACACCACCGCGACCACGGTCTACGCCACACCACGCCGCCTGGCAGTCCACATTGCAGATGTGCATGCGCAAGCGGCTGCACGCGATCGCAAAGAAAAATTACTGCCGGTCGCCATCGCGATCGATGCCCAAGGCCAGCCCACTGCCCCGCTGATCAAAAAGCTGGCCAGCCTGGGCGTGACCCTGGGCGAGGGCATCACACTGGAGCAGCTCGAGCGCGTGCACGATGGAAAACAAGACGTGCTCGTGTATGCCCACCGTGCTGCCGGTGCCACACTCGCACAATCGGCGCAGGCAGCATTGAACGAGGCAATTGCAAAGCTTCCCATTCCCAAGGTTATGACCTATCAACGGTCAAATGGCGAGACCGTGAAGTTTGTTCGGCCCGCGCATGGGCTGATGGTGCTGCATGGCAGTGATGTGGTTGCGCTTGAGGCTCTTGGGCTGCGCGCGGGCCGCACCACACAGGGGCACCGTTTCCACAGCGCCGGTCCGTTGTCGATTGACCATGC
>JACCDM011586091.1_pt1 | contig 30895 bp, 24 predicted proteins | sample 7445851 | NCBI WGS metagenome assembly JACCDM01 (sample SAMN15323438, study PRJNA562643) | freshwater metagenome | isolation source: river surface water | place: USA:Blue River Watershed | collected 2017-08-16
AGGTGTGAGTATTGGGGTTTTATGCAATGCGGTTGATTTGCTCTCGAGGATGTTGGAACGCGGAATTATTCCAGATACATTAACTGATCAGACATCAGCGCACGATCCATTGATTGGTTATTATCCCGAAGGGATGGATGTTGAAGCGGCTGATAGATTGAGGAAAAACGACCCTGATAAATACGTTGATTTGAGTTACAACACCATGGCGAGACACGTTGAGCTGATGTTGGAAATGCAACAAAAAGGCGCAATCGTATTTGACTACGGAAATAATTTGAGAGGTAGAGCTTTGGAGCGTGGAGTGAAAAATGCCTTTGATTTTCCCGGATTTGTACCTGCTTATATTCGTCCGTTGTTCTGCCAAGGTAAAGGTCCATTTAGGTGGGTTGCTTTGAGCGGTGATCCTGAGGATATTTACAAGACAGATAAGAAAATTTTAGAGTTGTTTCCTGAAGATGCAGGATTGAAGAGATGGATCAGTATGGCTCAAGATCGTATTGAATTTCAGGGATTGCCGGCCAGAATCTGTTGGATTGGACAAGGTGCTCGTCAAAAAGCGGCTTTGGCATTCAATGAAATGGTTAGAAACGGTGAGTTGAAGGCTCCCATTGTTATTGGAAGAGACCATTTAGATACGGGTTCGGTTGCTTCTCCAAATAGGGAGACAGAAGCCATGTTAGATGGTTCAGATGCAGTGGCCGATTGGCCAATTCTAAATGCCTTGGTAAATACTGCAGGTGGAGCGAGTTGGGTGAGTTTGCATCACGGTGGTGGTGTGGGTATGGGATACTCTATCCACTCAGGAATGGTTATAGTTGCTGACGGAACGGCTGATGCGGATGAGCGTTTACGCAGGGTCTTGCACAACGATCCAGGGATGGGTGTTGTTAGACATGCTGATGCTGGCTATGAAATTGCAAAAGAAACAGCCAAGCAGCACGGCCTAGACTTGCTAGAAAGATTAAAGAATAAGTAATCATAAAAAAGGCTTCCCTCGGGAAGCCTTTTTTATATAAGTCTATAAATGTGATTATCTCTTTGCTGGGATTTTCACGTCTGGCAACTCCACTTTATCAGCGGCTGGTTGGTTTTGTGAAGCGGCTTTTTTCCCGCCGTTGTACGAAGAAGCAATCAAAGAAACGATTACAATTAAGATTGCACCGCCCCAAGTTACTTTTTCAACGATATCGGTTGTTTTTTCTACTCCAAAAATTTGATTTCCTTGTGAGAAGTTAGATGCCAACCCGCCTCCTTTGGGATTTTGAACTAAAATCACCAAAATCAACAAGATGGAAACGATTGCGGCTAAAATGAGTATCCAATTCATGATAAATTATTTTCTTTTTTTATTTGATCAATAAGGTTTGCAAAGTAAGGCTTTTTTTCGGGAAATTTCAAACTCAACTGTTCATAGGCATCTATTGCCTTTTCGAAGTTTCCTTGTTTGGTGTAAATCTTTGCCAATGTTTCAGTTACGATTTTGTTTGAAATTACTTCACTTTTTTTCATGGCTTTTTCAGGGGTATAAAATTCCTGTTTGGGCCTTGAGATACTGGGTTTGGTCTTCAAGAACTTCTCAATGAGATCTTCTTTTCGTTCCATTGGTTTGTTTACAGGTGTATTTTTTTGAACGCTTCCCGCATTCAACCAAGCGTAAAAGTCAGATGATGCCACCTGTTTGGGTTCATCGGGTTCTGGTGCAGGGTATAAGTCTTCTAAATTATAGACAGGTGCAACCAATTTAACGGGTTTAATTTTGGCTTCAATTTCCTCGGTTTCTTCTATGGGAAGGCTGTCTATAGGTTCAATCTTGGCAGTTTCTATTTCCAATTCAAAAGTATCTTCCTCAAGAGGTTGTAGTGAGGGGTTGATGGCTTCGTTATATTGGGTATCAGGTAGAGGGTCTTGGGTAGCAGGTAGTTGGTCTTGGGTAGGGGGTAGAGGGTCTTGGGTAGGGGGTAGTTGGTCTTGGGTAGCAGGTAGTTGGTCTTGGGTAGGGGGTAGAGGGTAAGGGGTTTTGGGAGATTTAAAGAGGTAGTCTTGGAGCCATTGGCGGTTGTGGATGCGGAGGGAAGTTTGGTGGAGGGTGTTTTCTAGACGGAAGTCGTTTTTTTCTAATTGGTAAGAGGTTAGCGCTGCGAACGGCCATGCGAAATAGGGAAATTCCTTGCATAATTGCATCAACTCCATAGCCGAGCTAGCGTCTATAACTTTGGGTTGATTCAATATTTTTTGGAGTTCTTGGGCGTTCATTTTGGTATCAGATTGAAATGAATAATTACCAATCTAAAGCGATTGCGGCAAATATCTGTTGAACAATGATTTCAGTGAGTTCTTGTGATAGTGATGATTCAACGCTGCTGAATTCAGTTGAGGCTTCGAAGGTTGTAGAGGATGTGAAATCTCTGCTGAAGTCTTTTTCTGGATATTTCGGACAAGTAAAATCAACGGTGATGGTAATGCTGAATTGTGTTTGAGCAGCACCTGTTTGGGCGTTGAGCGCGGCGGGGGTTATTTCGTAGCGTTTGATGACGCCCGACATTTGATAATCGCCGTCTTCCGACTTGAGATTTAAGGTGGTTTCTGTTTGGAATTTGGTTTTTAGCTTTTCAGTGAGGTCAACAGAAAGGCTAGGATTTACGTATGAGGCTTCGTTGGAGAAAAATCCAACACTAAAAGTTTTTACATCATCTGGGATGTTTGCACCTCTAAAATTATAGATGCCGCATGATGAGGTCAATAGTGCAATAGTTGCAATGAGTATTTTGTACATTGACTTCATTCTAGGTCGTATTGTTTGATTTTGCGGTATAAGGTTCTTTCAGAAATTCCGAGATCGTCTGCGGCTTTTTTCCGTTTTCCATTGTTTTTGGTGAGGGCCAAACGGATCATTTCAATTTCTTTGGCCTCTAAACTCAAGGTAGTGTCAATTTCTGAGGAATAGGTCTCAGCTTCTATGAAATCATTGTCATCATCATCAGAAGAAGAATTGAATGTGGGAGTTTCGTATTCATGAACTCTGCTGGTTTCGTTGGGAAGCTGAAGTCTATTGGGAGTAGAAGTATCTTGATTGTAGGAGGGTGTTGAGTTAAAGTTTGGTGAGGAATTGGATAAGGGATCGTTGTTTTCGAGGAGCCCAAAAACCACTTTTTTTAGGTCATTTACGTCTCTGCGAAGTTCAACCAGCACTTTATAAAAGATGTCACGCTCACTCATACCTTCGTAGTTTCCATCCATTTTGCCGAGTAAAATGGGGAGGTGTGATTCTACTTGTGGAAGATATCGCAAAAGAGTAGGGGTATCAACCAAATTTGATGATTCCAGCACGCAGATTTGTTCGGTTACGTTTTTGAGTTGGCGAATATTTCCAGGCCAAGGATACTCAGAAAGTACGCGCTGGGCATCTGGGGTCAATTCTAAAATGTTTCGGTGATGGGTTTCAGCAAAATCGGAACTGAATTTCAAAAACAGCAAATAGGTATCTTGTTTTCTATCAAGGAGTTTAGGTACACGAATTGGCACAGTAGCAAGTCGGTAGTACAAATCTTCTCTAAACTTACCCATGCGAGCACGTTCTAGAAGGTCTCTGTTTGTTGCCGCAACAATGCGTACATCCGTTTTTTGGACAGCAGAACTACCTACTTTAATGAATTCTCCGTTCTCGAGAATACGCAGGAGTCGTGCTTGAGTTCCCAGGGGAAGTTCGCCCACTTCGTCGAGGAAGATGGTTCCTCCATTTACGCTTTCGAAATAGCCTTTTCGTTTATCTGTAGCACCGGTGAAAGCACCTTTTTCATGTCCAAAAAGTTCACTGTCAATGGTCCCTTCGGGAATGGCACCGCAGTTAACGGCAATAAAGGGCGCGTGTTTGCGGTTGCTTAAATGATGAATGACCTTCGAAAAGCTTTCTTTTCCGACACCGCTTTCGCCCTGAATCAAGACGTTCATGTCAGTAGGTGCAACTTTGGTGGCGGTTTGCAAAGCGGCATTCAACAAAGGGCTGTTTCCAATAATACCAAATCGTTGTTTTACCTGCTGCAAATCCATATCTATTTACAAATATACTATAAACTGACAAAATGGCACATGGTTTAGATGTGAATAAACTGTTTAGGAACAAAGAAGTTTAAGCAATAGATTTGAAGTCATTCATCATGGATTTAGACGATTTAGAGGCCGAATTAACATCCCCAGAAGAACAGTCGAATGAAAATTCGAATGATACTACTGTTGGGGGAGTGGTGAAGCCCGTAGCAGGGCTCTTCAAAGATTGGTTCGTGGAATATGCGAGCTACGTAATTTTGGAGCGTGCTATTCCTGCTTTGGAGGATGGTTTGAAGCCGGTTCAGCGCAGAATTCTTCATGCCATGAACGAGATGGATGACGGTCGCTTCAATAAGGTTGCCAACATCATTGGTGCTACCATGGCTTATCACCCGCACGGTGATGCTGCAATTGGCGATGCCTTGGTGAATATTGGCCAAAAAGATCTGTTGATTGATACTCAGGGTAACTGGGGTGATGTTCGTACCGGTGACTCTGCTGCCGCGCCACGTTACATCGAAGCTAGATTGTCAAAGTTCGCCAAAGAAGTGGCTTTCAATGATAAGACCACCGAATGGCAACGCAGTTACGACGGCAGAAAACGCGAGCCCATCAATTTACCCATGAAATTTCCTTTGCTTTTGGCTCAGGGAGTTGAGGGTATTGCTGTGGGGTTGTCTACGAAGATCATGCCCCACAATTTTATTGAATTGTGTGAAGCTAGCATCCAGATTTTAAGGGGTAAAAAAGTTGAGATTTTTCCAGATTTTCTTACAGGAGGATTGGCTGATTTCTCGGGATATAACGACGGAAAAAAGGGAGCCAAAGTTCGAATCAGAGCGAAAATTGAAGAGAAAGATAAGAGCACGCTTCTCATAAAAGAGATTCCCTTCGGAACCACCACGGGCAGCTTGATTGAGAGTATTATCAAAGCCAGTGATAACGGAAAAATCAAGGTAAAGAAGGTCATAGATAATACAGCGAGAGACGTAGAAATTGAAATTCAATTGGCTCCAGGTATCAGCCCTGACATGGCCATCAATGCATTGTATGCGTTTACAGATTGTGAGGTTTCGGTATCGCCGTTGTCTTGTGTGATATTTGAAGATCGCCCGCTTTTTGTGGGTGTCAGTGAGATTCTCAAGGCGAGTACAGATAATACGCTCAGATTGCTCCGAACCGAGCTGGAAATTCAGTTGGGTGAGTTAGAAGAGAAATGGCATTTTTCGTCCCTCGAAAAAATATTCATCGAAAATAGAATCTACCGTGATATTGAAGAATGTGAAACGTGGGAGGCGGTGCTTGAAGCAATTGATAAAGGACTTGATCCTTTTAAAAAGTTGCTACACCGCGAGGTAAATCAGGATGATCTGATTCGCTTGACGGAAATTAAAATAAAGAGAATTTCGAAATTTGATGCCTTTAAGGCAGATGAGTTGATTCGCGGAATTGAGAATGAAATTGATGAAGTGAAGCACCATTTGGAGCACATTGTCGATTTTGCGGTTGAATATTTCAAGCAGCTCATTAAAAAATATGGCGCAGGCAGAGAGCGTAAAACAGAGATTCGTGTATTTGATAACATCGAAGCAAATGTTGTAGCGGCCGCAAACGTGAAGTTGTATGCAAACTTCGAAGAAGGATTTGTGGGTACAGCTCTCAAAAAAGATACTTTCGTAACAGACTGTAGCGATATTGATGATATCATTGCCTTCCGAAAGGATGGCTCCTACTCGGTGGCTAAAGTGACTGACAAGCATTTTTACGGGAAGGACATTATTCACGTAGATGTTTGGCGAAAGGGTGACGAACGCACCACATACAACTTAGTTTATTGGGACGGCAGTGCTAAAAAAGCCATGGCAAAACGTTTCAATGCTACCGGTTTGATTCGTGAAAAAATGTACAACATGGCGAATGAGCATGCTAAGTCGACCGTATTGTATTTCACATCCAACGCCAATGGCGAAGCAGAAAAAGTGACCATACATTTGAGTGCATCAGCAAACGCGAGACTCAAGAGTTTTGAATACGATTTTGCCAAATTGGCTATTAAAGGAAAGAGTGCTTCTGGAAACCAAATCACTAAGTACCCTGTTAAGCGAGTTGATCTTAAAGAAAAAGGCGGCTCTACCTTAGGTGGGGTGAAGATTTGGTGGGATGATTTAACCGGTAGACTGAATGGCGATGAAAAGGGTAAATTCCTGGGCGACTTTAACGGCGAGGACCGTATTCTTGTCATCTACAAAGAAGGAAGTTACGAGATCACAAATTACGAGTTGATCAATCGTTATGAACCGGCTGATGTTTATCATATTCAAAAGTTTTATGCCGACTTGCCGCTTCAGGTGGTTTATTTGGACGGAAAATCAAAGAACCATTTCGTAAAGCGCTTCATCATTGAAACAAGCACTTTAGAGAAGAAATTCATATTTATATCGGAAGAAAAAGGTTCTCAGCTCATCGCTTGCTCCTTGTCTAATCCTTCATTGATTCAGCTCACAACTGAGAACAAGAAGAAGGAAAAAGAAGTTTCCGAAGTGAACCTGACCGAATTTATGGATGTCAAAGGGTGGAAAGCGGTAGGAAATCGATTGAGCTTTGAAATGGTGAAAAAGGTGCAGTTGTTAACTCCTATGGAAGGCGTACCTGAGGTCACGGAGGAACCCATCTCTGAGGATCTTTCTGAAGACACAATTGATCAAGATCATTCGTCTGATGATGACTCACAATTCCCTGAGCCACCTGATGCAGGTTTATCTGATAACGGGCAATTGAATTTATTGTAAATGGTACCTGGTACTTGGTACTTGGTACTTGGTACTTGGTAGAGGGTAGAGGGCTACGGGCTACGGGCTACGGGTATCGGACCACGGACTACTGACTACGGACCACCGACCACCGACCACCGACCACGGACTACGGACTACTGACTACGGACCACTGACCGGCAACCAGCTACCATGTACCATGTACCAACGACCAGGTACCATGTACTCATTTCCGGCTGGAAGAAAAAGCAATGACAACACTTAAAAATATTCCCATGATGGATTGTCCTAGCATAGATTGTTCAAGGTAATTGTCGTGGTTAAAGTATTCATGGGCGGATGCCTTGTCATGGAGGCCATTAGTGACTGAGTAGTTGATGAAGTCTTTGTAGAAATTGGGATTGATGAAATTCTCGAAAATCCAAAGTCCTACGGGAGAGAGGGCAGTGTTGAATGCCGTTAGTGTTAATCCGAAGAAGAGGGCGTGCGCAAATGTGATATTGCCGCCGCTTTTGAAACGGTATAGTTGAGTGGATTTTGCGGTAATGAAAATGATTAAGATGGGTAAAATCATGGTAATGTACTGGTGGTACGCTATGAATTTACCGTGAAGCCCGATCAATTTCTCAAAGGCCAACCAAGTGGTTGATACTATGAAGATGAAAACCGATACGGTTAACGCTGATCGAATCATGTGGCCAATCTATCGAATCTTGTGTGTAATTCAAAGGATTGGTCAAAATTCTTTATAAACAGTAATTTATGATTGTCTTATCCATTTGACAAAATCTTTCCAAGTAGGCTTTTTGCCGTAGGAAAGTATGCCAATTCGATAAATTTTAGCTGAAAGCCAGACCATCAATATAAAGGTGAGGGCGAGCAGGGTAAAACTTGCAATGATTTCCGAAAGTGGCACACCAAAAGGAGCTCTAACGGCCATGACTACTGGACTGGTTAGTGGAATCATGGAGAAAATTTTAGCCAATTTGCCGTGAGGTGCTTGGAAAACTACTGATTGGGCGATGATGAATCCGAAAACTAAGGGGAGGCTGACGGGCATCATGAATTGTTGAACGTCTGTATCTTGATTAACGGCTGAACCTATGGCAGCGAAGATGCTGGAATAGAGGAGATATCCCCCGAGGAAAAATAGCAAGAAAACAATTCCAATTTCCCAATAAGGAAGGCTGTGAAGCTGTGAGATGAGTTCCAAGCCCTTGTTTGAATTGGTTAAGCCATTGGGAGTTTCTAGACCTTGAGGGATGCTGGTATTGCCAATTTTAAGGAAGGCAGAAGCCCCCGAAATGAGCGCCACAGTAAGAATAATCCAAGCGAAGAATTGTGAAAGACCCACAAGGGCAACGCCTAAAATTTTGCCCATCATCAATTCAAATGGTTTGACTGAACTTACAATTACTTCCACTATGCGGTTGGTTTTTTCTTCCATCGCAGAGCGCATAACCATGGAGCCGTAAATGAAGATGAACATGTAAATGATCAATGCCATTGCAAAGCCAATTCCGCTTTTGATGCCTGTGGCGCTTGATTCAGTATTTCCGGAATCACCTATTTCAAGGCTATTGATGCCTCCAATGACTTCTGCAGAGTCTAAAGTGGCTTTGTTTATTCCTTGGTTTTGTAGGATTTTTTGACGGATTTCGTCTTTGATGAATCCTTCGATGGCGCTATTTTGAGTGAGAGACAATGAACCATTGCTGATCAATTCAGAACTATCGAGGCTTTGGAGGTCAAGATCATTGATGTTGAGCCAGGCATCAGCTGTATTGTTTTGAATGGATGCAAGAATGGAGTCTCTATTTTGATTGGTTTTAATGAACAGGAACTTATCGTGATTTAGGGTTGTTTCTCCGGGTCTGATCCAATCTTTTTGAGTAGATAAATAAATGGTTTGGGTTCTGTTATCTTCGGCGCCTTGGGTGGCGAAATAAATGGCTCCGGCATAAAATGCAACCATTAAAACCGGACCTAAAAAGGTCATAATGATGAACGATTTGTTCTTGATTCGGGTGAGATATTCCTTTTTTAGGACAACTAGGATATTTTTCATGCGGTTTTAACTTGGTCTACAAAAATTTGATGCATAGAAGGTACATATTCTTGGAATCCAATCATTTGATGGGTTTCTTGAGCCCATTTGATGAGTTCTTGGACTTGATTGGGGTCTATGACTTGAACCCTGATTTTTAGGTGCCCAAATTCAGAAAACTGGGTATTTTCCAAGGTAGCCCAATGAGGGAGTTGGGCAGGTATCTCTGTTGATTGGAAATGAATATCGTATTGGTTGTTGAAATAAGACCTGCGCACTTCGTTGATGGCGCCGTCAAGTACTTTTTTGCCTTTGTGAATGATGGCTAATCTGTCGCAGAGCTCCTCTACATTATCCATTCTATGCGTAGAGAACAAGATGGTGGTTCCACCTTTTTTAAGTTCAATGATTAAATCTTTAACCATATCAGCATTTACAGGGTCGAAGCCGCTGAAGGGTTCATCTAAAATCAAGAATTTGGGTTGGTGCAAAATGGTGGAAATGAACTGTATTTTTTGAGCCATCCCCTTAGATAATTCTTCCATTTTTTTGTCGGCCCAATCAACGATATCAAGGCGTTTCAACCAGAATTTCACTTGTTCTTTTGCCTGAGAACGTTTAAGTCCTTTGAGTTCCGCAAAATATAGCAATTGATCAACCACTGACATTTTTCGATACAATCCGCGCTCTTCGGGCATGTAGCCAATAAATGGAATATGCTTGCTTGTGAGGGGTTCGTTATGGAACAATATTTGCCCACGGTCAGGCGTTGTAACGGTAGACAGCATTCGCATGAGGGTGGTTTTCCCTGCGCCATTAGGTCCTAAGAGCCCGAAAATACTGCCTTCTTTGATTTCTAGGGATATGTCATCGTTGACACAGAATTCATCGAAATACTTGTATAGATGTTCTACTCGAATCATTTAAGTACGAATGTAGGGAATTGATGGATATTCTGCTGTTAATCTCGATGAGTTAACATACTTTATCGGCAGCATAACTCGCACAAAGGCTGTATGGTTTTGTTCTGGCCACATATCCCATAGATTCAACCAAGCCAACTGCGGCTCTAACCACATCGTTTGATTTGAATCTTGGGTCAGGATTAAGATCTAAATCTATGAAGGTAGGTTTAGGAATTCCCAATTCTACCAGTTCGTTGGCTAAGTTCACGGAAATTTCAACTTCATGCCATAGTCTATTCCAACGCTCTTTTATTCGGGGTAGTCGTTTTTTAGAGTAAAGCACATGGCCACCTTTTCTGGGTTTATATAAAACTACCACTACCGCGTAAATGGTTTGCGAATCTCTGTTTTTAGAGTCACATCCAATGATGATTTGGGTATCTTTGTTCTCTAACAGATATGCCTTGAGATATTCTACCAAATCAACGGGAAAATCAGTTTGAAGAATCCTAAATTGCATATCAACGAATATAGTCAATAAATGTGTAATTAGCGAATCTTAACGTTTATATATCAATAAGATAATTTAGTAGTTTAAATATGACGGTCTACGAATATATAACAGGGTTTCCTCCAGAAGTGCAAGAGAAAATGATGTCAATTCGATCATGGATTTTGGAGTTGGTTCCTTCTGCGGAGGAGTTAATTTCTTACGGAATGCCCGCATATAAATACAACAAAAAGCCCTTGATTTATTTCGCGGGATACAAGAACCACATAGGGATTTATGCTACACCAAATACCCACGAGGCATTTGCAGAAAGGTTGAAAATCTACAAGCAGGGGAAAGGGTCGGTTCAATTTCCCTTGGGAGATGCGCTTCCTGAAATATTAATTAAAGAAATGATTCAGCACAGAAAGGAGACTTTAAAATGAAAGTATGGATTGCTGTTGTATTGGGATTACAGTCTTTTTTTGTCTTCGCTCAGGCATCTAATAATCCTCAGGCATATAACCTTGAAGAACTTCAATCAATCATTGACTCTGCACATGTGAAAGGGACTTTATTGATTTACGATGAGAATCAAAATTCTATATACTGCAATGATTACTTAGACTGTCAAATTGGATATTTGCCTGCCTCTACCTTTAAAATATTCAATACTATGATTGGTTTGGAAACGGGGGCGATTAAATCTAAAGATTCCTTGTTTTATTGGGATGGGAATAAGCGCATGTTTTCCATTTGGGAGCGTGATATGAATTTGCGGGAAGCGTTTCAAAGTTCATGTGTTCCGTGTTTTCAGGAAGTGGCTCGAAAAATAGGTCCTCGAGAAATGAAAGAATGGCTTTTAAAACTTAAATACGGGAATAATATTGAAATCAACGAGGAAAATATTGATCAGTTTTGGTTAAAAGGCGAATTCAGGATTTCAGCAGAAGAACAAATAATTTTCTTGAAGTCATTGTTGAATAAAAGGCTGCCAATATCCCCAGAAACACAAAACCAAATGTGGGAAATCATGCAGGTAGACGGAGATTCTTCGCTGTTTGCAAAAACTGGGTGGACGCAAGTAGAAGGAAAGGACCAGGGATGGTATGTAGGAATTAGGAAGTTTGATTCTAATAATTACATTTTCGCGCTTCACATAGAGAATATTGATAATCCTGATTTTATGAATGCGAGAAAAAGAATTGCTCTAGAGGGACTGGAATTTGTTATTCAACTTGAAGAACAAAGCGAGTGAAATTTTGATGGTATTCTTCGAATCCAAGTCCGTTTCCTGAAGTTTTGGGATTGTCTTCTTTGATTTTTTCACCCAAAGCAGGGTAGGCTTTGATCACCGCAAGAATCATTGAAATCATGTTTGGGGTTTCCATTTCGGTGAAATATGAGTAACGCTTTTCGATTGTTTGAAAATGCAGATTGGGGTTCTTTTCTATGAGTTTCAAACCCGTGGCAGAGTCTTTGATGGCGAAGCCCGCAAACGATCTTAATTTCTCTTCTTCGACAGAAGCGGGATCGTCAAAATACACTCCCACGAATAAGGATGAATCTAGTTTTTCACCTTGTTGGATTTGTTTGACTTTGTCAAAAACAGTAGCAATTTTCTGGTATGAACCTTTATGATCTAGGCCAATGAGCAAATGTCCTCCTTGTTGCCCCGTTTGAACTTCAACTGTTTTAAAAGCACCATTGTATGCAAGGGTTGAGAAAATGATCACACCTATCGATGCGATCATGATGGTAGCGATTTTGAGGTATTTCATAGCCTTACAAAGGTAAATATATATCTTTGTTTTATGGAAATGATTGAAATTGAAGTGGTGGTGAATGCGCCCTTAAACGTTGTTTGGGATTGTTTCAATTCCAGTAAACACATTGTGGGTTGGAACTTTGCATCTGATGATTGGCATTGTCCAGAATCTGAAGTCGACTTTAAAATAGGGGGAAAGTTCAGTAATAAAATGTCAGCCAAAGACGGGTCATTTAGTTTCGATTTCTGGGGATATTACCGCGAGATCGTTCCTCAGTCTCGCTTGGTTTTTAGCTTGGGCGAAGACCTTGGAGAGAGCAGAATGGTTGAAGTGGAATTTCAGGAAGTGGCAGATGGCATCAAAGTGATGGAGAAATTCACTCCCGAAGACCAGAATTCAGCTGACTTGCAAAAACAAGGATGGCAAATGATCTTGAATAATTTCAAGAATTATTGCGAGAATTTAGGATAGATTTACTTTCCACCTTCCGGAATTCCTAGCAACGGGGTTTTCCCATCTGTAATAATTACCTTTGAATTGTTGCTGTTTGAAAGTGATTTGAACGCTTCAATTTGATTGTTTTTTAACACCTCTGGGGTAAGGGACTTAGAAATCATTTCATTGGCTTTTGCCTTTGCATCCGCTTCGATTTTTGTAGCATTTGCAACCCCTTCAGCGCGAATTTTATCAACTTCGGCAAATCCTTGAGCGGCGATGATGACTGCTTGTTTTTCACCCTCCGCGGCTATTGCTTTTCTCTCAGCCTCTAATTTTTCTTTTTGTTTGGTGAATTCCATGCGCTGGGCTTCTTGTTCGGCTCTGAGTTTCTCTTCTATGGCAGCAGATAATCCCGAAGGAAGGCTGATTGATTTTAAAAGTACATTTTCCACTACAAATCCTTTATCGCCAAGAACAGCCATCATGGTGTCACGAATGTTTCGCTCTATTCGCGCACGTTCGCCGCTATGCATATCCTTAGCAAAAAACTTGGAAGTTACATCGGCAGCGGCAGATCTAAATACAGGCAAAATCACCACTTCTTCGTAGTTCATGCCAATGTTTTTTATTACATCAGGTCCTGCATTTTTCTCGATTCTGTAAAGAATTGAAATCTCTGATTGTATGGTTAGACCTTCTTTGCTTGGCAGCGGAAGTCGAACTTCTAAATTAACTGTTCTGATTGGAAGTCTTAAAATGGTAGAAACAAAAGGATTATAAAACTGAATACCAGGGTCATACGCTTTGTCATTGAGTTTACCCAATCTACGTTTTACTCCAGTTTCTCCAGGTTGAACAATGGTACAAGAGCTGATTAATACAGCAGCAATGGTTGTGATGCTCAAAATATTCTTCATAGTGCTGAAAAATAATTAAGTAAATATACGAATCGTGGGGGTAATCGTTGAAAACGACAAAGTTTTGGACGAGATTCCTTGAATAGAGATAAATAAATCTACTCAGCCCCGTCGCTTTTAGCTCTGGAAACTGCTTTATTACCAACAGATTTACCCATTTTCATGCCCACTTCAATATCGCTGCGATAATGTATAGCACCTATCAATCTACTTTTACTTGCTTCTTCTGCCATCGCGTTGTATTGTGATGATTTTAAGCCATTAATATGCGAGAGAACTGTTGCTGCAGCGCCGCTAAATGTACTATGTCCGCTCACATACGCAGGGAAATTAGGAACTCCAGTTAGAGTTTTAATTTTTGGATTCATTTGGCTTGGGCGGGGATTGAAGTAGAAATATTTAGCATCCCAACAGCAAATAGCAGCATCAAACATGGCCATATTTAATAGGGCCAAATTTCGTGCCCAACGAATTTCACTGAAATTCAATTGTACAAAATCTTCACAGGCAATGGCGTTCCAATGTCCGGGTGGCGTATAAGTTCCTGCACCATCGCCCCAAAAATGAACCACTCTCATATTTTCGCGAGTAGCATTTTGGCTATATTCGAGAACTTCATTGAGTTCTTTTTGGAATTGCTCTGAAGATGTAGAAGGCGGAGGTGATGGTCTTCCGTTCACTACTTCTGAAGTATCTAGTAAAAATCCAATGGTTCTTCCGAATAACGGCAACATGGGAGGTCTAGCGGGTGATTCAAGGCTCTTCCAAGGTATTTCACCTCTATTTTCTGTTGTTGTTACAAAAAGTTGCCAATCAGAAGGCGTGCCAACGGCTTTCCCTGCGCGGTCTTTTCGGGCTCGGTCAATGAATTTTTGGGCAACTTGCTTGCCCAGCTTTAATCCAGCTTCAATCTCACTGCGTACATTGTATCCTCCGAAAAGGCGGCTATTAATGCAATCGATGAGTTTAGATTGTAAAAAATCTTGTTCTCCGGGAAACAATTGACTTAACATTGCGACACTCGCTCCAGCAATTACTGCTTGTTCACTTGGATAGGCGAAGTCGTTTATTTCAGGTCCTTTTAGCTTGATGTTAGGGTCGATCTGATAAGGTCTCAGCCTTTTGAATTTATACTTGTAGTGATAGGCAATAACTAAAGCATCGTATTGCGCGGCACTAACATATGCATAAGCTCTTGCAGCATAAGGTGGATTAGCAAAGGGAAACAATGGGTATGCAAGTGGGTTGTTTGGGTTTGGAATAGGGTATGTGCCATCTTGATTTTGGTAGGGTGGTAAATTGTACTTTGCCACCAATTCTCTTAATATTTCGTTCCACCTTAAAACGCTTCCCGCACTCCAGTAATTTAAATTATTTAATTCTGATAGTTCATTTTTTGCTTGGATACTTTTTATCTCTTGCAGTTCAAGTTTATAGTTTTGAGATGCAATTGATTCTGGAGTTTCTATTGCAAATTCTTCATTGTTTGTAAGCAGAATTGGAAGCCATTTACCACCTGTGGTATCTAAATTTAATGGTGAAAGAGGTGCGAATGTTAAGTTTCTTTCATTGATTTCTTTGTTGCAGCCCACCGACATTATCGCAACAATGAAAATGTATCCTATATTATATGTAAAACGGCTAAAATTCATATTGATATACTAAGCCTGAATACCATGAAAAGGATTTACCCACGTTTTTACCAAAAACCGTTTGAGTCAAGCCCCCAAGTGCACTGAAACCTTTATTTTTTATAATTTCCTTCTTCCCAGAAAGTCCAATTCGAACCATATCCATTTCATTGCTTGGGAATGGCATATCGTTTTTGCGAATATTGAAACCACCCAGTGAATTATTGCATTCACCAGTGAGTTCAACGTAATTATCTGGTGAAGGGCGATAACCTAATCGGATGTTGTGATTCCAAATGTTGGGCAATACTACTTTGTTACTGTATATCAAACGATCAGTATAATAAGAATTTCTATCAATGGTTATTGAGCTTCGGGCAATGTAAGAACTTGACAAGGTAAAAAAGTAGTTTCTTTTTTGGATATCCATCAAAAAGCGCATGGATGCAGTTCTGGCACCCGATCCAATACTTAGGGGTAAATAATCGACCGTATAATTAGAAATGGGAGATGAAACACCAGCTACTGCAACCAAGGATGTTAAAAACCCGTTGATGTTTTTTGCCCATAATTCCTGTTTAAGAAAAAGGTTCGCATCTTGAAATCCTTTTTGTTCTATCAAAGTTCCTTTGGTTGTATAGTTCTGGATGTAAGACGTACTTAGAATCAAATTGGTGCTTGATGTAAATCCGTAGTTGGCCATAAAACTCAATTGTCTGGATTTCAATTGGCCAATATTTTCATTGGTTCTGAGATAATCACCTTCCCAATATTTTTGCCATTGACTTTGGCCATATACAAAACCGCCGCAAAAGTTTCTCTTTCCCATAAATAAACCATCTATTTCGGTTTGTGATTTTAAAGGGAAAAAACATCCACAGAACAAAATCAGCAATATGGAAAATTTCAAGTTAAACATCTTTATTACTACTGATTTCAGTGATTTCAGCTAAAACAAATGTAACCAATTATACTGATTTTCCTTTATTTTCATTTCGCGGATTTTTAATTCTTGAATTTAGTGAAATGAGAAGAGAAATTAAGATAATTGAAATCACTACATTAATAAAACCTGGAATGATAGATTGCTCACCTTTGTATAATCCATTTCCGAAGCTACTGTCAGATGTTCTAAAGTCAAGATAAACGTAATAAGATATGGCGATTAGGATAAATACTGTAATTGATCTTTGATGTTTCAAGTTTGTCACTGATTGACCCATGAAAAATATCAGTCCACCAATGAAAATCTGATGAATATAAACCCATTTTAGGGCGTCTAAATAGTGTTCTGAGTTTAGGGTTGTGTCAGGGACTTTGAACTCCATCATGCTTGTTTGCAATCCTTTAGCAAATAATGAAATTGAGAGTAAAACAAAGACAATGCCAATGCTACTCAAGATAATTTTGAAATTTGGGGTTAGAATTTTCATGGGGCAAAAATAATTTAGAGTAAGAAATATTTATTTGGTTGATTACAGACTTATTAGAAAAGGATTACTGTTTTGTTATTTGAGAATGTCAATTTTAGGTTCAGATTAACAAAAAAGTATCTAAATGGAAATATTGGGGACTTTTTGAGAATCTAGATTTGGTTGATGAAACTTTCGCTCAATTCAACCAATATATTACTGTTTTTGTTGGCTCTCAATTTGTGGTCAAATTCAATATTTGCTCAGAAAGATATAGAGGTTCCTGGACGGAATGAATACTGTAAAATCAATCCTTCAGGAAGATCGGTTTTGCCTTCAGGCAGATGGGTTAGTCCAGTTGGCGAAGCTAAAACCATAACAAGAGCTCCATATGGTTTGGCAGTTTCGTCTGATGAGCGTTGGGCAGTAGTTGCCCACAGTAACGCCATTTCATTGTTGGATTTACGAGGTAAATCAATGAATATTCAGCGATTTCCTGAGTTTAACGGGAGCGGTATTGATGTAATCAAAGGTGCATCATTTATTGGGTTGCAATTTCTAGAAGACAACAAGACTGCGGTCATTGGTGGCGGTGATAAAGGTATGATTTGGTTTTTTGATTGCGAAAAGAAAATAGTTATTGACTCAATCGATATTGGAATATTCCATTCTTTGCACCCTAAAGAAGCCTTTTTGACAGATATTGTTTATGATTCGAAAAGAAAAGAGCTTTGGGTTTTAGATAGAGCTTGGCAAGAACTTTACAGAATCGATGTCCAAACAAAGAAATTGTTAAAGTCATTTAAAACAGGGAGAATTCCTTTTGGTTTAGCCCTTAGCGGTGACGGTAGTAAAATATTGTTTTCTAATGTTGGTGTTTATCAATACAAAAAGCTTCCTGAAATTACAAAAGATAATAAGGACACTTTTTATTTGCATTTTCCGCCGTTCGGAGCTCATACTGCGGAGTCAGATACAGGAGTTTGGATTAACGGCAGGAAGATTGCTGGACTTGGACCCGCAGATAACGATGAGTCTATGTCTGTATGGATAGTTGATATTTTACAAAATCAATTATTACATAAAGTTAAAACGGGCTTGAGAATTGGTGAAATGGTTGAGGATGCCGAAATTGTAGGAGGATCTCATCCGAATTCTATTGTTTGTAAAGGCAATTACGCCTACATATCCCAAACACAAAACGATAACATAGCAATTATTGACATAAGCACAGGCAAGGTTAGCGGTTACATTGCGGTAAAAACCAATAGTGTTTTAGATAACGTTAGAGGTTATTTTCCTTACGGATTGGATATAGATCAAAGGGGAAAGAATCTTTATGTGGCTTTATTGGGTTACAATGCTGTGGCAGTAATTGATGTGGCAAAGCGTAAAGTTACAGGTTTTATTCCCGGAGGATGGGGTGTAACTCGAGTAAAGTGTTTAAATAAAACCAATGAGATTTTAATGACATCGGCGAGAGGTTTTGGCGCCGGACCCAATGGCGGATCTGGTTTTAAGCCTCCAATTCAGGGGACATATGTTGGTGATATTCAATTGGGATTGATACAAAAGGTAACTATCCCCAATCAAAAACTCCTGAATCAATGGAGTAATACCTGTTTGAATAATACATTCAGATGGGTTGAACCTAGAAAGTTTGAAAATTTGGATTCAATTAAACATGTGGTTTATATTACCAAAGAGAATCGAACATTTGATGAAGTTCTGAGTCAAGTTCCGGGGGTAATGGGCGATACAACTCTTGCTAGATTTGGAGTTGATTGTGAGGAAGTGATTAAAAAGGAAATTCGTGAGAAACTGACTCTGTTGACTGATAATTCTTCTGAATCTATCAACTGGGAACTATTAAAGAAATATGGTTTGGATTCAATTACTTTAGACAATTTGATGAATGCTGAAAAAATTCGAATTACACCAAATCATCAGAAAATAGCCAGAACTTTTGCCTTGTCAGATAATTTTTATTGTGACAGTGACGCCTCAATACATGGTCATCACTGGATGATGGGAACCATTCCCAATGAATATGTAGAAACCAATTCAGCCAATAGCGGTGGTTACAGGCTTTTTTCACCTGCACCGGGAAGGATTTTCCCTAGAACTACTGGGGCACAAGATCCGGAAGATTACAATGAAGTTGGAGGTTTTTGGGAAGCATTGGAAAGAAAGAATATATCAGTTTATAATTTTGGTGAAGCAAATGAATATACCGATGTTCAAGAAGAATGGTATGACACAACCAATGGAACTGCTCTACCTGTTGCTTTTCCTATGCCTAAATCTATTTTTCCTAAAACTTCGAGAAAGTATGCTGGATATAATATGAATATTCCTGATCAATTCAGGGTTGAACAATTTGAAGAAGAATTTACAGAGAAATGGTTGAGTGGCAAGGATTCAATGCCCCAAGTCATCACCATTCAATTGCCTAATGATCATACTACAGGCCCAAGGCCCGATGATGGATATCCATTTGTTCACTCTTATGTTGCAGATAACGATTTGGCCTTGGGCAGAATGATACATTTTTTGAGTCATACCCCCTATTGGAAAAATATGCTTATTGTAGTGACGGAAGATGATCCACAAGGAGGAGTAGATCATATTGATGCACATAGAAGTCTTTTGATGATGATCAGTCCTTTTGTGAAGCGAAATTATGTATCGAAGACACACGCAAATTTCGGTTCAATTTTAAAAACGATATATGGCATTTTTGAGATTCCTGCGGTTAATCAATTTGATTTGACTTCTACTTTGTTGGATGATTTTTTCACCAACGAGCCTGATTATCGTCCGTATGATTTGGAAAAAAGCGATTTGCGAATTTTTAATCCCGAGGTTGTAATGAAAAAGTACAATCGCACAATTCCTTGGAGGGAAGTTAAAATGAGTGAGCCCATGGATAATGAAAATTACATAAAAGGTAAATAAAATGAAATCACATAAGAATATAGCATTTTTTCTGATGTTGATGGCTTTCGCACAGAGCATCAGGTTGATAGGTCAGATAGAAACAACGAAAATCGAAGCAACAGAACTCCCTAATGGATGGAAAATTTCTCCGGTAGGAAAGCAGATTAAAGTGGGAGATTTACCCATGAAAATGGTGAGCCACCCTTCGCAAAATTGGATTATTGTTCAGAATGCGGGTCAAAGTGATCACTCTTTGATGGTGGTAGATGTGAAGAAACGGAAAATATCTGATAGTATGCCGTTGAATAAGACCTTCTATGGTATGTGTTTTAATCAGAAAGGAAATATTTTGTATGCAAGTGGTGGGAACAATAACTGGATTGAAATATTTGAGTTTAAGAAAGGTAAATTATTGAGAAAAGACACCATACTTTTGGGCTTGCCTTGGCCAAATCGCATTTCGCCAACGGATATGGTTTTGAGTGCAGATGAAAACAAATTATTCGTAGTAACAAAGGATGATTCTTCGATTTACTCTATTCAGCTTTCGAGCAAAAAGATCTTGACTAAAACAAAATTGAAATCTGCGAATTACTCGCTGCTTTTATGTAGGAGAAATACTTCGCTGCCTCTGACCGAGGAAAATTCTGAAATTATTGTAAGTGAATGGGGAAATGAGGCCCTTGTATTCATAGATCCCAAAGATTTAAACGTAAAATCTAGAGTTTCGGTGGGTTCAAATCCCAATGAACTTGTTTGGGATCCGAAAACCGATAGGATTTTTGTTGCCTGTGCTAATGATAATTCAGTGCATATTTTTAGTAGGAAACAAAATAGAATAACTGAAATTCTAAATACTTCTTTCGAACGAGACGCTCCAACCGGCTCAACTCCCAATTCGGTTTGTTTAAATTCAAATCGTTTGTACGTCGCAAATGCTGACAACAATAATGTGGTTGTTTTTGATGTTTCTGAAATTAACGAAACAAAAACCTTGGGCTTTATTCCTGCAGGTTGGTATCCAACACAAGCAATTTTCGCAAAAAATGAACTTTTTATAGCCAATGGTAAGGGCGTAAGCTCAATGGCTAATCCTCAGGGTCCCAATCCAACAGCAAAAAGAAACCAGGTAACCTACCAAGGTGGAATCAAGTCAATGCCGGTTCAATATATTGGTTCGCTATTAAGAGGTTCATTGCAAATCATTGATAGGAAATGGATCACTGATTCGAGAAACTTAGATTGGGGTACGATGCAGTGTAAGTTGAACAGTCCGTATAAAAAACTCAAAGAGCGCGAAGATGGGAATATTCCATTGAATAATCCGATTCCTTCAAGATTGGGCGACACCTCACCCATAAAGTATGTGTTCTATATAATCAAAGAAAATAGAACGTATGATCAGGTATTAAGCGATATCCCAGGGGGCGATGGCGATACGAGTCTTTTATTATTTGGTGAGAATATCACTCCGAATCAACACAAATTAGCTCAACAATTTGTCTTGTTGGATCATTTTTATGTTGATGCCGAGGTCAGCGCTGATGGTCATAACTGGAGTACTGCAGCTATTGCTAATGATTTCACCGAAAAGACATGGCCAACAAGTTATGGCGGTAAAGGCGGGGAGTATGTTTATGAAGGCCAATGGAAAATTGCACATCCCCACAAAGGGTTTATATGGGATCACGCAAAAAATGCGGGTATTTCATATCGAACATATGGTGAGTTTGCCGATGATTATAAAGCGAATATCAAATCTTTAGAGGGGCAATTTTGTCCATATTTCACCTCATGGGATGAGTCAGTAAAAGATAGTCTTAGATTTTATCAATGGAAAAGGGATTTTGATTCACTTTTAACTATTGGGAAGGTGCCTCAATTGAGTACACTCAGGTTTATCAATGATCATACCGAAGGTGTTCGAAAAGACAGACCCACGCCATTTGCACATGTGGCAGACAATGATTTAGCAGTTGGAATGTTTATTGATTACTTGTCAAAGTCGCCCATTTGGAACCAAAGTTGTGTATTTATTTTGGAAGATGATGCTCAAAATGGACCTGATCACATTGATGCACATCGTTCAACTGCTTACTTAGCAGGTGGCTGGGTGAAGCGCGGTTTCGTTGATCATACTCACTATACCACTTCATCGATGTTGAGAACCATGGAATTGATCTTAGGTATGCCTCCCATGAGTCAATACGATGCTGGCGCTACTTCTATGTGGAGGTGTTTTTCAGATACTTTGATTTCCGGGGGATTTGAATTCGAGAAACCAAGAATAGATTTAAACGAAAGGAATTCGTCAACCAATCCAAAGTCAACATCTTATTTGATGCAAAGAAGCGAACTGCTTAATCTTTCGAAAGAAGATGAAGCCGATGAATTTATTATGAATGAGGTTCTTTGGAAGTACGTTAAAGGTGAGAAATCTATACTTCCTCCTATAAATAGATAAAAATGAATGTGAAAAATATTTTGGTTGCTTTTCTTTTCTTTTTGTTGAATTGCGGACAGGTTTTTGGGCAGGGGTTGAATAATCTCGTGCAATCAAATATCGACACGGTATTTGTGACTTACAGAAGCGGTGAGTCTGGTTTCAAATCTTCTTACACGGTTCACAAATTGACTAATCCCTTGCAAAATAATCTTAATAGAACTATTCCAGAATCATTAACTGAAGTTCCTGGTCTGCAGGTTCAACGAACCAATTATGGCGGTGGTAGCCCATATCTGAGGGGGATGACAGGAAATCAAATTTTAACAATAGTGGATGGTATTCGTTTGAATAATAGTACTTTTCGTTACGGGCCAAACCAATATATCAACACTTTAGATGGATTGGCAATATCTTCTCTAGATTTAGTATTAGGTACAGGAAGTGTTCAATTTGGAAGCGATGCAATGGGAGGTGCTTTATCTGTGAATTACAGGTCTGCGAACTATTCCAAAGAAAAGAAATTAGCTCTAAATAAAGTTGGGGGTAGTACTCGTGTTTCCGCCCCAACGGGTGAGTTATCACAAAGAATTTTTTTAGATTTTAGTAGTGATAAAATAGCGTTAACTTCAGGAATTACTTTTCGAAAATTTGGCGATGTGGTAGTTCCTGGTTCTGATGCTAATAAGTCTATTAAATTAAGTCCGACGGGCTACTCAGAAGTTGACGGTGATTTTAATTTGAAGTTAAAAGCTCGAAACGGAGAATGGATTTTTGCCGGAAATACAGTGAATCAGAGAAATGTGCCGATTTATCATAAAATTGCTTTAGAAAATTTCGAGATGAACGAAGTAGATAGGCAGGATAGGCATCTACTATATCTTAGGAGATATTGCACAGTAAACAAAGCTACTCAAATCAAGTTAACCACGGGGTTGCAGAATAGCTATGAATCGCGATCTATTCAAAAACGCAATTCCGATAAATTGACGCATGAAACGGATGTTGTTCAGACTCAGTTTTTTTTAACGGAATTAAGCCATCAATTATCTAGGAACTTGAGTTTGAGCGGCGGTTACGAATTTTATCGCGATAAAGTACTGTCTTCCCGGTATAATACAAATACATTCACGGGAATTACACTGAGTAGCAGAGGGTTATACCCAGATCATTCAGGGCATTTTCAACACAGTATATTTTTGATGTCTAAGGGTGTATTTGCAAGATATGAATTCACGGGTGGATTAAGGTTACAGCAAACGAGTTCTGCAATGAATATTGAACCTGTTGGAGAAATTTTGGATAGAAATTTGGCTCTTGTACAAACGTTGGGACTATCTATAGATGTTTCAGAATTGAGCCCGGTAAAAGTTGGAGAATTAAGGGTTTTCTCTAATTATTCAAGTGGTTTTAGAGCACCAAATTTAGACGATATGGGTACATTGGGAATAGTTGATTTTCGCTATGAAGTGCCACAGTATAATTTACGTCCAGAATACTCTAGAAATCATGAGATTGGTTTTAAGTTTCGATCAAAGGGAGTTCGAGCCCAAATTTCTGCTTATCAGAACTATCTATTTGATGTCATAGCAAGAACTAAATCTGGGGATGACTCTATCCAAGGGTATCCTGTATATCAAAAGGAAAATATTGAAAGAGCGTTATTCACCGGTTTAGAGATGATGTTTGAGTTTTCCTTTAGAAAGAACTTAAATATTAAAGGTGGTTTAGCTTACACTTATGGAGATAATTTATCTAAAGGAGAGCCTATGAGAAGAGTGCCACCTTTAAATGGAATGTTACAAATGAATTACTTGTTTGGGAAGAACCAAAATCAATCCATTTTTTGTCGATACACGGCCTCTAAATCCCAAACTCGTCTTGCTTCTGGTGATATTTCTGATAATAGAATTGGACGAGATGGGACTTTGGGATTTGTGCAATTTGATCTTGGCTATCAAATTTTGTTAATGGATTACCGAATTACAGTGTGTATGCAAAATTTGAGTAATGAATATGTTAAGATTCATGGAAGTGGTGTTCCAATGGTAGGAAGAAATTTCACATTGTTATTAGTTTTTTAATTACATATCAATTTTTAAATCAATTTAATTAATTGATATGTAATTTATAATATTTTTTATTAATGTAAAATTAATATTCAATATTAATTCTTCATGAATTATAATTGAGTAATATTCTATACTTTTTTGCTTAATATTTGGCGAGTTGATTTGAATACCAAATTAACTGTAAAATGAAATCTTACACAATTTACAAAGCAAATCTATTGTTTGCTGCGGTGGCATTAGTTTTTATGGCTAATCCACTATCTGCTCAACAAGCGGAAAGCGACACTGACACCACAAACGTGGGTGAGGTTGTTGTAACCGCATTGGGTATTAAAAAAGAAAAAAAGAAACTGGGTTTTGCCGTTTCTGAGATTCAAGGTGCCTCATTAGTCAAAGCACGAGAAACCAATGTTATTGATAACATGGTGGGTAAAGTTGCTGGTTTGACTATTGGTCAAAGTGCAGAACTCTTAGGTACTTCTCAGATTGTTCTTAGAGGTAGTGATATCAGAAGAGGACAATCAGTTCTGTTTGTAGTAGATGGTGTTCCTATTAATTCAGATGCTTACAATTTATCACCTGATGATATCGAGAAGGTTTCTGTATTAATGGGTCCAGCTGCTGCTGCTTTGTATGGATATCGGGGACAAAACGGTGCAATTGTTATCACTACCAAAAGAGGTAGCAAAGATGGAATCACCGTAGAGGTAAATTCTTCAGCAATTATGGAGAATGGGTTTTTAACTATCCCAAAAGTTCAGGATAAATATGGACCTGGAGACCATGGTAACTACTCGTTTGTTGATGGTTTGGGAGGTGGAAATAATGATGGTGACTACGACGTATGGGGTCCAGCTCTAAATGGTCAATTGATTGCTCAATACGATAGTCCAGTTGACCCCGTTACTGGTCAACGTATACCAACTCCGTTTGTAGCACGCGGTGCAAATAATTTGCAACGTTTTTTGCAAGCAGGTCTATTGAATACTAACAATTTTAGTATTGCTTCATCAACAAAAATGATGGATGTGAGATTCTCATTTAGCAATTTGAATCAAAGAGGTATTGTACCTAACACAGGTTTAAATAGCAACACATTTAACATTTCTAATACAATTCGTTTTTCTGATAAATTTAGAATGAATGCAACGGTAAACTATAACCGTCAATCAACTGAAAATATCAACGATGTGGTTTATGGCCCTAACTCATTGATATACAGTGTTATTATTTGGCAGGGTGCTGATTGGGATGTAATGGCTGATGACATTCGTGGCATTTGGCAGCCTGGTAAAGAAGGTGTTCAATCTATTCACTCAGAATATAAAAGGTACCAAAATCCATGGTTCGTTGCCTACAAATGGTTGCGTGGTCATTATAAAAATGATCTATATGGATATACAAGTTTTGATTGGGATATTAACAAGAACGCCAATTTAATGGTTAGAACTTCTGTAACCACATATGATGTTTTAAGAACTGAAAAAATGCCTTTTAGTGCTCACCCTTACGGACGTGAAGAAAATAGAGGTGACTACCGCGAAGACCGTAGAGCATTGTTTGAGATAAATAATGATTTCCTTTTCAATTACAACAAAAAGGTTCGCGGATTAGATGTACATGCTTCTTTGGGTGGAAATCGTCGTGATTTTAATTACAACAGTAGTTGGGCAACAACTGATTATTTGAACGTGCCTGAAGTATACAATTTCGCAAATAGTGCGAATCCCGTGCGTGTTTTCAACTTTAATTCTTCAATGGCGGTAAATTCATTGTATGCATTGGCAGATTTTGGATCAAAATACTTGTTTGTCAATTTAGGAGCGCGAATGGATCAACTTTCCACTATGCCATCTGATAATAATACGTTTGTATATCCTTCGGCATCTTTATCTTTTTTACCAACAGAGTTATTTGGAAGATTAAAATCAAAAACGGTTAACTTCTGGAAGTTGAGGGCTTCTTTTGCACAAGTTAAAGGTGGTTTAACCTCACCTACAATTTCTCAAGCGGGTAATACTCTTGGGTACGGTTCAAACTATTCATCACCCTACGATGGACCAGCATACGTAAATGCAGGCATATATAATACTCCTTTGCTTTATAACGGTAAACCTTCAGCAAACTTCACGAATGTACTACCGAATGCGAGCCTTGCTCCATTTCAGAGAACTGATTTTGAGTTTGGTACTGAGTTGAGATTGTTTAACAATCGCTTAGGTGTAGAGGGAACGTATTATGTTTATAATGACGGTCCTGGAATTTTCTCTAGAACAATTTCTGAAGCTACAGGTTACACCAATCAAGTGGTGAATGGAATTGAAACTCAGCGTAGAGGTTGGGAAGTAAGTTTCAAAGGTGATATTATCAAATCCCAAAAAGAGGGAGATTTAACTTGGAATTCTATGTTGAACCTTTCTCGTTACAGAGAATTCTTAACAGCTGTCTACGGTGATGTAGATCAGATTTCTGCAAACTATTTTGTTTCTGATAATTCAAGCAACAGATTCCTAAAGGTAGGAGACAGAATTGATGCGCTTTATACAGGAGGATTTGCTAGAACCAAAGATGGTCAACTTATCAATGACGCTGGTGGAAGACCTATTGTATTGCCTAAAGGACAGTTCCAAGGATATACATTGCCTGATTTGGTTATAGGGTTTTACAACCAAATAAAATACAAAAATTTCACAGTGGGTGTTCAGTTTGATGGTAGAATTGGTGGTTTAATTGTAAATCAAATTCAAAGACAAACTTTCCGCGGTGGCCGTCACATTGAAACAGTTCAAGATAATTATACTGATGCAAATGGAAATTCTATGGCGAATGCGAGAGAAGCAGATACCCGTGGAGAGAAAACCTGGTTGGGTGACGGTGTTCAAGTAGCTTCAGGGTCAATAAAATACGATCCAATCACAGGTGAAATTACGAACTATGAAGAATTGGCATTCAAGAGCAACGAGACTCAAACTTATTTACAAGATTACATCAGCCGTTATTACGGTCAATACGAATCAAATATTATGAAAAAGGATTACATGAAACTTCGCGAGGTAACCATTACTTATAATATTCCTTCGACTATGATGGGAAAAACGTTTAAGGCAGCTTCCATTTCAATAGTTGGAAGAAACTTAATCTATTTTGCAAAAGGTTTGCATGACTTGGATTTGGATCAGTTCCCAGGAATGACAGGTTATTCTGCACTTCAGTCTCCAACAATGAGAAGATACGGTATCAATTTGAATTTGACATTCTAATTATTAAAAATCAAAAAAATGAAAAAGATAATTTTCGCAATATGTACTGTTTTCGCTTTAGTAGTGATGAACAGTTGTTCAGTGGAAGGCTTGGATAATGATCCGAATCGTCCTACTCAAGTTACTCCTGACTTGGTGTTGAACGGTATTTGTTTTTCAATAAATCAAAGACCTTGGGGTGGAGATGCTCGAATTTGCCAGTATAATTTGTGCAATTATAACTACTACGGCAATAATGAATACAATTGGGGTGGTGCTTCATGGTCATATACTACCTTGAAAAACGTAATCAAAATGGAAGAGGAAGCAAAGCGTGTGGGTAATCCTGATGTGAATCCTTATTCTGCTTTAGGTAAGTTTTTTAGAGCTTATTTATTTTACCAAATGACTATGTTGACCGGTGATGTTCCAATGTCTGAAGCATTACAGGTGTCAAACTTCATGCCCAAGTACGATTCTCAAAAGGAAGTATTTAAGCAGGTATTGGTTTGGTTAGACGAAGCAAATTCTGATATGACTTCATTGATAAGTTCTGGAAACTCTACGTTCTCCGGTGACATTTATTACAGCAACAACCTTGCTTCTTGGCAGAAAATGAACAACGCTTTTACATTGAGAGTATTGATGGCATTAAGCAATAAAGAAGCAGATGCTGACTTAAACGTAAAAGGTCGTTTTTCATCAATGGTTTCTAACCCATCAAAATATCCATTATTTAATTCAAATGGCGATAATATGCAGTTTGTATATAACAGCACATTGAATAAATATCCTGTAAGTCCGGATAACTATGGTTTTGACGCTTTGCGCTACAATATGTCATCAACAAACCTTTCTATCTTAACTTATTTGAAAGATCCTCGTGTATTCTTGATTGCTGAGCCAGCAGGTGCTCAATTAAAAGCAGGAAATGGGTATACCGATTTCAATTCTTTTGTTGGAGCTGATGCCAATCAAGATTTAGCAGATATGTCAACCAAAATGCAGGTTTCAAATGGAGGCGATTTTTTGAATGGAGAATATTCATTATACAATCGTTACCGTTGGTATAGAACTTTTGTAGCAGAGCCATGCATTCAAGTGGGATATTCTGAAATGTGTTTCAACATTGCAGAAGCAGCTCACAGAGGGTGGATTTCTGAAAGTGCTTCAGATTGGTACGAAAAAGGAATAAAAGCCAGTTTTGAATTCTATGGTATTTCAAATGGCCCAGTAGATGTTTATGCATTCAAAAATGGTGGTACACCAACTGATGCTGGTGATTATATCAAAAACACTTATAATTTTGATCAATCAGTATATTTCAATCAGAATTCGGTTAAATATGCTGGTGCAAATGATAATGGTTTGCGTCAAATTATTTCTCAGAAGTACTTAGCTTTCTTCCAAAATAGCGGTTTGGAAGGTTATTTTAATTACCGCAGAACTGGACTTCCAACCTTCTCAGATAATGGTCCTGGAACTGGGAACAGCGGAAAATTACCAAAGCGTTTCCAGTATCCTGCGTCTGAAAGAACCAATAATGTTTCAAGTTGGAAAGCAGCCGTTGATGCACAGTTTGGTGGATCAGACGATATTAATGCTGAAATGTGGATATTGAAATAATAGTTTGTGTTTGTTTTAAAAGGGAGAAATTCATTTTTCTCCCTTTTTTTATTTTTTATGAAACCAATCGAGATTATTGATCAAATTAAGAAGATTTTCCTTGAGAAGGGGAATTTAAATTACGGTGAAAATATCACGCAAAAAGAACATGCGATACAATGTTGGACGTTGGCATTCGAGTCGGGGTATGATGTTGAACTCAGAGTTGCGGCTTTTTTGCATGATATAGGTCACTTGTATTACGATGAAAGTGAATTAAAATTCGATATGCGCCATGAAATAATGGCGGCTGAATTACTGTCTAAATGGGGCTTTTCTGAGCGGATGGTTCAAATTGTTGAATCACACGTATGGGCGAAGCGGTGGTTAGTGACTAATGATGAATCGTATTACAATAACCTATCCGAAGCGAGTAAGTTGAGCCTTATTCAGCAAGGTGGGTTTTTGTCTGAAGAGGAAATAGAACAGTTTAAGTACTATCCATTTTTTGAAGAATGTCTGCTACTTCGCAGATGGGATGATGAGGGAAAGAGAGAGGATATTTTCCAAGATATACCTCAAGAGATTTGGTTGGATATAGCCAAATGTTTGAATTTATAATTTGGCTACAAATTCCTCAGCCATTCCCCAACTCAGAGTCATACCTGCACCTCCTGGGCCATTGGCAATGTAGGTTGTTGGATCAACTTGTTCAAACCATTCACTTTTTCCATTGGTCATTTTTAAATATTGCCCCGTCCACCTTTGAGCTATACCTAGATATTCTAGATTGAGTAATTTATTCATGTAATCTATGATAAATTGGTCGATGTTGTCTTTTTGGAAAGGGTCGTGATGATTTCCATAGTCATGTGAATCGCCAATAGTTAACTCTCCAAGAGGTGATTGGGAAATGAGAAGGTGAATGCCGTGTTTGATTTGGTTTGGAAATTCAGAATTGCAATAGGTTTCATATTCATTTAAAGTCTTGCAAACCGAGTAAGATGGATAATGTAAAAAGCTCAATCCGCCGCAAATAGAAGGAATTAAATCGCTTATAGGATGACTTCTCAACATATTTAAACTAGAAATGGTTATAGGAGCTTGATTAAAGATTTCAGGGAAAAGCATTTGAGTTTCGTAGCCGCTTGCTAAAATGGTTAGGTCGGCTGAATGTTTTTTTCCAAGGTGAGTATTTATTGTGCCTTCCTCAACTGACTTAATCAAGGTGTTAAAATGGAATTTTACACCCAAATTTTTTTCAAGGTATTCAGGTATTTCTCTAATGGCAGAACGCGCTTCTACTATCATTTCAGTGGGACTGAAAAGGGCACCTCTTACCGTTTGTTTATTGATAAATGGGACTAATGATTCAACCTGTCTCCAAGTAAGAAAATCTAAGCCTGGTCTTGCGTATTTTTCCTCGTCGTAAAATTCTTGACCAAGGCTTATTTCTATAGGATTTGTTAACAATTGAAGTGAACCGCTTTCCTTATACCAAATTTTTGCATCTTCGCAAACTTCTTTCCAAATTTCTCTGGTTCTAAGTGCTCTTTGTAGAGTTTGGTCCTTGTGTTGTCCTATGGGCCAGATCATTCCAAAATTTCGTATGGATGAGCCACTGGCTTTGGGGGTTCTTTCAAAAACACTGACGGAATATCCTTTTTTTGTAAATGCTCTTGCAAATGCAAGCCCAATAATTCCGGCGCCTATGATATTAACGGATTTATTCATTGGATTTTAAAATTAATTTAGTGGGGTAAAAACCTTTTATTATGGGGTAAATTGAGATAAAAAATATGGCAGTTGAACCAACCGCTATAAGGTTTTCATACACGTTGAACCATTGAACTGCATCTGTTGTCCCAAAAAGAGCTAAACACAAAATTGCAATTGAGGTGAGATAGCCTGATGCATCTGCTGAATACATCAGAAAGCCGCAATTGCCAGGGTTCTTTCTGTAGGCAACAATGCGATTCATGATGCTGATATTGATTAATATATATCCGCCATACAATCCAAAACCAGTAATGAGAATGAAAGTGCTTCCAGAGATGAAACTACATTGAAATAAATACAGTCCTATTAAATTTATGATACTGCCAATGAGCGAAATAATGAAGGTGAGTTGTATTGCGGCAAAGTGATTTCTAATTAGTGAAATAAGTG
>JACCDM011822607.1_pt1 | contig 30888 bp, 46 predicted proteins | sample 7445851 | NCBI WGS metagenome assembly JACCDM01 (sample SAMN15323438, study PRJNA562643) | freshwater metagenome | isolation source: river surface water | place: USA:Blue River Watershed | collected 2017-08-16
GAATGCTAAAAAAGTGGATGCAGATGGATATGTGATTTTGTAGGATATATTTATCATTATTGTCAATATTTGGGATTAATGTTGAATATAATCAACATAATTAAATGTAAAATATATTCATAAACATATAAAATCTAACAAATCATTGTAATTATATCCAAAAGCATATAAAATGAAAAAATTCCTAATCATTGCCATCGTTTTGTTTGCAAGTTGCAAACCATCAAAAACAATTATCAAAGAAAATACGATTGTTAAATACGATACGATCCACACATCGGATGTGATTTATAAAACAAAGGCAATCAGGGATTCAATTATCATCGAAAATCCGTGCGATTCTACGGGCATTTTAAACAAGTTTTATTCGAAATTTGTAATACCACAAGGCACAATCACATTGCGTTCAGCACGTGGCAGAATTGAGGCCAAAATCGACATTGATTCAATAGAATCTGTGTACAAATCCAAATACCAATTGTCAAAATCGGACAATGTTAGAATTTCAAACAAAGAAGTGATCAAAAATGTAGTGCCTGCGTGGGCCATTATTACCATCTTTTTTGAATCGGTCATCATTATCGGATACGTGTTTTATAAAATGAGGCTATTTATTTTTTAACTTGCATTAAAATAAGCAGGTAGAAAATGGCATCATTAACCGGTCAATTAGTAGCGGAAACATACAAAGCATTGTTAAAAACCATTGACAATGACATCCTAACAGCAAGCGAAAAGCAAATCACAGATGGATTAGGGGGCGGATCAAATGTTTTCATTGATTCACAGGGGTTTTTAAGAGCAAATAAATACAAGGTCACTAATGGTTTAGCAACGCAGTTTTTAAAGGCGGATGGATCATTGGATGCAAATACTTATTTGACCGGCATCACAAGTTCACAAATCATCACGGCATTAGGGTACACACCTGTTCCGACAACACGTACATTGACAATCAATGGCACAACTTATGATTTGAGTGCAAATAGATCGTGGACGGTCGCAGGAACGGCAGCCGTGTGGGGTAATATCACAGGCACATTGTCCAATCAAACAGATTTACAAACGGCATTAAATGCCAAATACAATAATCCAACCGGTACAATTTCACAATACATTCGTGGCGATGGTTCATTGGCTACATTCCCAACATTGCCGGGAGGTTTGCCAACAGGTGGAACAGCCGGCCAAATTTTGGCCAAAATTGATGCAACCGATTACAATACACATTGGATTGATAATTTTGCCACACAAACCAAAAATGAGGTCAAATTAGGCGCAACATTAGCCAAAGGCACAGCGGTTTATGTTTCTGGATCAACCGGTGGCAGCGGAACAAATATGATTGTGATGGCCGCATCAAATGCAAGTGAGGCATTGAGTTCCAAAACGTTTGGTTTACTTGAAACAGGTGGTGTGACTAATGATTTGGTAAAATGTGTGACATTCGGATTATTAGCCGGATTGGATACATCAACAGCACAGGCAGGTGATCCGGTTTGGTTGGGTGTTAATGGTGCATTATTGTTTGGTTTAGCCAATAAACCCGTTGCACCTGCTAATATGGTTTATATTGGTGTTGTGACACGTGTACAATCAAACAATGGTGAAATATTTGTAAACGTTCAAAATGGATTTGAAATTGAGGAATTACACGATGTGTTGATTCAATCAAAAGCTAATAATGAGGGTTTATTTTACGAATCATCCACAGGATTGTGGAAAAATAAAAGCATTGCAACGGTGTTGGGCTACACACCACAGGCGCAGTTAGATGGGACAGGGTTTGTAAAAGCATCAGGCACAACGATTTCATACGACAATTCAACGTATTTAACCACGACAGATGCAGCAAGTACATACCAAAGATTGGACAAACTTGCATCCTCTTTATTTGCGAGTGCTACCAATTACCCAAACAACAATGCTGTAATTGCAGGGTTAGCATTAAAGGCAGACGCAGCAAACCCAATATTTACCGGATCGATGAATATTGTTGGTTTAGAGTCAAGAATTAATTTTTATGATGAAAATAGTCTTAGAAAATATTTTATCGGGTATAATTCAGGCCAATTATCTATTTACCAAGATGCAGGATCAGCAACAAGATTTTACATAAATTCATCGGGGGAAACATTTATACCGGGAACACTTACCGTTGGATCAGTAATTAAGGATGGAGGCACAGCCACACAATTTTTAAAGGCGGATGGATCGATTGATTCAAGTTCATATGTGACATCAGCCACATTATCAAATTATTTATTAATTACAACGGCCGCAAGCACATACCAAAGGTTGGATAGAATGGCTATTAATTTGCTTGCAAGTGATATTCAATACCCTAATAACAATGCAGTTATTGCAGCATTAGAATTGAAAGCAAATGCGGCCAATCCTGTATTTACAGGTAATATGACAATTTCAGGGGCAGAACCAAAATTGTTTTTTACCGATACAGATAATAATCCAGATTACACAGTTTTCATTGATTCGGGTGTATTTTTTATATACGATCAAACAGCAGGCGCAACACGTTTTTCAATTAGTTCAACCGGTAATATTAGCTCAGGGGTTGGGAAATCAATCACAGCAGGATCATTTGTAAAAGAAAGCGGATTAGCAACGCAGTTTTTGAAAGCAGATGGATCAATTGATTCAAGCACCTATGTAACATCAACAGCATTGGCTGATTATTTATTAATCACAACAGCGGCATCAACATATCAGCGATTAGATAGGATTGCATCGTCATTATTTGCAAGCGCAACAAATTATCCAAATAACAACGCAGTCATTGCCGGATTGGCTCTAAAAGCGGATGCCGCAAATCCTGTATTTACAGGATCAATGAACATTCAAGGGTTAGAATCTAGGATTAATTTTTACGATGAAAACAATTTAAGGAAGTTTTTTATTGGTTATAGTTCGGGGCAATTGTCGATTTTCCAAGATGCCGGATCAGCAACAAGATTCCAAATAAATTCAAGCGGAAACATAACAACAGGTGTTAATAACACAATTACATCGTGGGGTTTTATAAAATCGGGTGGCACATCTAGCCAATATTTAATGGCTGATGGATCGGTTTCAACATTATCAGGATTAGTTACAGGATCAGGAACAACAAATTACATTCCAAAATGGACATCAGGAAGCGGAATTGGTAATAGTACAATTTTTGATAATGGTTCATTTGTTGGTATAGGTACAGCAACAATCACAAGTGGATTTTTACTAAAAGTAAATGGCCCAATATTAAATTATATTACACCGGGAGGTAATGACAGAAATTCAATAATCAGCACAACAGGGGAACAATTAGATTTTGTTTCATATGGTGCAGGAGGGTTTCCGTATTCAAATTCAATAGGTATTTTTAAAGTATCTGATGCTAATAATAAAGATTTTTTATTAATGGCAGGAAATTCAAATATTAGATTTGTGACAGGTGGTTATACCGAACAAATGAGGATTTGGAACAATGGTAACGTTTCAATTAATAACACAACAGATGCAGGATATAAATTAGATGTTGTTGGTACGGGTAGATTCACAGGAACTATTATAGGCGATGGCGTAATTAGGTCAAATGCTGGTATAATTCAAATTTGGGCAGCAGGAGTGTTTAGGGGCGGATTGTATAATTATGCATCTACAATTGGCAGCGGAACAGATTATTCTCCATCGTTAAATAGTGAAACAAATTTATATTTTACTACCGGTGGTTCAGGTTCTCAAAAAATGACCATTTTAAGTGGCGGAAACGTTGGAATAGGCACTAATTCTCCAACAAATTTTGGAACTAGCAATACTACTTTAACTGTAAATAATATAAACAGTGGTGGTGGAGGTGGAGTATTTGAAACAATGTCATCCGGAACATCAGCTATTAGAATGGCTTGCAGTTCATCAGATAGTGCTTTATGGGAGCCAAGAAATGTTCCATTTATTTTAGGTGTTAATAATACCCCTGCGTTACGAATATTTCCAAATGGTAATATTATTATTGGTTCATCATCAACGGATGCAGGGTTTAAATTAGATGTTGGAATAGGCGGTACAGGTAATAATGTAAGAGCAAGGAGAATTTATGCAAATGGGACAGGTACTGATTCAGGATTCTCATTAAATGGCACATTAATATTTCAAGATGCAACAGGAAATTTTAATATTACTAATCCTGGTTCTTATCCTAATTTATCTTTTGTAATAAATACAAATAGCTCCGTTAATGCTTATACAGCTATTGGCCCTAATGACAATGTAAGAATAGGCTTAATTAGTTATGACACAACAGCAATGACATCAGGTGTTGGAGGTCAATTAGTTTTAGGTTATAAATATACGAGTGCAGGAGATTATACAGAGGGGGCAATCCTTAAAATGTATAAAGAAAACGCAACAAGTGGTCAATTTGGTAGTGGAATGAAATTCCAAGTAAGAAATACAGGCGCAGATTTAAGCACTAAAATGGTATTGACACCTAGTGGTCGATTATTAGTTGGATTCAATTCGGGATCAGAGGATGCAGGCAAAATATTAAAGGTAAATGGAGCAGTTCAAGGATATATTTTATCAGGTGGTGCAAATAGTAGTGACAGATGGACAATTACCGATATAAATGGAAATAATAATTTAGATTTTGTTTCTTATGTTGCAGGTGGTCAACCATATAGTGGAACAATCGGGATGTTTAGTAATAATAAAGATTTATTATTAATGGCAGGAAGTTCAAATATTAGATTTGTTACAGGAGGGTACACCGAGCAAATGAGAATTTGGAATGGTGGTAATATTGCAATTGGAAATACCACAACAGATAATGGGTATAAATTGCAGGTTGGAGGCTCGGTAATTGCAACATCGTTTTTTGAATCATCTGATTTAAGATTAAAAAATATTACAAAAAAATATGATTCAAAAGAATTTGGAGCAATCGAATTTAATTGGATTGATGGTAGTGATTCAAAAAATCATTGGGGATATGTAGCACAGGAAGTTCAAAAATGGTTGCCTGATGCAGTTAATATGGGCAATGATGGTTTTCTTTCAGTTGATTATAATCAGGCGCATACATACAAAATTGCACAATTGGAAAAACGTGTGGCCGAATTAGAAAAACAATTAAACCTGAATTAATATGCAATGGATAAACGTGGCATCAAATCAAACGTGTTCGTGGGATAGTTTACAAAATGCCTGCGATAATGGTTATTTTTTGCAAATATTACCGATGCCACCATCAGGGCAACCGGCAGGCCGTTGCGTTCGAAAGGAATTAATTCAATCATACATTGAAATTCAACCCGGCCCATTGGTAGGTGTGCCAAATAATGAATTGGTGGTGAAAAGCCAATTAGTTGCGATTCAATACACGTATTATCAATTGACACCGTGTGATGGTGGCGCAGGTGCGTGGACACGAATTTTTCCAACATTAGGAGTTGGGCAACGTTATATTTTGCCCGGTTTTACTAATAGATTTTTTTATTACAATGGAATATCGCAAGGGCCACAGGTAATGATTCCATCTGGATACAACGGATCAATTCAAATTGTAACAGGTTCAACGTATTGCCCATAATCCGTATATTTGCATATTAAACAACCAAATCAACATAAAATGAAAAAGAAGTACGCAGAAATCATTGTTTTGTCACGTGTATTAAGCCATTTTGCCGGTGAGCAAAAGACAAAGGCACAAAAGAAATTGGCTAAAATCAACGAAAAATTGAAGCCATATTTGGATAAATACGAGGAACAGGCAGAGGAATACCGTTTGGACAATGCATCAGTTGATAAGGATGGCAACCTAATTTTGAAAGAAAATGGCGGCTATTCGTACACAAAAGATGGATTGAAAAAATTGACTGAAAAATCAAAAGAATTAAATTTGACTGAGGTTGATTTTGAATTGATTCAGGTAATCAATCCGGAGGGATTAGAAGAATTTGGATTCCTGAAAGATTGGATTGAGGGTGTTGAGTTCACAAACATTGAAGAAGAAATAGAATTATAGATATGAAAACAATCGAACCGGTTTCAATTTGGGACAATGGCAAAACATTAAGTGCAACCATTTTAAATGCGTATGCGGTCAATGTAACGTTGGGAAATTCAGCAACGTTTTATTATTCATTGAGTGCAGAAAATGAGGATCAAACAATTGGTTCACAGGTTGCACAGGGCAATTTGACAATGGATGGTGAGGCATATGCACAATGGGAAGTTGATTCATATGCGTGGGATTGGGTTGCACAGCAATTGAATTTGACAATCACAGGCGATTATATTCCACCGGTACCATCGGAACCAACACCGGAACCGGAATCAAAGTTTGATTCGTTATTAAATGATCTTGAATCACGTGCGGTTTAATGGCATTAGTAAACGGCACCAATGTTGTTTTGTATGAAGGCGATGTGGCATTAGGACATTCCAAAAATGCCACAATGTCTTTGCAAATGGATATGGCCGAATTTACCAATAAAAATTCACAGGGATGGAAGGAAGTGTTGGCCGGTAAAAGATCGGCATCCTTTTCAGCCGAAGGGTTGGTGGATTATTCCGATCAGGTCAATTTTAATGACTTTGCAGAACGGATTATCACACGATCTGAGGTGCAATGGGTATTTCAAACGGCCGGGATGTTTTATTACGGATTGGGATACATTAACAATGTGGAGCAGGTCAGCCAAATGGAAAACGTTTCAACATATTCGGTTGATTTTACAATTTCGGGCCGGATTTATACTGATCAACGATTGATTTGGAATTTGGTGTTTACCAATTGGGAAAACTTAAATATTCAATGGCAAAATCTATAATGCATTTTGAATATATTTGCATAAAATAAGAGCATAAAATAAAACAAAAATATGGCAACATCGGGAGTATTTAACGGCACGAACCTATTGATCAAAGTTGAAGGAACGGCCATTGCACACACAACATCATGTTCATTGTCTATTTCACAGGACATTGCAGATGCAACAACAAAAAATTCAGGCGGTTGGTCTGAGGGAATCAGCGGTTTACGTTCAGGTGAAATTTCATTTGATGGTTTAGTAAACTACGCATCGGCTGCAAATGCTGAGGAATTAGTTGATTTCGTTTTGAACCGTACAATCATCACTTGTGTATTCGGAACAACGGCAACAGGTGATGTGATTTACACAGCGGAAGGTTACATTGCATCTATTGAGCAATCAGCAGAAATGGAAGCAGCGGTGACATTCTCAGGATCAATCACATTGACAGGCGCAATCGTAAAATCAACAAACGCATAATTTGTTGAATTAAAATACACCCCCTGCATCGGTAATATGGTGCAGGGGTTTAGAGTTTATCACCTAATCAAACACAAATGGAAAATCGCAAACGTGGCTATTGTCAATTAAATATTGGCGGTCAAAATCGCACACTACATTTTTCGATGAATTTTTGGGTTGCATTTGAGGATGCAAGCGGACACAAAATTTCAGAAATCGACAAAGTATTTTCATCAGGAATTTCATTGAATACAATGCGTGCATTAGTTTATGCAGGTTTATTGGCATATGATCAAGAAAATGGAAATGAAATTGATTACAATGTTTTTCAGGTAGGATCGTGGATGGAGGATATGACACCGGATTCATTGACATTGTTGGTAAATACATTAATGGAATCAAGAATTTTGGGTAATGACTTGAATGCAGGTGTGCGCAGAAACGTTGAAAAATCCACAAAAAACCCAAAGCCGATCAACCCCTAACGTGGGACAGAATGCTTGATTTTTACATAGGTCAGGCAGGTATTTCACCGGATCAGTTTTGGCGCAATACTTGGAAAGAAAATGCGTTGTTGGGGGAGAGTTGGAGTGTGAACGTAAATTTGAATTGGGAAATGGCCCGATATATTTCCACAATGATTGTCAATTCGAATGCCGTGAAAAAATCACAAATAATTACACCTGATAAATTATTCCCGTTGCCACAGGATGTGTATTTGGAGAAAGGCAAACCGAAATCAACACCGGAACAATTCAAGGCATTTTTAGAACAAATTGAAAAAAGTCAATCCAAATAATGGGTTGGCTTTTTTTTTAACTTTACATTATGGCAGAGGAACTAAAAGTACGAATAACCGGTGACGCAACCGATTTTGATTTGGCATTATCGGATGCGCAGAAATCATTGGTTGCATTTTCTAAACAAGCAGCGCAATTGGGCAAAACAATGTCCACATATGTGACTGCGCCATTATTGGCGGCAGGTGCTGCATCAATTAAAATGGCATCCGATTTCAATGAATCATTGAACAAAGTTGATGTGTCATTTAAAAGCGCATCTGGATCAGTCACGGAATTTGCAAAAACATCATTAAAAACATACGGTATTGCATCAGGTACGGCATTGGATATGGCATCCAATTTCGGTGATATGGCAACATCAATGGGATTGGGTGTTGGTGAGGCATCCAAATTATCCACATCATTAGTTGGATTGGCCGGTGATATGGCATCCTTTAAAAATATTCGAATTGATGTTGCACAAACAGCATTAAACGGAATTTTTACCGGTGAAACAGAATCATTGAAGCGATTGGGCATTGTAATGACCGAAGCCAACGTGAAAGCATATGCGTTTGCACAGGGAATCACAAAGCAATACGAAACGATGTCACAGGCAGAAAAGGTAATGTTGCGTTATCAATACGTGATGTCGGTGACAAAGAATGCACAGGGTGACTTTGCCAGAACAAACGAAAACGCAGCCAATCAGATGCGTATGTTTGGCGAAGGGATGAAACAATTAAGTGCTGAAATTGGGCAGGTAATGTTGCCAGCGGTTACATCAGTAACAAGGGCGGCCAATGATATGATCAGCGGATTTTCAGGTGCATCAGAGGGAACAAAAGGGTTTGTGGTTGCATTGGGTTTAATTGCAGCAGGAACAGGGCCATTGTTATTTTTGGTGGGAACAATTGTACCGAAAGTAATTGAGGGATTCAATTTAATGAGTGCAGCAGCGGTTAAATTTAATTTGACATTAACATCAGCCACAGGGATTGCAGGATTGGCGGCATTATTTGGGGTTGCTGCAAAATCTGCATATGATTACGCAAAAGCATTGAATCCTGATAATAAGCTAACAGAGCAAGAAAAAAAGGATGCAAATGCAATTAGAGCAAAAAACAAAGAGATATTAGCATCAATTGAATTGCTTAAAAAGCAAAAAGGGATGGCAGGTGGCCCGATTACCGGTTTAAATACGGCACAGGGTATTTCAACGCAATCTTTTGATGCACAAATTGCAGCGCAACAAAAATTGTTAGCGCAAAACAACGCATTAATTGCAGGTTTAGAGAAAAAAAGCAAAACGGATGCTGCATTAACAGCACAAGCAGATGCGGAGGCACAAAAGGAACAAAAAAGAATTTCGGCTGCATTAGGAGGCAAAGAAAAAGCATTTAAAATAGAAAAAGACAATTTGCTTGAAATGCAATTGTTGAAATTGAAAAGTGCTGCATTGGATGAAGAAATTGCCAAAAAGGAATTGAAAATGGCTAAATTTCAGGCATTTGGTGACACATCAAATGTCAAAGATTTGCCAACATTTGCCGGTGATCTTGTAAAGCATTTCGAAAAATTTCCTGCAATTGGTGAAAAGATTATGGGAATCACCACCAATTTAGGCACGTTAAAATCACCATTATCCGTTATGGATGCATCAGTTCAGGCATCAACACAATTGCAAAGTGATAATTTAGATCAATTAGCATTGAAATATCAAGCTATGTTGGATATGACTAATATGGTTGGTGATGCAGCAGCAAATGCATTCACAGCATTAGGAAATTCAATTGTAGATTCAATGGGATTAGCAAAAACAGGATTGGAGGGATTTGCAGGTCAAATGATGCAAACATTGGTTCAATTGGGGGCGATGGTTGTGAAACAATTGGCGATGAACTTAGCGGCATCATTAGGATGGGCAACGCAATCAGCAACGCAATCCGGTGCAGCAACAGGGCCATTGGCTGTATTTACCACACCTGCATTCATATCAACGGCAATTGGTGGTGTTATGGCTGCATTCGCATCAATTCCAAAATTTGCGGCAGGTGGTATCGTATCCGGCCCAACAATGGGTTTGATGGGTGAATATCCGGGCGCAAAATCAAATCCAGAGGTGATTGCACCATTGTCAAAATTACAGGGAATGTTAGATCAAGGCAATGGCGGAACGGCAAACGTTTCTGGTGAATTTGTGTTGAGAGGTCAGGATTTGGTGGTGGCATTACAAAGAGCAGAAAAGCAACGAAATAGAATTGGATAATTATGGCATACGGTGTGAAATATCGTTTGGAATTTGCCGACATAAAAGGCAACAAACGAAAGGTTGAGATTTTCAAAAATGGGTACACCGGTGAGGTTTTACCAATGATTGGAACAGGTGAGCCGGTTGAAATTGAGTGGAAGGCTGAGGAAGATTTGTACGAGCCATTAATAGGATCATTATGCACATTGAATTTATTGGTGACAGATGATGTGACCTATGATGACTTTTATTTGTATGATGAACGTGAATACAAAGTCGTGATTTATTACGAATCATCGGCAGGCAATTGGGGAACATATTGGTCGGGTTGGGTTGTGAATGATTTATATTCACAAGCATTGGTTTCTACACCATATTCATTGTCAATAACAGCCACAGACAATTTAGGTCAATTAGATGGATTTGATACGTGGATGCCGACAGTTAATGTAGATAATCAAACCCTGTGGAAATTTATGTGGAATGCATTAACCAATTTAGGATTGGATTATGACATTTACATTAGCAATGATTTAAGGATTGCAACCGATTCTGCGTGGAAAAACGTGTTTGATCAGGTGACAATCAAAAAGGTTGGATTTTATCACGATTATTATATCATCAACGATGCAAAAATGACATTGCGTTCAATTTTACTTGGATTCAATTGCCGTTTATTTCAATCATTTGGCCGTTGGTATATTGTAAACAATTCATCGTATGGCGATCAACGAATCATTGCAGGAATCCAAGCAGGAACATACACGGGATCGGGGATTTTAACATCCAAACAAGCATTTTTAAATGGTGGATCAGAGGAAATCAAATATTGGATTTATAATGCATCTGGGGTTGAGCAATCAACGGTGACAACCAATATGCTGAAAATTGTGCCAACCAATATGCAACCGATTGGCCAAAACCTATTCAGAACACCACGCAGACCGGTTAAAAAATATCAGGAAATTGTGGACATTTCACAACAACAGGTTGATTTAAACCTAAATGCATCGTTTGAATTTGGTTATGAAAATTGGGATACCACATTCGGTGCAGTTGGAACATTTGAGCCAAACGCATTTGCAGGTCGTAAGGCGATTAAATTCACAGGCACAAGTGCATTGGGTGTATATCAAACAAAATTGTTTAGCACAGGGGCAGCAAATGCCATCAAAGGCAATCAATATCAGGTTTTGTTTTCGGTAAATATAGACAAAGGTGGAAGCGACAACAGATTGCCATGGTATTTGCGTATTGAATATGCACCGGGAGTTTATCAATATTGGAGTGAAACAAATAAAACATGGGGTACATCACCCGGATCAATACTATGGAATGAAACGGCGGTAGTTGGAGCAGGTACATTTGAATCATTCAAATTTACGGCAAAGGAAGCACCAGAACCGGGGCAAATTCAATTGGGGTTTGCATTGCCTTATGTAAACGCAACAGGATCGTACACAGGTGTGTATTTAGACAATTGTGCGGTACGTAATATTGACAAAGAACAAAACGTTTACAAAGAGGCATATTTTATCAGGGAACAATCAGGCACATTTGTGACATCCGATGTGATGGAGCATAAAGATGTTGTACAAGCCGATGTTGATTCAGTTGTATTTTCGGGTGCATTTACGGATAATAATTCATTCAAACGTGCGCAGGATGCTAATGGTTTATTTTTGGAACAAATAGTCACACAGCAAAGATTGAATGATTTTAGGCAATATTCAATGCAATATGAAGGTGATTTGTATAATATGGATGATTTTGGTGTGATGTCAATGGCACATAAATTATGGATCAAATTTGACACATTAACCGAAACAGATTCGGCAATTGTTGATTCAATACGTGTTCAATTAAAATCAAACATATATACTTGTCAATTCCATATCCCAAATAATTACACGGATGTGGCAAGCAATTACAGGGTATCGTATCAGGAATAATTTTGTTTTTCATAGGTTTGGTAGTGCGCATCCGTTCATCTTATGGGTGAATCGGATGTTGATTAGGTTGAATGCAGAATGGTCGTGGAATTATCTACGGCCATTTTTGTTTTATTTGTCGGTTTTACTAATTAGTTAAATGGCTAATTTTGAAAAAAAACTACAAATGGGTTTAAAACACGATCAAATCAAGGATCATTTTTTTTCATCGCCATTATCAATGAAACATTTTTCGGAAAAATACCACGAAACGTATGGTTATGTAGATGCAAAGCAGATGAGAAAAATGATGAGCCGGTACAATATCTTGTCACGTGTAAGGGCTGAAAAAACATTGGCTGATTTACCAAAAGCACAAATCGAATCCACAACATTTTTCGAATTAGAAAATTTTGGAATTGAGGAATCAATAGGTAAGGAATACACATCAGCACGATTGCCGGATCATTTAAAGAAAATCGGCATATTATCGGACATTCACGTGCCGTTTCATTCTGTTGAAGCAGTTGTGTGCGCAATTAAGTATTTAAAGGAACAAAAAATTGATTGCTTGTATCTGAATGGAGACACCTTTGACCAATATTCCATCAGCAGACACGAACGTGATCCCGATCTTAGGGATTATCCAAAGGAAGTAGAAATGTGCCGTAATTTCCTGCAAACATTGCGTGGTATTTTTCCAACAATTCCGATTTATTTTAAAGCAGGGAATCACGAAAACAGGCATCAAAGATATATAAACCAACAGGCAGAAGAATTTGCACAGTTGCACGAATTGCAATTTGAGCAATTTTTTAGATTGGATGTATTGGACATTAAATATGTTCCTGATTGGCAGGGAATGGAAATGGGCGATTTGTTGGTGTGTCACGGTCACGAATTGATGGCAGGTGGAATGAATCCATCACAAAGCACGTTTAATAAAACATTCTGCAATACGTTGATTGGACACGTACACAGGACAACAAATACCACCAAAAAGACAGGTTTTAAAGAATACATCCACACGTATTCCACAGGATGTTTGACACAATTATCCCCAAAATATTATCCTTTTGCCCAGCACAATCACGGGTTTGCATTAGTAATGATAACCGATGGGAAGGCAAAGGTTGAAAATCTAATGATAAAAGATGGAAAAATTGTGTAGTTTTGCATCGGTAGTAAAGGTTTAATGATTCATACAGTTGTTGTTTAGAAAGGGCAGATCCGATGGGTTTGCCCTTTTTTATTACACTATTTTTTTAATAGGTTTTTAATAGGTAACCTATTTTTTACCTATTTTTTGACCGTTAAATAAATAATTGATATTTTTTTGATTTATTTTGTTTGAAATTGTTTGAAATGTAAAATAAAGGTTATATGTTTACATCAACAAACAACAACAAAACATTTAAACAACAAAAAAATGGAAAATGTAATCAAATTAAATGTAGATGATTATCAAACACCAACAGATAAGCATTTCAATTTTAAAAAAAATCAGGAACCTTGCATTATTTGTGAAAGACCGGTAAACATTACAGAGAAAACAAAATATGTTCATTATTTAACAAGTAGTCATTTTACAAACGTTATGGATCACGAAGATTCACAGGGATTTTTCCCAATTGGAAACGATTGTTGCAAACGATTACCATCAAATTTTATATTTAAATTTTAACACCGTGCCGGGCGGATTCCCGGCAATTTTTAAACAACAACAATATGTGGAATCTATTAAAAACAATCGACAAAAATGACATTGCAGGCTTAGTTATCGTTTTAACAGCCATTGCAATTTGTGTGAAACTTATGTACATCGTTGGAAACATTTAATCACTACGGCAATGATCTACAAAATCACATTCAAAGATAGTTCAGGGTATTACACCGTGACAAAAGATTTTGCCAACACAGATGAGTTGGGCAAATACATTCAGAATGAAATGGCCAATTATGGCGGAAAAGAAATAGGCATTGAGGAATTTGAATCAATGCAGGAAATGTTAGAAAAAAGATATGAGGGTAAAAATTAATCACGGTGAATTACACCAAAAGGTGGCAGACGATTTGAATAAACGAGGGATTCTGCCACCACGCAAAGACAAATGGGAATCGCACAATGTGCAGATGGCCATTTCAAGAAAATTAAATTATCCCCTAATGTGGGAATCAATCAATAGAATATCTAAACAAATGTATGATGAATCAGAAATCAAATCTAATTAAAGCAATCATTAACGTGATGAACGATGTCAAAGGGATTGAAAAATCAATGACTATTGGCACAGGGCAAATGGCATACAAAGGTGTTCCAGATAAAGAGGTCAAAAAAATCATTGGCCAATCAATGGCAAAAAATGGTTTATGCATTTTACCGATTGGCATCACACCAACAATTAAAATTGAACGTTGGGATGAATTGGATTACAACGGCAAAATGAAGGCAAAGCAGTCAGTATTTACGGAGGTATATTCAACGTTTTTATTGATGCACGAAAGCGGTGAAAGTCAGGAAATATGCGGATATGGTCACGGAGTTGATCCGCAGGACAAAGGCGCAGGCAAAGCAACAACGTATGCGTTAAAATATGCATTGTTGTATTCATTTTTAGTTCCAACAGGCGATATTGATGACACCGATGCAATCCATAGCAACGAGATTCAAACAAAGCCACAGGCCAAAGCATCAAGGCCACAAGCCAAAGGTGCAATCCCTGCGCCATCGCAATTTGATATTGAGTTCAAAGAATTAATTGCAGATGTTAAAAGTGTGATTGCAATTGGTGAATTGAAGGGCATTTGGGAAAAATTAACCGATGAGGCAAAAGCAAATAAAGAAATACAGCAATTATTCAACCATAGAAAAGCAGAATTAACAATCAAATAAATAAACAACCTATGAAAAACGAATTGATGGCCGTTGATGGCCAAATCCTAGAATTGAGCAAAAAAGAAATCACGCAGTTGGCCGAAAACTTTATGGCCAACGCAGATTCAATCAACACCGTGAAATTGGCGGCACAATTGGCAAAATTCACGCATTTATCAGCCGAAATGGATAAACTATTAAAAGAACATTTATTTGTTGATTTGCGCCAAAATAAGGATGGCAAATTATCAGCATTTGGTGTAGACTTTTCAGAAATGGAGGGCGGTGTAAAATATGATTATTCAGAAACCGAATCGTGGTGCAAATTACAATTTGAAATTGACCGCCTAAAAGACAAACAAAAAGAAATTGAGGCATTTTGTAAGGCATTGAAATCAAAGGTTTCTATATTGGATGAGGAAACAGGTGAGTTGGCAGATTTTTATCCACCATCGAAATCATCCACAACCACAATTAAAAAAGTAATTAAATAAATAATCTAAATAAAAAATCAAATGGCACGTTTAGTAAGCATTAAAATTGACCTTTCAAAAATTGACAAATCACGCATCTTTGAAAGCCAAAAGACAGGGGCAAAATATCTGGACATCACAGGTGTATTGACAGACACACCAGATCAATACGAAAACAATGGATTCGTAAAGCAGAACACAACAAAGGAGGAACGTGAGGCAGGATTGAAATTGCCAATTATCGGGAATTTTAAATTGTTGAAAATCTTAAATGATCCGGGCGCACCTGTATCGGCACAGCCTATTCAACGTGAAGTCAATCCAATTGAAACAGATGAATTACCATTTTAGCAATGAGAAAAATTGTAGATAGTTACACAACACGGCACGGAGAATTGAGGGCAATTTATTCCGTTGCAACGGCCAATTTAAAGCACAGGGATATTGAAATCGGTGCGGTATATGAATTGGAATACCGGTTGGGGAAACAGGTTTTATTTTTAAAATCCACATTGGATCACGTAACTGATGGGAATCGGACTTTATTTTTCAAACATCCCGATCCAGAACGCAGATTGATTGGGATTCCTATTATGTCAATCATTAGATACGTAAAAAAATGAGCATAGAAACAAAAATTGATTTAGTATTTTATTGGGCCATTGCACAAATGTTTTTTACGATATTAGGTGCATTAATCAATATTTATAATGAAAACAAAAACAAATAAAACAAACGAATTGGGGTACACGTTCAATCAGGTTTGGGCGCATATCGCAAAAGAATTAGAAAATAATTTAGAAAAATTAAATAAAATTCAACCTAAACAACAAAAATATGGTAACGTTTCAGCAATATCATCAGGCCAATCCGCATCTTTATGAGTTGTACAAGGCCATTGCAATGCAGTTAATTCAGCAAAATCGCAAGGTAATTGGATCAGGATACATATTCCAAAAAATGCGTTTTGAATTTCAGTTCACAACCAATGGTGATCCTTTCAAAATCAACAACAATTTTGCGCCAATGTATGCACGTAAATTTGTTTTAGAGCATCCACAATTTGGACACCTTTTTAAATTTAAGCAGTTAAAAGGTAGTTTATTAATATCCTAATATTATATTTGTGATGTAATCAGCGAAAGGGGTGAGAGTCTTTCGGTGATTAATTGGGTTTAAAAACCAACAAAGCCGGTCTGTTCTCTCACACAGCCGGCTTTTTTATTTTCAAAATGGCAAAATTAAAAATTGCAAGCAGGTACGCAACAGTTCCAAATGAGTTATTAAATGACAATTTAATTTCTTTAAAATCAAAAGGTATGTATGCCTTTATTCAATCAAAGCCTGAAAATTGGGAATTTAGTGCGGAAAAAATTAGCCGATTATTAAGGGAAGGTTTGCCTAGTGTTAAATCATCTTTGCAAGAATTAGAAGAAAATGGATACCTAGCAAGAAGAAGGTATCAAAATTCAAAAGGTTTTTGGGAAGTTGAATATATCCTATTTGAGAATCCTAAGGTTGGAAATCCTACGGCGGAAAACCTAACATTAGGAAATCCTACGCAGGAAAATCCTACATCAGGAAAACCATCAAATAATACTAAACAAGAATCCACTAAACAAGAATCTATTAAATCAATTATAGAAAATAAGAAAAACGATTTTCGAAATTTTATTGATTCGCATTCATATTTATTAGGTGACCAATATGAATCATTCTTTGAATATTGGACAGAATCAAATCAGAAAAATGGGAAACTGAGATGGGAGGATCAAAAGTTTTTTAATATTGAAAGACGGATTAGCACATGGATGGCTAACAAAAATAAATTTAACAACAATGGATCAGCAGACACAAAACTTGGTACAAGTGCAGCGAGAATGGCTGCCCTCAGAAATTTTTAGGGGAACAGCAAATACAATCATTAAGGCGCAAAGCACACAAAACATCAGGACGCGATCTGAGGAAGATTTGAAACAGGTTTTGCGTATGGCAATGTTAATGGTTGGATTACGTGGATCAAATTTGCCAACAGATGAGGAAAAATACGTATTGCTTGCATTCATCAAATCAAACTACGGAAACCAAACACCAGAGGAAATTGCCATTGCATTTGAATATGCAGTTGCAGGCAAATTGAATACTGATTGCAAATGTTATGAGAATTTTTCCTGTGAATACTTTGGCCGGATAATGAACGCATACATTGAATATGCAAGGCAGGAAACAAAATTAGTTAAAAGGCCAGAAATAGAAGAAAAAAAGCCTGTTCCATCTGATGCAGAATTGAAAGAATTGGCAATTTATAATGTCAATGCATACGTTGCTAAAATTAAATCATTACAGGCATCAGGTGGCAAATTTGATTGGCCAAAAGGATTGGCATTTCTTTATGATTATTTAGTAAAATATGAAATTTGGAAATGCCCTGAATCAGATCGTGTTGAAATATCAAAACGATTACGGCCAAAATACAATGACTTTGAATTGTGGAAAGCAGGATGCAAAGCAGAGGCATACAAATTGTTTTGCCATCAATTGGCTGAAATGGATATGACATTAAATGAAAAAGGAGAAATAATTTAAACCTAAACCAATAACCGACATATGAAAAAGAATTTGATTTTAAGCGCAGTTTTTATCACGATTGGATCAATTGTATGTATTGCAATTAATCAGGTCAGAAAACAAAGGAATGGTGGCAAAAAACAAGTAATTGCCAAACGTTCTGAATTTAGTCAGGCATTTATGATGGATACCTTTGAACCCATTGAGGATTTTGAAATGATTTATTTTGATGAACACAGGGGATTGGTTCAAATTAAACAAAAGGCAAAATGAGAAACGAACACGAACACAGATTGCAAACGGTATTGGCCAAATATCTTGATTTGAACAATTACACGTTTTTTGCCATTCCAAACGGTGGATGGAGAAACAAAGCAGTTGCAGCCAAATTAAAGGCTGAGGGAGTCAAAGCCGGTGTGGCTGATTTATTGATCCTGTTGCCAAATCAAACGTTTCACGGCCTATTTGTTGAAGTCAAAATTGCAGGCAATTATCAACAGCCAAATCAAAAGGATTTCGAACAGAAAGCAAGGGATTGCGGATATGAATACATAATTGTGCGTTCATTGGATGAGTTGATTGAAAAGCTAAAATACTATGAGGCGCAAAAATTCGTGGAACAGGATAAAATGATGGCCGCATACCGATCAGGATACATTGATGGCAAATTAGAAAATCAAATGACAATCAGATGAAAACAATTTATAAATACAAATTAGAATCCGGCCCATTATGTTTAACAAAAGGGGCTGAAATACTTACAATTCAATTACAAAACGGATACCCTTATATTTGGGCATTGATTGATAATGAGGCTGAAAAAGATTACAAAGTATTAGTAATACTTGGTACAGGTCAAGAAATGCCGGAAAATTTTGATTATAAATACATTGCAACATTTCAACAAAATACGTTTGTTTGGCACGTTTTTGAATTAAATAAAAATTAAACCTATGAACATAAACAGACAAAAGGCCATTGATTGGGCCAATGAAAGAATTGCAGATCCTGATTTTACAGAACAACCAATCAAGGTGAATGCGTGGGAAACAATTCACAATCCAAAATTATTTCTGGAAACCTGTGTGGCCCGGCTTACCTACGGATCAGAAAGGGAAAAAATTGTAGTTTATAACCGTGTGCGAAATTTTAAAATGTTTTATAATGAACTTAATAAATGACAATGAAATATTTGTGCATGGTGACATTAAATGTTCCGATGGATTAACGCATGAGGATGCAAGCGAATTGATTCAAGAAATACAGGAATTGATGATATTCCATAAAATTGTGAAAATTGATTTGTGTATTGATCCATATAAATTTCCACGTGAATTGTTGGACATAGGCAAACCATAAAAATACAAGGCAATAAATGTCCAGAATTAACAAAAAAACAAACCGATGAAAACTACAAAAGACAAAATACGTTTATTAACATTCTTTGCATTGTGCCAAAATATGTTGGATTTCATTGATGGATCGTGGCACGGTCATCCGGCAAACAAACAGGCAGTTAAGATGGTGACAAAGCAAATGATTAGGGAGTTGGAAAAAACAATGGCCGTATTATTCCCAGCAAACAAAAACGATGATCCGGATTTGCCTGATGCATTGGATACGTTTCAAAATGCTTGCACAGCAATGGAGTCATTTTTTATGCTTGGGATGGAAATGGATCAGATGGATCAAACAAAGAAAGATTCATTAAATACACAGATTAATATTTTACTAAAATCATATGGGATTGATACTTGGGAAAAACCAATGTCAAACCTATGGAAAGATTAATTAATTTTGTTGCGCAGTTGGGTGATGAATAACTGCCGGATCAAAAGCACATATTTACCTAATCAATACTAAATGAAAAATGAGAGCCGTGAAATGGTGGATCATCCGCAACATTATCAATCTGTTGGAGGCATCGAGGCAATTGATGTAATCGAAGGGTTCAACCTGAATTTTAATTTGGGGAACGCAATCAAATATATTTTGAGAGCCGATAAAAAAGGCAACAAGAAACAGGATTTGGAAAAATCCCTGTGGTATATCAAACGAGAATTAGACAAATTTCAGGGATGATTGAAGAAATAAACATCAAATTGGTAATTCCACATCCAAACAATCCCAGATTGATTAAGGATGATAAATTCAAAAAATTAGTTAAGTCAATTAAGGAGTTCCCTGAAATGTTGCAATTGCGCCCTATCATCGTGGATGATAATTGTGTTGTATTGGGTGGAAATATGAGATTGCGTGCCTGTATTGAAGCCGGATTGAAGCGTGTGCCAATTATTAAGGCATCAGCATTGACACCAGAGCAACAGAAACGTTTTATTATTAGCGACAATGTTGGATTCGGTGAGTGGGATTGGGATTTGTTGGCAAATGATTGGGAAATGGCTGATTTAGAAGATTGGGGATTAGATTTGCCGATTTATAAAGAATTAGGCGAAGATTTGCCGGTGGATAATGAGAATGATCCAAAAGATAAATTTGTGATTGAGGTGTCGTTTGAATCTGAGGAACAAAGGCAAATGGCATACAAACATTTCATTGAAAATGGACTAAATTGCTTTTGCAAAAAATAAATTATGGCAGTACCTAAAAGTGTAACGAAACTAAATAAAAAACGGATGCTGGAGGCCCTTGAAAAGTCTTTGGGCATTGTCACATCCGCTGCAAAGATTGCAGGGATACACAGGGCGCAGCATTACGAATGGATTAATATTGATCCAGAATATAAAAAGGCAGTTGATGATTTGGCCGATATGACATTGGATTTTGCTGAATCGCAGTTGCATAAGCAAATCAAAGATGGCAACACAACAGCCACCATTTTTTATTTAAAGACCAAAGGCAAAAAGCGTGGATACATTGAACGCACGGAGGTTGTACACGAAACCGGCATAGAATCTGCCATAATAGAATGGACACCGGCACAAATCGAAAACGAATAGCGCAGAAATGCAATATTCAGTTTTATCAGACATTAAACAGCACCAAAAGAATCAAAGTTCATCAGGGCGGAACACGTTCGGGGAAAACTTATGCCCTGTGTCAATATCTAATCTATAAATTAACATCATCACAAAAACCGTTGGTGATTTCGATTGTCCGTAAAACATTGCCGGCATTAAAAGGATCGGTGATGCGTGATTTCCTCGAAATATTAGACACGTTGGGCATCCTTTATGTGGGCCAACACAACAAATCCGAAAACACATACACGTTTGGCAATCACGTTGTTGAATTCCTATCAGTTGATGAGCCACAAAAAATCAGAGGTAGAAAACGCAATATTTGCTATTGCAACGAGGTCAACGAATTAGATCACGAAGATTTCCGGCAGTTATTAATGCGTACAACGGATGAAATGATTTGCGATTTTAATCCATCTGATCCGGTGCATTGGATTTATGATGAAGTAATTACACGTGATGATTGTGATATGTGGATCACAACCTATTTGGATAATAAGTTTTTGCCGGCTGAATTGGTGCATGAAATTGAAAGATTAAAAGCCAAAGATCCGGACTATTGGAGGGTGTACGGTGAGGGAAAACGTGCGGTGTTTAGTGATCGCCAGATATTTCCAAATTGGCAATTTATTCCAAAGGCAGAATTTCCTGAATTTGATGATGTGTTTTATGGCCTTGATTTTGGATTCAGTCACGATCCAACGGCCATTGTACAATTGGCAAAGGTTGGTGATAAATTGTACATCCACGAAATTATGTACAAAAAGGGAATGACAAACAGGGATATTGCCGATTTCCTAAAAGAAAAAAAACTAAATGAACACATAATTTATTGTGAATCAGCCGAACCAAAATCAATTGAAGAATTGAGGCAGATGGATATTTTGGCAGTTCCTGCAATAAAAGGTGAGGGATCAATAAAGGCCGGAATTAGTTTATTAAAGGAACACGAGGTGATTTGTTCATCTGAATCACAGAATTTGCATAATGAATTTCAGTTTTATTTCTGGGAGCAATTGAAAGATGGAACGATTATAAATAAGCCAATAGACAAACACAATCACCTAATGGATGCAATCCGTTATGGGGTTTATACTAAATACAAAAACCGTTCTGATTTTTTTGTAGTTTAATTCGTTATTTTTGAGAAAAAAAAGCAATACAAATGGCATCAATCATTGATACATTCAAACAATCCATTGCCAAAGCATTATCAAGCGGCACAAACGAGGCATACAATAAACTGATATACACGTGGCTAGGCACGAATATCATAATGAATGAGGATAATGATTCCACATACATTCGTGATGGTTATCAACGAAATGCCACCATTTATTCAATCATTAACCTGATTGTTAAGGCAGCCACAACAATCCCTGTTTCTGTTTACCGTGTCACAAACGAAGGCACAGCAAAGCAATACAAGGCAATGACATCAGGTGTAATGGATGGCCCTGCAATATACAAGGCCAACATATTACGCAAAAGAGCATTTGAGGAAATCAAAGATTCGGATTTAGAGGCATTGTTAATGCGCCCAAACCCAGAACAATCATTTTCAGCGTGGTTGGGTGAAATCGTTGCATTCGGTAAATTAACCGGAAACCGTTACATCTACGGCATCGGGCCAGATTCAGGGCCAAACGCAGGCAAATTTACGGAGTTGTACAATTTACCATCGCAATTAGTTGAAATCGTTTCAGGTGGTGTGATGGAGCCGGTGGCAGGATACAAAATACAATATAATTCAATGATTGAGGTTGCACCTGAATACATTTGCCACATCAAAGATTTTAATCCGGATTACGACAGCAGCGGTTCAAACCTATATGGCCAATCACCCTTACGTGCCGGCCTGCGTGTTTTATCGGCCAACAATGAAGCCGTAACCACCGGATTAAAATATTTACAGAATCAAACATCACGTGGGATGTTGATTTCAAAGGATGGTAATTTGACTGAGGTGCAAGCACAGGCACTAAAAGACAAATTCCGAAAAAATTATCAGGGTGCAGGGAACGCAGGTGATGTGATCATTACACCAAAGGATTTGAGTTGGGTGAATTTTGGTTTGTCAGCATCTGATTTGTCATTGATTGAGCAATACAATGGAACGGTGAAGGATTTGTGTAATTTATACAACATCCCTGTGCAGTTGCTAAACAACACAGATGCATCCACATATAACAATATGAAGGAAGCTAAAAAGGCATTATATCAAAATGCCGTGATTCCTGAATTGATCAAGATACGTGATGAATTAAACAGATGGTTAGCACCAAAGTACGGCAAAGAATATTTCATTGATTTCGATTTCACCGTGATCAGCGAAATGCAAGAGGAGGTTGACAAATTGGTGTCGCAATTAGCAGCAGCGTGGTGGGTTACACCAAACGAAAAACGTGATGCAATGAATTACGCTACGGACAAAGAAAATGCGTTTATGGATGATTATTTCATCCCGGCTAATTTAATGGCACAGAATCCATCAATGCCATCATTAGAGAATCCAAAATCATTAAATATTCAGTATTCAACAAAGGCGGCATCAAATGAAATGTATGATGACTATCCAAAGAAAGCATCATTGAATGCACAAAAGATGTTGGATTGGAAACAAGAATACCCGGATGAAATTCGTGGAGGCACCGAAATTGGTTGGACACGTGCAAGACAATTGGCAAACCGTGATGAAATCAGCCGTGACATTGTGAGCAGAATGGCGCAATTCAATCGCCATCGCCAAAACGCAACGATTGCAGATGAATATAAAGATACCCCGTGGAAGGACGCAGGGTATGTGGCTTGGAATTTATGGGGCGGAACTGAGGGTGTTGATTGGGCAATCAAAAAAATAAAGGAAATAGATGCCGTTACCGAATCCTAATAATGGCGAAAGCCAAAATGATTTTATGGCCCGTTGTGTTGTTGATCCTAATATTGTCAATGATTTTGGCACTATTGATCAGCGTGTGGCGGTGTGTAGCAATCTATTTAATCCACAGAAAGAAACAAAAGCGCAGGATGATTGGGAAAACGATTTTGAAAACCAATTGACCAAAGCAGAACGCATATCAGTTCGTGATTTTACTGAATTTTATAAGTCCGAATACAATGATGCCATTGACCTATTTTTAAGAGTTAAGGCAATGACACCGGCAACAGCACAAGGGTTTTTTCAGGACAACAAATATGTTGGAATGTACGAGGGGATGTATTCAAAAATAGGTTTACAATTTGCAAATTGGTATTCCAAAAACGTGCAGAAATATATGCCAAAAGCAGATCCGGCTAATATGCAATCTATTTGGGCCAACGCATTTGCATTTATGGGGAATCAGGTGGCAGGGCAACGTGTCACGTTAGTATCGGCAACAGCACAGGCAACATTGACAAACACAATTCGCCAATTTATGTCCGATCCTGTTTTTATGTCATCTGGGGAAGTTGTACAATCAAAAATGTTGCGACAAAAATTTGATGGGTTGGCTGATTATCAAGCACGCAGGATTGTTAGAACGGAGGCAACAAACGCAGCCAATTATGCAACGGAACAGGCTGCGGTCAATTTGTTTGCCGGTCAGGATTTAACTAAAACGTGGCGATCTGGATTTGATGCACGTGTTCGTGATGCACACAGGGCAGCCAATGGACAGGTTGTTCCATTTAATAGCAAATTTTCGGTTGGTGGTGAGTCATTACAAAGGCCGGGCGATCCTAATGGATCAGCAAGCAACGTAATCAATTGCCGTTGTTCAATGATTGTATTGCCAAAGGCAGGCGCAAACACAATTGGCGCACCAATTACCAACATTGGATTTGGAATGGCTCAGGCTGAGGTTGTTGATGCTATTTCATCGGCTATGATTGCACCTGAAATTATTGCAACCGTTGTGGCAGAAACGGCAGTTGTAAATGCACAGGTTGAGGCTAAAACAATAAAGCAGGCAAAGGCGATTGCAATTGATAATTTAGAAAGCAGCGGATTAAAAATTAAAAAAATAACCGTTTCAAGGTCAATTGATGTTCCGAGAATGAATGAATTGAATGCACAATTAAATGTATTGACAAATCAGTATAAAATCGATTCATTATACAATACGAAATACCCTTTAAATTTGACCTACAAATCAACATCACGTTCATATGGATTTGTTGAAACATCAGGTGGTAATTTATTGCAAATTAATTTCGGTGATTTAACAGCATCATTAGAAAGCAGGACAAAAGTAATTTCATCAACAGAATTTATTTTAAGAGGCAAAAGCGCAATTGATGCAGTCAACAAAAACATTGCTACATTAACACACGAATTTGCACACGTAATTGCAACAAGGCACACATTAGAAAATGCAGCATTAAGGCAATTGACATCAGAATATTATGCAGAATTGAAAATAATTCAGCAAAATTACATTAAGGAGATTGCAGAATATAAGGCAACAAACAATTTCGTTGCATTTAATACAAATTATTTGGGGACATATGCATCAAAAAATATTGATGAGTTTATGGCCGAAGGATTTACAGAATACAAATTGAGTTCAAACCCATCAAAATTTGCAATAGAAATTGGCAAATTAATTGAGAAATATTTTAAAAAATAATGGAAAACAGGGACAATTTTATTTGTGACAAATGTATTCATGCACGTTTAATCAGGGGCGGATGCGATGCATTCCCCGATGGAATACCTGATGAAGTATTATTAACCAATGATCACGATTTCCCATTGGGCGATCAGGGCAATGATATTGTATTTGAGGAAGGCGAGCCACAATTTAGTTAAAATTAATTTTTACGTTCCGTTTTCTAATTAGCAATTTGACTAATTTTGAGCAAAAGAAAGGTTATGATTTACAAACAAACATCCATTGGGATTGATGACATTGATGAGGCAAACGGTATTGTTTCTGGATATGGTTCAATTTTCGGCAATATTGATTCAGACAATGACATTATTTTGCAAGGTGCATACACCAAAACATTATCTGAAAACGGATCACGTGTAAGATATTGCAACCAACACAGAATTGATCAGCCATTAGGTAAATTCACAGAATTACGTGAGGATGGCACAGGATTGTATTTTGTTGCGGAAGTTCCAAAAACAAGAATGGGTGAGGACATTTTGTTATTAATGAAAAATGGTGTAATCACGGAAAATTCCGTTGGTATTATGCCGATTGTAAAGAATTACAGACAGGATGGTGTGCGTGAATTGAAAGAAGTGAAGTTGTACGAAATTTCGTGCGTTACATTAGCAGCAAACCCAATGGCATTGATTACAGATGCAAAGGGTGAAATCAATCAGGAGTTATTGGCAAAACGTTTTGATGTTTTAGCCAAAATGATAAAAAAAGAAAACGTATCCGATGAATTAGGGTATGCAATCGAAGGTGAGTTGATGAAATTAAAATCATTGTTTATTGATGTTACCACACGGCCGGCAAAAATTGTCACCGTGCCGGAAGTTAAACAGGTTGAGATTTCCGAAATATTTTCATATTTAAACAAACAAATTAAGTCAAAATAAGATGACAGAAGAAATCAAAAATCAATTAGATGAATTGAATTCAGCTATTGATAGCCGTATCGCAAAAGCGGAAGGCCAAGCAGTTGCATCAGCAACAGGAAAAGCGGATGAGTTATTAAAATCCGAAATCAAGAATTTAGAAACTAAATTCACAGAAATCCACAGCCGTATTGATGCAGCAGAAGTTGCAGCAAAGAAAACAGCATCAGGAGCAAACGCACAATCATTCAAACAATCTTTGATTGATGGTATCACAAAGGGTGGTTTAGATGGTTTAGTAAATGGCAATAGCCGTTCAGCTAAATTTGAGATCAAAGCAGGTGATATGACCGTTGCAAACAATTTCACAGGTGAGGTTATCCCTGCGCAATATGTTCCGGGTATTAAGTATGATCCAACGCGTCCTGTACACGTTCGTCAATTATTGGCGCAAGGTTCAACAACATCTGAGGTTGTTCGTTACGTACGTGAAACAGCATATGACAATGGAGCAGGTGCAGTTGCACAAGGATCAACATTGGCTGAATCAGATTTCGATCTTTCAGCAATCGATGCAAACGTTCAGAAAATCGGTACTTATTTCCGTATTTCTGAGGAAATGTTGGCAGATACACCACAGCTAACATCATATTTGGCAGCACGTGCGCCAGAGAAATTATTGACTGTTGAAGATGCACAATTGCTTTATGGTAACGGTACAGCACCAAACATCAGCGGTATTTCTACATCAGGTGCAACAGCGTTTGCAGCAGGTGCATTTGCGGATACAATTACAGCAGCAAACCAATTTGATGTTTTAACCGTAGCGATCAACCAATTAGCATTGGTTAATTATCGTCCTGATTACATTATGTTGAACCCAACAGATTTTTCAAAAATCTTGTTATTAAAGGCGACAACAAACGAGTATTTAAAAGATCAGGTTTACGCAGGTTTACAGCCACAATTCTTAGGAATTCCGGTTGTTGTAAATACAGCGGTAACAGCAGGAACATATCTTGTTGGAAACTTTGCAATGGCTACTCAATTATGGGTACGTGAGAATCTTTCATTGGAGTTTTTCCGTGAGGATGGAACAAACGTACGTGATGGTTTTGTGACCGTTCGTTTGGTAGAAAGAATTGCATTAACAAACTACGCACCACTTGCAATTGTGAAGGGTGTATTTGCAACGGACATCGCTGCAATCGGAGTTTAGTTTTAATACAATTCCAAATTAAGAGAGGCCACCTAAATTTTGGGTGGCTTTTCTTTTTATATTTGTTCAAAAAATAGCACAATTATGGGCAAAGTTTTAATGAAAAAAACGGTATTTGATAACAAATCAGGATACCACAAAGCCGGTGAAATTGTAACATTATCGGCCGATGTTGAAAGACATTATTTGGCAAATAATTTTGGCACAAAGGTTGAAGATCAGCCAGAAGTTATTGCACCAATTGTTGAGGCCGTAGAGGTTGAAACAAAAGAGGAAAAAATAGTTTACAAGACAAAAGGCAACAAAGCAAAAAAGGATGCGGCAGATCAAGATTAATGATGTAATTGGAGTTCCAATTATTTCACGTGCAGATGCAAAAAATTACATTCGTATTGATACAACGGCAGATGATACGTTGATTGATATGATGATTGAGGCAGCGCACACAGCGGCTGAAAATTATATGAGCCGGGATATTATCGCAAAGGAACGCACATATTATTTGGATTATTCTGATTCAGGTTTTATTGATGTTCCATTTGGGCCGGTGGCATCCGTTGATGAGGTAACGGTCAAAGATGTTGCCGTTTCATTTACCGTTTACGGATTAGGCGATCCAATTGTGGAAATAACCCCATTAGGAACAAATATTAAAATTGATTTTACAACGGAGGGAATGAGTGATGGCCTATTGAAACAGGCATTGTTAATGATGGTTTCCACATATTATGATAATCGTACAGATTTCGTGACAGGAATGACCGTAAATGAAGTTCCAAGCGCATCCGCTAAATTATTGGATGGCATAAAATCTGTATTTATCTAATGGCAACAAGCAACAACGCATCAATTTTAAAACAACGGATTCTGATAAAACGTTTATCACGCACATCAGATGGATTTGGTGGCACAACACCGGGGGGATATGTTACCATTGACACCGTATGGTGCAGGGTAGAGGAAACCAAAGGGCCAATTGATGAAAGAATGGGAATCAGGTTGAAATCAACGGAAATTGAAATCACTATCCGAAAGGAAACGGCTGATTTGATTGCCAATGAAGATGTGTTGCAAGTTGAGGGATTTTCGGCATTGTATCGCATCAATTCTGGATTCCAAACGTTTGAGAATTTTTGGGTTAAAATAACAGCCACCAAAATTGAGGGATAATGGCAAAGAAAAGCGGTGTTGATTCGAAGCAATTAGCCGATTTGCAAAATAAGATTGAACAATTAGGCAAATTATCCAAACAGGAATTGTCTAATGAATTGGTAAAAACTGCAATGTTTGCAGTTGCAGGAATGAAAACAGATGCCAGACACGACACCGGTAATTTGAGAAATCAAACCGGATTTGAAAGGCAAAATGAAAATACGGTTGTTATTTTTTCACGTGCGCCATATGCGCCATATGTGGAATTTGGCACAGGTAGATTGGTAGATTTACAGCATTTAACAAAATTAGGATTCCCGGCATCTTATGCAATGCAATTTAAGGGTAAAGGGATCAAGAAAGTAAATTTGCCGGCACGGCCTTTTTTCTTTACAAATTTGCGTAAAGAATTAGGCGATTTAAAAAACAGGTTAGAAACCAAAATTAAACAATTGACAAAATAATGTTAGAACCGATACAATTTATCCGTAAGGCAATCATCACACGTTTGACAAATAATGTGGTGATTGGTGGTGTGACATTTGGTGTTTATAACCGTGTGCCATCAACGGCATCGTTTCCGTACATTTTGGTGTATTCTGTTTCATCCGATGAAACCGATTTTAATCAATCATCGTATATTACAGAAACAATCACACGGATTGAAGTGGTGACACGTTTTCAATCTGATTCAGGCGGTGAAATCACAGCCAACAGCGCAATCAATAGAATTTTAGAATTAATTAGAACACGATCAAACGGATATTTTGATTTATCAGCAGATGGATTTAATGTATTTACGTGCGTAAAGGAGTCATCAACGTATATTGTGGATGATGAACCAGATCACACGTATTTTCGTGGTATTTTAGAAATAAGCAATAAAATCCAACAAACAATTTAAAATGGAAACAAGGGATGCCATTATTGGCCTAGCATCATCAACAGTCACGGCATTTATATCGTGGATATTAGGGAAACGCAAAGAAAACGCGGACATCAGTACAATACAATTAGAAAATTCCCAACGTGTGATTGATATGGTAACCCAAATGAATGAAAAGTTGGAAGCGAAAGTGGATCAATTGAGCAAAAAAGTTGATGAATTGACCGTTGAAATTGAAAACCTGCGTGAAGAAAATCACAAATTAAAGCACGGAAAACCTGCAAAAAAGAAAGAGGAAAACGAATAATGAAAGATCAAATCACATTGGACAGAATCAAATTGATGCACCCGAAATTGCGTGCGGAAGTTGCGATAATTTACGATGAAATTGTGAACGCATTAAGAGGCAAAGCATTTTGCAGATTTACACACACATTACGCACATTCAAAGAACAAGAGGCTATATATGCACAGGGCAGAACAAAGCCCGGCCCGATTGTTTCAAAGGCAAAACCGGGTTTGAGTTTACACAATTACGGATTAGCAATTGACATCGTTTTAATTGATGGCAAATCTATTTCGTGGGATATGAAAAAGGATTTTGATGGGGATGGCAAAGCAGATTGGATGGAGGTTGTGGCCGTGTTCAAAAAGTACGGATGGGAATGGGGTGGTGATTGGAAAAAATTTCCAGATGCGCCACATTTTCAAAAAGCATTTGGGAAAACACCATCGCAATATTTTGCAATGTGGAATGCTAAAAAAGTGGATGCAGATGGGTATGTGATTTTGTAGGATATATCCATCATTATTGCCAAAATGTGGGCATAATGTAAAATGTGACCAACATTATATGTTAAATAATATAAAAATGAAAAAATTCCTAATCATCGCAATAATCTTGTTTGCAAGTTGCAAACCATCAAAAACAATCATCAAAGAAAACACGATTGTAAAATACGACACGATCCACACATC
>JACCDM010945546.1_pt1 | contig 30842 bp, 30 predicted proteins | sample 7445851 | NCBI WGS metagenome assembly JACCDM01 (sample SAMN15323438, study PRJNA562643) | freshwater metagenome | isolation source: river surface water | place: USA:Blue River Watershed | collected 2017-08-16
CTGCTGATCAAAAACCAATCGCAATTGCGAGCGCAGCGCTGGATTGGGCAAAACGTCACTATCACGACGTACTCATTGTTGATACGGCTGGTCGTCTTGGAATCGACGCTGAGATGATGCAAGAGATTAAAAATTTACACACCAATCTCAAACCGATCGAGACACTATTTGTAGTGGATGCAATGCTCGGTCAAGATGCTGTGAATACAGCACGAGCATTTCATGAAGCGCTGCCACTAACTGGGGTGGTGCTAACAAAGCTTGACGGTGACTCGCGCGGCGGCGCTGCTTTATCGGTACGTCAAGTCACTGGTGTGCCGATTAAATTTATCGGCGTTTCTGAAAAGATGGATGGCTTAGAGGCCTTTGATCCCCAAAGGATGACCAGTCGAATATTGGGCATGGGTGACATCCTTGCCTTGGTTGAGCAAGCACAACAAACGGTTAATGTCGAAGAAGCACAGAAGTTAGCGAATAAAATTCAGAAAGGTGGTTTTGACCTCACTGACTTTCGTGAGCAAATTAAGCAAATGCAAAACATGGGGGGTATGGCAAATTTACTGGACAAATTACCCAGCCAAATCGCCCAACAAGCCAGCAAAGCAAATCTAGGAGTGGCTGATAAACAAATGAAGCATATGCAGGGCATTATCGACAGCATGACCCCCCAAGAAAGAGCTAAGCCCGAACTACTCAAAGCAAGTCGCAAACGACGCATTGCGGCCGGAGCAGGAGTCCAAGTACAAGAAGTGAATCGAATGCTTGCTCAATTTGAACAAATGCAATCGATGATGAAACAAATGAAGGGTGGAAAAATGGCAAGAATGATGGGTTCTCTTGCCGCTCGCGGAGCTGCCAAGGGGCTTGGCGGGTTTTTTAAAAAATAATTATTGAATCAGTTTGGCCTTATCCGCCTGAATTCGGGCAGAGACAATCTTTGTAATTTCAGTCACTGGAACGAGTTGAGCGGCATTCTCGCAACGCCCCTGAAACTCAACCTTGCCATCCTTTAATCCCCGTTCACCAATAACAATACGATAAGGTACGCCAATCAATTCCCAATCAGCAAACATTGCGCCCGGACGCTCGCCACGGTCATCCAAAACCACATCGATTCCAGCAGAAATTAATTGTTGATGAAGTTGATTTGCTGCATTTCGAACAATCTCTGATTTGTCATAGCCAACTGGGCAAATCACCATTTCAAATGGAGCCATTGTGATGGGCCAAATAATTCCCTTTTCATCATGGCCTTGCTCGATTGCTGCGCCCAATAAACGAGTAACACCAATGCCATAGCAACCCATCACCATCGCCTGAGCTTTGCCATTTTCATCCAAATAGGTACATTTCATAGCCTCAGAGTAGCGGGTTCCCAATTGAAATACATGGCCTACTTCAATGCCGCGACAAATCTCTACTATTCCTTTGCCGTCAGGCGAAGGATCGCCCGCAACCGCATTACGAATATCGGCCACAATTGGCTCGGGAATATCTCTGACCCAATTAACGCCTGTAAGGTGGTAGCCTTCGGTGTTAGCGCCACAAACAAAATCGCTCATATTAGCAACGGTGCGATCGGCAATCACAGTAATATCGGAACCTAGGCCAACAGGGCCCAAATACCCTACTGGCGATCCACAGTTCGCTTTAATTTCTTCGTCGCTTGCAAATCGAAATGCCGACAAACCAGGAACTTTATTTACTTTAATTTCATTGAGTTCGTGATCTCCACGCAAAAGCAACATAAATAGCTTTGCTGGCCCCGATTCTTGATCAACCGCGAGAACCAATGACTTAACGGTTTGGCTTAGGGGGATCTTTAAAAACTTCGCAACATCCTCACACCGCTTTTGTGATGGAGTGGCAACTTTATTCATGGTTGCTTTGGGAGTTTCGCGCCGCGGAATTAAAGAAAGCGATTCTGCCGCCTCTAAATTTGCTGCGTAGTCTGAGTTGGGGCAGTAAACAATTGCATCCTCACCAGTATCAGCAATAACATGAAACTCTTGACTGCCTGATCCTCCAATCGCACCATTATCAGCAGCGACCGCCCTAAAGGTAAGACCCATCCGTTTAAAAATACGGATATAGGCTTCGAACATCAGGTTGTACGATTTTCTTAAACCATCTTGATCGCGATCGAAAGAGTAAGCATCCTTCATCACAAACTCACGGCCCCGCATGATGCCAAAGCGCGGGCGTCGTTCGTCACGAAACTTAGTCTGGATTTGATAAAAATTGATGGGAAGTTGCTTATAGCTTTTGATTTCTGAACGGACCAAGTCAGTAATGACCTCTTCCGAGGTTGGCTGAATCAAATAGTCCCGCTCATGACGATCTTGAATCCGCAGCAACTCCGAGCCCATTTTTTCCCATCGTCCAGTTTCTTGCCACAACTCTGCAGGCTGAACGATCGGCATCACAAGTTCAATGGCGCCAGCACGATTCATCTCTTCGCGAATAATGCCCTCAACCTTGCGAATTACCTTAAGCCCCATGGGAAGATAGTTATAAATTCCGGCACTTAATTTACGGATAAGGCCAGCACGAACCATCAGTTGATGAGAAATAACTTCCGCATCCGCCGGAGCTTCTTTAAGGGTTGCAAGAAAGGTTTGTGAAGCTTTCATGTGTGACTATAATCAAATCGTTGATTCTAAAGGATTAAAGATTAGGGGATTAAAGGTACGATTATGCTTGACCGTGAAGGCTATCGACCAAATGTTGGAATCGTTCTACTGAATTCGCGCAACGAAGTTTTTTGGGGTAAACGCATCGGACAGCACTCTTGGCAATTCCCTCAGGGAGGAATCAGCCATGGGGAGAGCCCTGAACAAGCTATGTATCGTGAATTACATGAAGAGATTGGTCTATTTCCCCATCATGTTGAGATCATTGGGCGTACGCGTGACTGGATTCGATACGACGTACCCGAGGAATTTCTTCGCCGTCAAGTTAATCAGCGTCATCAACGCACCACCTACAAAGGCCAAAAACAAATCTGGTTTTTATTACGAATGCTTGGCCAAGATCATGAAATTCAACTCAGAGCCACCGACCATCCTGAATTCGATGCGTGGCGGTGGCACCCTTATTGGATTGAGCTTGACTCAGTGATTGATTTCAAACGAGAGGTTTATCAACTAGCGCTCTCTGAACTGGCTCGATTTATTTCAAACTCTTCAAAAATGCACCAATTGGTCTGGGGCGCTCCATTAGAGACCTCCTCCTAATTGTTAGCCATATGAGACTATTCAGGCTCCTTGCCCTAGTTATTTCCGCCTTAGGTCTTGGTGCATGTTTCTCTGATCCTTTGGTGGATGGTACGGATCCATTTGCACCCACCGTGTTTAAGGAAGGCAATACTCCGATGCCTTTGAACCCGCCTAATAAAAAATATTTAGTTCCCTTCTCTGTTTCGCAAACAACAATCTTTAAATTTGCTGTTGATACCGAGTCGATAAAGATTGGAAGTGACGGTGTGACTCGTTACATCGTGGTAATTACTAACCCAAGTGGTGGACAAAATGCCTACTTCGAGGGAATTCGGTGCGATTCATTCCAGTGGCGTCTTTATGGGACTCTTGATGCAAACCAACAATGGCGACCAAATCCCCTGGGTCAGTGGTTGGCGATTAAAGACAATGTTCCCAATCGCTACCAAGCCGCCCTTGCACAAGGTGCTTTTTGTAATCTTGCGACCCAAGAAAAGAGCTATGCCAAAGTGGTCAAATCTCTTGATCCAAAAAACTTTCTTGGCATCATTGCTCCGGTAGGTACTGAAGAAGAATTACCTACTATTCGATAAAAAAATTTCTGAAATTTACTCTGTCATTAAAAGAGTGCCTATCGCCTCACCCTCATAGAGCCGAGTTAATACATTTGGTTCGCGACCAGATGCAATCACAGTGCTTGCACCGGTCTTAACCGCAGTCTTTGCTGCCAAAACTTTCGTTAACATACCGCCTTTACCTAATGCACTACCGGTACCGCCCGCCATTACTTCAAGAGCAGGATCGCCTGCCCTGGCATGATGAACCAAAGTTGCAGATTTATCTTTACGGGGATCAGCAGTATATAGACCGCCCTGATCTGTCAGAATGACTAGGGCATCTGCACTAACTAAATTCACAACGAGCGCAGCTAGACTATCGTTATCACCAAATTTAATTTCGTCGGTTACGACCGTATCGTTTTCATTAATAATTGGAACAACTCCTAAAGCTAATAATGTTTGTAAGGTAGCTTTAGCATTTGCATTTCTCTCCTCGTTTGCCAAATCAGCGTTGGTCAATAAGATTTGTGCAGTATGAACACCAAACTTAGCAAAACAAGTTTCATAAACCTGAACCAAACCCATTTGTCCAACAGCGGCAGCTGCCTGAAGTTGATGAATTTCTTGTGGACGCTTACTCCAAGCCAAACGTTGCATTCCCTCCGCAATGGCGCCAGAGCTGACCATTAATACTTCACAACCTTTTTTCAACAATGTTGTAACTTGTTCAGCCCACATGGCAATGGCAGCCCGATCAAGACCCTCACCATTATTAGTAACCAAGGTTGATCCAACCTTCACAACAATTCGCTTTGCCCCGGAAATATTTTTATTCATCATGGTTGCAAACTCATTAATAAACTATTTATCTAAAAAACGAGGATCGATCGCGCGCTCCTCTGCTAAGTCACGATCTTTACGCTGCTGATCTAAATAATCTTGAATGGCATAACATAAACGATCGCAGCCCTCGCCTGTCAACGCTGAAATCTCAAAAACGGGTCCATTCCATTTCAGGCGTTTTACAAAACTAGAAATTACCTTTTTTCGTTCATTTGCAGGCAACATATCCACTTTATTTAAAACCAACCAACGCGGTTTCTGATACAAATCTTCATCATATTTTTGAAGCTCTTTAATAATGGCCTTAGCATCCGCGACAACATCAACCGCCTCATCAAAGGGTGCAATATCTACTAGATGAAGCAAAACGCCTGTTCGCTGGAGGTGTCTAAGAAATCGATGCCCTAAGCCTGCCCCCTCGGCGGCACCCTCAATAAGCCCTGGGATATCTGCGATCACAAAACTACGTTCATCGCCCACTCGAACTACGCCTAAATTTGGATGCAGGGTTGTGAAGGGGTAATCGGCAATCTTGGGTCTTGCATTTGATACTGCAGTAATAAAAGTAGACTTTCCCGCATTAGGCATACCTAACAAACCAACATCAGCTAAAACCTTTAATTCAAGCTTTAATTTGCGCCGCTCACCCGGTTTGCCGTTTGTTTTTTGCCTAGGAGCCCGGTTGGTACTGCTTTTGAAATGAATATTTCCCCATCCCCCAACTCCGCCCTGAGCTAAGCAAATTCGCTCGCCATGTCGAGTTAAATCTGCAATGATTTCATTGGTATCGAAATCAGAAATAATAGTGCCAACTGGCATCCGAAGTTCAATATCATCCCCCGCTCGACCGTAACAATCGGATCCGCGCCCGGGTTCGCCATTTTTAGCTGTATGTGTCTTCGAGTATCGATAATCAATTAAGGTATTGATATTTCGATCAGCAACCGCATAGACACTTCCACCTCGACCACCGTCACCACCATCGGGACCACCAAATTCGATGAACTTCTCACGACGCATAGAGGCACTTCCGGCCCCGCCGTTGCCTGCGATTACTTCAATTTTTGCTTCGTCTATGAATTTCATCAATAAAAAAGGCCTCGCATATTGCGAGGCCTGTTCCTGTCGATTCGCTTAGTTTAAGAAATCTCGGTCAGGCCCGTTTAGGAACGAGGCAATACTGAGACTTGTGCCTTTTTCATAGCACCTTTAACGTCAAACTGAACTTGACCATCAACTAATGCAAACAAAGTATGGTCTTTGCCCATGCCGACATTAACGCCGGGATGAACTTTTGTACCACGTTGACGAACGATAATGCCACCAGCATTAATCGCTTGGCCGCCATAAACCTTAACGCCTAGGCGTTTTGATTCTGAATCACGGCCGTTGCGTGTTGAGCCGCCGCCTTTTTTCTGTGCCATATTCTTCTCCTAATTCAGGCCTTGATCGACTTAATCAAAATCTCGGTGAAATTTTGACGATGGCCTTGATGCTTTTGATAATGCTTACGACGACGCATCTTAAAGATTTTCACTTTATCGTGGCGCCCCTGGGAGACAACAGTAGCCATCACAGCGGCACCATTTACCAAGGGATCGCCCACTTTTAAGGACGCACCCTCGCCAACGGCGAGGACTTGGTCAAGAGTAATATCGCTGCCGATGTCCGCCGGTATCTGTTCTATTTTCAATTTTTCGCCAGCGGAAACTTTATACTGTTTGCCACCGGTTTTTATGACCGCGTACATGGTTAAACCTCTCAAAAAAATACTGCATGGAAGACTTCAATCGGTTCTTTTTCAGAAATTCTTCCTTTCAAGTCTGATACTTAGAGAAAATCTGATACTTTGAGCCGAGCCAAGTATTATATCTTGGATGAATAACACTGTCAAAAACAAGCACTTAGGCCAGATTCTGGCCCCGATTAGCCCTGATTTACAGGCTTTGGATGAGGTCATTCGCAGACGCCTAGCCTCTGAGGTTGTGCTCATTGACCAGATTTCCTCCTACATCATTCAGTCAGGGGGTAAACGAGTCCGTCCCGCCCTTTTGCTTCTCATTGCCAAAGCTCTAGCAAATGGCAAGGAAATCCCTCATGCACTAGAACTCGCTGCAGTGGTGGAATTTATTCATACCGCAACCCTCTTGCACGATGATGTCGTCGATGAGTCAACCATGCGTCGTGGCAAGGTCACAGCAAATGCCGCTTTTGGAAATGCGGCTAGCGTTCTAGTGGGTGATTTTTTATATTCCCGTGCTTTTCAGATGATGGTCGCACCAAACGATATTCGTGTAATGCAAATCCTATCGAATGCCACAAACACGATTGCCGAAGGAGAAGTTTTACAACTCTTAAATATGAATGACCCCGAAGTAGATGAATCGAGCTACTTGCAAGTAATTCGTTACAAAACGGCAAAACTTTTTGAGGCATCCGCTGAGCTTGGGGCACTCCTTGCCCAGGCAAGCGACATTGAGCGTGAACTATCCGCTGCATTTGGAAGACATATTGGTACTGCATTTCAGTTAATGGATGATCTCCTGGATTACACAGCAAATCCAGATGAAATGGGAAAAAATGTTGGTGATGATTTGCGCGAAGGCAAACCAACCCTACCTCTAATTTATTTGATGGAGAAGGGTAACACTGAGCAAAAATTATTGGCTAGAGAAGCTATTGCACAAAACGATGATCTGCCAGAGGATGTCTTTGATCAAATCCTTAAGAGTATTCAAAATTCCGGGGCTCTTGAATATACACAAGAAGCTGCTCGACGCGAAGTCAATTTTGCCCTAAATGCTATTAAAGATTTTCCCCAAAATGATGCGACTGAAGCACTTCGCACCCTTTGCGAATACTCTTTAATTCGTCAGGGATAAAATAGTTTTAATCGGAATGTAGCGCAGTCTGGTAGCGCACCTCGTTCGGGACGAGGGGGTCGGAGGTTCGAATCCTCTCATTCCGACCACTATCGACCCACAGTTGTTAACCGAATTTCCCGAGCGGCCACTCTTGAAGCTTCGGCTTCTATCTTGAGTTTTTCAATCTCATCCTTTGATAATTGATCGATATTCATATAGTCAAGCTTCCAAAGCGGGCTAGCACTCCAACGAAGATTGCTTTGTATCGTCGTTCGAGGACCTGGAGCATTCTCCAACAGCTTAAGAGAGAGTTCAAAAATACTTGCTTGAGAGTTCTCATCATGTGGTCGCGCTGCGGCGTTACCCAACGGAAAATCGTTAAATAGGAATCGTGGTACCCCACAATATTCAACGATATCTTTTGCAGCACCAATAATCACCGTTGGAATATTTGCATTCTCAAGATACCTAGCCAAAAGAGAAATGCTTTGATGACAAATTGGGCAATTGGGTATCAAAAGGACTGCATCAACATGATCTACCCGACACATTTCTAAGATAAGTGGGGCGTCAATCTCCACAGTATGTCTTTGACTTCGATTGGTTGGTAGGCCATAAAACCGACTTGCCAATCTAGCAATTCGTTTTGATTCCACCGATTTACGAGCAGCACCGATAGGAAACCAACATGCCATATCAACCATATCTGCATGTTTACGATCAATGCCAACGTGTGCAATTCTCAAGTCCGGATCAATAGAGGTCGGTAGAGCGTATGGCTCATAAAACTTGGCAAAAGAGTTGTAAGGCGACCCCTGTCCTTGATCACCCTTTGCGGGGTCATATGGAACTGCAGTGGTGATCAAACCTAAAGTCATTTGATGCAATGGCTTTTGTAAATAACTAAACGGGACATCAATGAAGTGGGCCCAAGTATATGGATTGTCGTAACCCAATGCTAAATAATATGAACGAGTTCGCTCGATATACGAAATAGGCCTGTCATATTCGGGGGCAAAATTTAGTTCCATCGTTTTTCTTCGATCATCCCAGTACTTGTTAAGATCATGGTAATTGAAAATTAAAGGAGAGGTGCAATGACAAAATGGTTACGCTACACCTATCAAGGTAAGTCAGGCTTTGGGCAACTCACAGGTGACCAAATTGAAGTCTTTTCAGGCGATCTTTTTAACAATCCCCAATCAACCTACTTTCATCTGAAACTCAATGATGTAGAGATTGATATCCCATGCGTGCCAAGTAAATTTATCGCCTTAGTCGATAACTTTTATGCACTGGTTACCAAACTCGAACATACAGTTCCTGAAGAACCACTTTATTTTCTGAAGGCAAGCAATTCTTATTTGGCAGCGGGACAAACAATTCGTGTACCTCAGTCTTATTCTGGAAAAGTAATTTATGAGGGGGAGCTAGGAATCGTTATTGGTCAAACCTGCCAAGGAGTTAGTGAATCTGACGCTAATCAATACATTTTTGGATACACCTGCGTTAATGACGTTACTGCCGTTGAGATATTGAACCGTAATCCAGGGTATGCGCAGTGGACTCGTTCTAAAAGCTTCGATACCTTTGGAGTCTTTGGACCAACAATTACCACGGATATAGACCCAATGGCTTTATCGATCAAAACGATCCTTAACGACCAGGAACGTCAGAACTACCCAATCAGCGACATTATCTTTAGCCCAGCTAAGTTAGTTAGTCTCATTTCGCAAGATATGACGCTGAATCCTGGCGACATCATTGCCTGTGGAACATCAATTGGGGTCGGCTCGATGAAACCAGGAAGTCAGGTCAGCGTGGTAATCGATGGGGTCGGCAGACTCGATAATCGCTTTGAATAATTAGTAGCCTGCAGCAATTGGAAGAACGAGATTGCCTTTGGCATCTTGAACATTCTGGTCTAAATACTTTGTCAATGCATAAACGGTATTTAAGCAAGGCGTTGGTGTACCAGTAATTTCTCCGAGCTCAATCACCGATCCCAACAAGGCATCAATTTCTAGAGATCTTCCAGCCTCCAAGTCTTGCAACATGGATGTTTTGTGTTTACCAACCTTCTCAGCACCAGCGATACGTCGTTCAATGTCAACCCTGAAGGTGATATCCAACTTCTCAGCGATTGCCTGAGCCTCTGCCATCATGTTGCGCGCCAACTCTTTGGTTAATGGATAACGACAGATGCCTTCTAAGGTCCCATGCGTTAAAGCGCTAATGGGATTAAATGTAAGGTTTCCCCACAGCTTTAACCAAATTTCGGCACGAATATCGTCCAAGATGGGGGATTTAAAACCAGCAGCTCCCATCACATCAGAAACCTTTTGGATTCGATCGGTTGTTTTTCCATCAAGCTCGCCAAGGGGGAAGCGCACTCCCTCGACATGGCGGATAACACCTGGACCCTGGGTAATCGTAGCCGGATAAACTACGCAACCAATAATATTGTCAGGATTAATGGCGCGCATCACAACGCCACCCGGGTCAACCGTATCAACTGGATGATCTTTGTATTTGCTCTTCAGTTTTTGGAAATACCACCAAGGAATACCGTTTTGCATTGGAATCAAAATAGTATCGGACCCCAATGCAGATACGAGATCATCGATGACAGGCTCCACCTGATGAGCTTTAACAGCCAAAATAATCACATCTTGTTTTGGTAATCCACGTAGATTTTCAACCGCCTTGACTTTGGCGACGATTGGTTCAGGATGTTCATCGCTAATTAAAGCTAGTCCCCGCTCTTCAATTGCCCGAAGTGTCGCTCCTCGTGCCATCACGGTAACTTCATTACCCGAGTTTGCCAACATTACGGCAAGGTAGCCACCGATGGCTCCTCCGCCACCAATTACGCAGATTTTCATAAACGCCCCAAATTTAAATAGATTTCTAACAATACTACGATATTTCTTTTGGCAAATATTTTTTAGTCACTTTCACGAAGTCCAGGATTTTTAGTCCAATAGAGATTTGTTTCATACGCAGTTCAACCGCACCAGTCTTCTATAAGACTAAATTTTATGAATCGTTTTTGAATTTTTAATAAGCTCAAAGAGGTGTAATGTTTTGTTTTTAAAGAATCTTGGCGTGGGCCAAGAATTAGTCTTTCAAGCATAATCCCCACCTATAATCAGTGGTCTTTGGTAAAAATAGGTTGGGCAGTTTCAATTTCTGCCCTGGATTTAAATAACTATATGGTCGGGAAAGGAGACTCGATGCTACTTTGGTTGGTCATCGCCTATCTCTTAATTTCAATCGCCATAGGGCTTTACGGCGCCAGCAAGGTTCACACTGCCAAAGACTATATCACCGCTGGTCGGAACCTTCCTATGATTTTTGTTTTGGCAATGGTATTTGCCACATGGTTTGGAGCAGAAACTGTTCTTGGTATATCAGCAACATTTTTAGAGCAAGGATTTAGAGGTCTAATTTCAGATCCTCTTGGCGCCTCTATCTGTCTCATTCTATTTGGGTTAATTTTTGCACGACCCTTATACCGAATGAATCTAATCACTCTTGGTGACTATTTTCGGGTTAGATACAACCATCAAACTGAACTACTTCTCTCGATTTGCATCATTGTTTCTTATTTAGGATGGGTATCTGCACAAATTACAGCGCTTGGTCTTACATTTAATGTTCTGTCAAATGATTTAATTTCAACAAATCAAGGAATGTTAATCGGTTCAGCAGTCGTTTTAATTTACACCCTATTCGGCGGAATGTGGTCGGTTGCTCTTACCACTCTCGTGCAAATGACCGTCATCGTTATTGGTCTTTTAATTGTTGCAAATAATGCTGCCGATCAAGCGGGTGGTGTTACCCTAGTAATTGCAAAAGCAAGTGCAGAAGGTAAATTAGATTTTTTACCGACCCTCGATCTCATTGACCTATTCAGTTGGTTTGCAGCCTTACTAACGATTGCACTAGGATCAATTCCACAGCAAGATGTTTTCCAGCGCGTTAATGCTGCTAAAAATGAATCGGTTGCTATTTGGGGAACAACTCTGGGGGGCATTGCTTACTTCTTTTTTGCAAGCGTTCCACTTTTCTTAGCCTACACCGCAAAAATTATAGATCCACAAATGGTTGAAAAATTCTTAACAACTGATTCACAAATGATTTTGCCAACCCTGATTCTTAATCATATGCCCTTTTTTATTCAGGTTATTTTCTTTGGTGCGCTAATATCAGTCATTATGAGTACTGCTTCAGGTACTTTGCTTGCTCCATCGGTTACCTTCACTGAAAATATCCTTAAAAGTGTTTACAAAAATATGTCGGATAAGCAATTCTTATGGGCAACACGCATAACAGTTTTTGTATTTGCCAGTATTGTTACTCTTTATGCAATCGTAACCGACGCAAAGATTCATTCAATGGTTGAAAATGCCTATCGAATTACCCTTGCCGGAGCTTTTGTTCCTCTTGTTGCTGGCTTATTTTGGAAAAAAGCAAATAATCTTGGTGCCCTACTATCAATAATTTTTGGCTTATCTGTTTGGATTCTGCTTGAAATTCTTGGTATCGAGGAGCCCGTAGAGCCTCAACTCATTGGTTTATTGGCCAGCGCCTTTGGAATGATTTTGGGTTCGAGAATTTCTCCAAACTCAATTGAAAATAAAAATAAATAATTTTTGCTCTCGCTTCAATCTAAATATTTTTATTACTGAATAGAATGTATTCGCTAAATGATGACGAACTCTATCAACGCACTATTTTAGAGTCGGTTTCTAGAACGTTCGCCCTAACAATCCCACTATTGCCGTCTGAGCTTGAAAAAGTAGTTGGCAATACTTATTTGCTATGTCGGATTGTTGATACGATCGAGGACGCATCATGCATTGATGCTGTTGAAAAACAAAAATTATCAAAGTTATTTATTGAAACAGTTTTAGGCAATGTAGATTCTCATGAGTTTGTGAAAGCGTGTGAGTTTGCATTAACAAATCACAGCAATAATGACGAGAAGGATCTCATTCGAAATATTCCAAAAGTTTTACGCGTTCTAAATAGCTGTAATGAAGACCAACGGAAAGCGGTAGCGCGCTGTATTGAAATCATGGCTGATGGAATGTCTTACTTTCATATTCGACAAAACCCAAATGGCTTAAAAAATTTAGCTGAATTTGACAAATATTGTTATGTTGTCGCAGGGGTTGTGGGAGAGATGCTAACAACCCTATTTAGCCTTCACTCTCCAAGTTTTGCCCAAAATATCAAGGGCAAAGAGTACTTAGCAGTTTCATTTGGTCAAGCTTTGCAAATGACAAATATCTTGAAAGATTCTCCCGACGATCAAAATCGAGGCGTATGCTGGAAACCAAGTAGCGTAAGTGAAACTGATTTACTGGTGATCGCCTATCAAAAGTTAGAAGACTCACTTGAATACATTTGCTGCATACCAAAATCCGAATCAGGAATCCGTCGGTTTTGTTTTTTAGCCTTTGGACTTGCAGTATTAACACTTAAAAAAATAGCACTACAAAGACAATCAAATGGTGTGGGTGAGGTGAAGCTGAATAGGGGTCAGGTTAGTCGTTTCTATTTATTGACTAAGTATGCCGTTCGAAGTGATTTTCTGATGAATGTTTTCTTTAAAACCCAAGCGAGAATACTAAAAGCCTGAAGTGAGCCCTTCGTGTCTCAATAACCACGACTTAATCTCAAGCTCCCACCCACTTGATTTGCCCATAAAGCCCCCGGTTCCATGTTTAGCCAAAACACGATGGCAAGGTATTACCAAGGGATAATTATTTGCCCCACATGCGCCTCCAACGGCTCTTGCACCACTTTTAATTGCTTTTGCCAATTCTCCATAAGTGATAGTGGTACCTACCGGTATTGATAGGATTGCAGTCCAAACCTTATTCTGAAAATTGCTGCCAAAAGGTTTCAGAGGAAGATTAAATTCAAAGTTTGGATTTACAAAATAAGCATCCATTTGCTCAACAGCCCTTTTGACTAATTGGTTTTTTGGTTGAACCTTTTTTTCATCTTTAGGCAGATAGCGAATTTGTGAAATTGTCAAAGTTCCGTCTACCATTTCTGAAAAAATGCCAAGCTTGCCAAATGGGGCGCTTATGACGGAGTAGTCTGAATGCCTAGGCATTAAGGGGTCTTTATTAAGTTGCATGATTGTCATCTTAATATGACATCAAAAGCTATTTTTACTGATAGTTAAAACAAGCAGTATTTGCTATATTGCTTATCTGTACGTTTTCTGAAAGTCTGAATGGATTCATTTTTTGATTCGTGGCCATTATGGGCACAAGCTGCTCTGGTCATTTTCTTACTAGCGTTATCCGGCTTTTTTTCAATGGCTGAAACCAGTATGGTTGCTAGCAATCGTCATCGATTGAGGGCGATGGCAAATAGCGGTCATGCAGGAGCGGCAATTACCCAAAAACTTCTTAAGCGCGTTGACACGCTTCTGTCTGTTTTGTTGATTCTCAATAACCTGATTAATACCATTTTGCCGATTCTGGTAACGGGTATCGCTCTTCATTTATTTGGAACCAACGGTTTAGTTCTCTCGATTGCCACCCTAACAATTGCTTTTTTGATCATTATTTTTAGTGAAATAACTCCTAAAGTCATTGGTGCCGCTTTTGCCGAAAAAATATCGGCCAATATTGGTTGGTTCATTTACCCCCTAACCATTGTTTTAAAACCACTTCTATGGCTCGTAAACTCCTTTGTTTCCGGGCTCATGGGTTTAATGGGTCTCAGTCGCAAAGAGGGGCAACTCCAGACTTTAAATTCAGAGGAGCTAAGAAGTTTAGTCCTTGAATCAAGCCATTTCATTTCAAATCAGCATCGCAATATTTTGCTGAATCTATTTAACCTAGAAAATATTGCCGTTGATGATGTCATGACTCCACGGGCAAAGATGGAAATTTTGGATTTATCGCGACCAATCGATGAGGTGATTCAACAACTAGAGACGTGCTATCACAATAAACTACCAGTTTGTGAAGGCGATCCAGAAAAAATTATTGGCATTCTTTCGGTTAAAAAAGCGCTCTCCTTGCTGGGAAATCAAGAACTAACCCATTCTGATTTTAGGGATCTCTTGAGTGAACCTTACTTTATCCCAGAGGGAACCCCTGTCATGCAACAAATGCGGTTCTTTCAAGAAAACCGACAACGCTTAAGTTTGGTGGTTGATGAATATGGAAGCGTTCAGGGCTTACTCACTTTTGAAGATATTGTTGAAGAGCTGATCGGTGAGTTCACAACCTCATTCCCAGGAATCATGAATCAAGATCAGTGGGCTGAAGATGCTACCTATCTGGCTAATGGCAGCTCTAACTTGCGCGATCTCAATCGTTTGCTGGGAATCAATCTTCCAATCGATGGTCCGCGCACTTTAAATGGTCTTATTTTAGAAGAGCTGCAAGAAATTCCTGATCATGATCTTAGCGTCCGAGTGGGTGGCATCGTCATGGAAATTATTCAATTTGATGATCAGGGCATTAAAACCGTCAAGCTGCATAAACCCGAACTGAATCTGGGTTCTGATTTACCTTGACATCTCTTCGCTCCAATCAAAATAGCCCTACATTTACCCCGCATCTCGAAACTGACCAATACATCATTCGCTTGTGGGATGAAATTTCTTGGGCTGCCGTTCAAGAAAATGCTAGCGATATTCATATTGAGGCTCAAGACCATTGCTGTGTAATCCGCTTTAGGGTTCGTGGTGATCTTTACCTATTCAAAAAATACCCCAAAATTGATCATTCACGCTTAATTGCACGAATCAAAATACTGGCAAAGCTTGATATTGCTGAACAACGTCTTCCTCAAGATGGTCGTCTAATCATTCAACATCACAACCCGAGTTCAATTCAAATTGACTGTCGAGTCTCATCGATACCAACCTTATATGGCGAAAAAATTGTGATTCGTCTTTTGAATACAAGTACTGAGGAGCTAAATATTGACCAAATCGGTTTTACTGATTTTCAAATCAAAACTGTCAAAGAATCCCTTCAACGAAAAAGTGGCTTAATTCTAGTGTGCGGTCCAACCGGCAGTGGAAAAACGCGAACGCTTTATAGCTTTCTTCAATTTTTAAATCAACCGCATTTAAATTTATGCAGCATTGAAGACCCAATTGAAATTCGCATGAAAGGGGTTAATCAAGTTGCCTATCATCCTAAAGCAGGACTAAATTTTGGACTCATCATTCGAGCGCTTCTTCGTCAAGATCCTGATGTCATGTTAATTGGCGAAATTCGAGATCACGATACGGCTGCACTAGCAATCACAGCTGCACAAACAGGGCATTTAGTCCTTAGTACTATCCATACTCGAAATGCAATTTCATGCATTGAGCGGTTAAGAAATTTAGGCATCGAATCTCACTCGATCGCAGAGAGTATTTTATTTATTAGCTCTCAGCGTCTTGTAAAAGACATTCGGGATTTAGAAAGGCCGAAGCGAGTTGCAATCCACGAAGTTTTGGTGTTTAGCCAAATATTGAGGTCTGCGATCCAAAAAAATCTTGGATTTGATGAACTTGAATTAATTTCAAAAAAAGATGGTTTTGTTTCAATGCAGGAGAGCGCTCAATTACTCGTTGATGCCTACGCTATCGATGATGAATCGATCAAATACGAGATATCGTAATGATGTATAAGAAATTAAATCGGCGTGATCAAATGAATTTTTTTAATCACCTATCGAGTCTTTTAAATGCGGGTCTACCTTTATTAAATTCACTGCTGGTGATTCATCAAAACTGTGCGCATAATCAAAAAACACATGTCGTAAAAATTATTTCGGATCTTAATAATGGTATATCGTTTGCGAGTAGTCTTTTAAAGCAAGGTGGATTCAGTGCAATTTGCATAGGACTTATTTCTATCGGTGAAAAAACAGGGATGCTTGAAGATTCGCTCAATCTTATCAATCAGCAACTTAAAAATGAAGAAGCTCTGCGAAGACAAATGAAGCAAGCTTTGACTTATCCTTTTATTACCCTATCAAGTGCGGTACTGATCATCATTGCTATGCTGATCTGGGTGATACCAAACTTTGAAGAAATTTTTATGAACTTCAATGCTGAACTGCCCACCGCGACACAACTGATGCTCGATATTTCTCGTTTTATTGGGGATCATTTTATGTATATCGCTAGCTTGATATTTGCATTTGTAGTATTTACTGTGATCGCTTGGATCGGCTCGACCACTTTTCAGAAATGGTGTGATTACCAATTATTTCGTCTTCCTTTTTTCGGGAATATATTGCGATTGTCTGCACAAATTTCATGGTGCCAAAATTTATCCCATCTTTTGCAATCCGGTCTAAGCATTTTGGAAGCCCTACGGATTACTGCACAATCATCCAATCACTGGCTGGCACATGATCTAACTGCAAAACTTTTTAAACAACTTTCTTTAGGTCTTGATTTTGGTGAGGGGGTTAAACGTTGCGATCCTCATCATCGGTTTTTTGATGCTGAAACAGTTCAGTTACTGAGTATTGGGTCAAAAACGGGATCGTTGAGCAGCATGCTTTTGAGTCGCTCACAATCTCTGGAAAATCAGCTTCAGCATAAACTAGCGATACTTGGTCAAAGCCTTGAGCCATTCTTAATCATTTTTTTAGGTCTTTTGGTTGGCGGTTTGCTAATGTCTCTGTATTTACCAATATTTTCCCTTGGGAGAATCATTTGATCTGGCTTGATAGTGCTATGCGTTTTACTTTAATTGCTTTACTTCTTTATTTGGCCTACATTGATCTGCGGTCTTTTTTAATTCCTAATCGCTTTACATATCCAATTATTGCAATCGGTCTAATTTTTAATTCTCTAAGCCCATTCCCTTTGACTGATATGTATTCAGCATGGATGGGTGCTCTTCTTGGCTTTGGTCTTCTATTTTTGGTTAACTGGCTCTATAAGCGTATCCGGCTGATTGACGGCTTGGGAATGGGAGATGCAAAACTTTTGTCGGGGCTAGGTGCATGGTTTGGTATAGAAGCTTGTATTTTTATATTGATGCTTGCCTCAATAATTGGTCTGATCGGTGGATTTCTTTGGCTTAAATACCAAAAACTACCCAAAAATCATCCTTTTCCATTTGGACCATTTCTTTCAATTGCTGGCATCATACAAATATTGTGGTCGAGTCCCTTATTTCACTTCGCGATTTAAAAGGAAAAACTCCTTTTCTAGGAGTCACTGGCGGCATTGGCTCCGGCAAATCGAGCGTTGCTGAGATGCTTTCAAAATCTGGGGCATGGATTGTTGACACAGACCTTATTGCTCATCAAATTACATCTCCGAACGGAATAGCAATCGAGGCTATCAGCAAGACTTTTGGTAATGAATTTATTAATCCGGACAAGTCTCTTAACCGAATCAAAATGCGGGAACTGGTATTTAAGGATTCATTAGCTAAAAGAAGGCTAGAGGCCATTACACATCCTCTGATTCGTGAAAAAACGATTGAAGAAGCCCAAAAAGGCTTATTAAGCAAAGTACCCTACCTCGTTTTTGTTGTTCCGTTATTAATAGAATCAGGAACATGGGCTGAGTATCTTGATCATATCGCCGTGGTTGACTGCGATGAGGAGTTACAAATCAAGCGGGTCATGGAACGCAGCAAACTAAATCGCGAAGACGTGATAAGCATTATGGCTAACCAGGCAAAACGAGGGGATCGACTCAAAATTGCCGATACAGTCATAAATAATAGTGGTGACCTGGCTGATCTTGAGCAGCAGGTTAAGAAGCTTCATCAAAAAATGCTGGATTTATAGTTTTTTTCTGATGGTCGGCATAAAATAGAAAACTGTGATTATTTACGAATATCCTTTTAATGAACTCGTGCGAAGCATGCTTCGCTTAGAGTACTTATTCGACCGGTTTAATCACTTTGCTCGTTCCGAGGATCCTGAACTTCACCATAATGCTTTAGTCACTCTTTTTGAATTGGGTGACATTAGTGCTAGAGGTGATATCAAGTCATTACTTTTGAAAGAACTAGAGCGTCAAAAATTTGTCCTGAATCAACTTAAGGGATCAAAAGAAGTTGATCATGAAAAACTGACTCATACCATTGGTGAGCTTGAGCATGCAGCAAGTCAAATCAATAACTCTGTAATTAAACCAAATGCCCTAATTGGTGAGAATGAGTGGTTAAATGCAATTCGAACTCGACTTCACACTCCAGGGGGAACGAGTCCAATTGATCTTCCCGGTTTTTATGCATGGCGTCATAGCCCTGCTTCCTCTCGTCGAGAGCTATTGCAAAAATTTATTTACCCAATGCTGCCTTGGCAAGAATCTTGCCACTTATTTCTAAGATTACTTCGTGAGTCTGGTGAAAGTAAAGAGGTTCTCGCTCATCAGGGCTCTTTTCAACAGGCCCCCTCTGGCAAGGTTTATCAGCTGATGCGCATAACGCTAGAAGACCCATCGATGTTTGCAGAAATTAGTGCGAATAAATATTTGGTCTCAATTCGATTGCTCAAGTGTGAACAAGATTTAAAACCGACTCTGATCAATCAGGATATTCCTTTCAAACTAACCCTTTGCCATTTTTAGCTAATTGTATTGACTCCAGCCTGATTAAGGTAAGCTCGAAGTTTGTCGATCATTGGCCAAGCTGCCGGTAGTACTGGCGAAACAGATAAATCTTTTTTGAATAAATCCTGCCAAGACAGTTCTTGATTTTCTAGACCACTTGGCTCTCCATCCCATGAATGAACGATGCAAACGTGAAGTCGTACGTATGCATGAGGATAATCATGCTCTAAGATCATCAGAGGTTGGTTTAAATTGCCAGAACAAGAAATTTTTATACCTAATTCCTCTTTCAGCTCCCGAGCTAAGGCTTCCATAAGAGATTCATTCGGCTCAATTTTTCCTCCAGGGAATTCCCAATAACCCGCAAATGGTTTGCCTTGTGGTCGCTTGCCCATCAACACGTATTGACGATCTTTAATGAGCACTCCCACAGCAACCTGAACGATCGGTCGCGCTTGAGTTGTCATGGTTAAGGCCTATTTTTTGACGGATTGGGATCCGGCCCAATGTTTTGCAAACTGCCAGGCAACCCTTCCTGAGCGGGATCCTCGCTCAAGTGCCCAGACCAATGCTTCCGGCCGAGCCTTCTCGATCTCTTTTTCTGTGATGCCGAAATGAGTTAGCCAGTGGGAAACAATCGCCAAATATTCTTCCTGACGCGGGGGATAAAAAGACAACCATAAACCAAAACGCTCAGATAATGAGATTTTTTCTTCAACGACCTCTCCGGGATGAATCTCGCCATCATCCGTATGTACGTACGACTCATTATCTTTCATGTATTCAGGTAAAAGGTGGCGCCGATTCGAAGTGGCATAGATCAAAATATTCTCAACCTGTGCTGAAATTGAGCCATCCAGTGCAGATTTCATTGCTTTATATCCCGACTCACCATCCTCGAATGAAAGATCGTCACAAAAAACAATAAAACGTTCGGGTCGAGTGGCTAAGATCTCAGTTATATCAGGTAAGTCAGCTAAGTAATCTTTATCCACCTCTACTAAACGTAAGCCCTGAGACGAAAACTGATTTAAACAAGCCTTAATAAGGGACGATTTGCCTGTACCACGCGCCCCCGTTAACAGAATATTATTCGCCGGCTTCTTGTCGACAAAATGCTTTGTATTCTCTAGGATAGCGTCGCGTTGTCGATCAATGTGTTTTAAATCATCAAATGAAATCGTTGATAAATGTTTCACGGGTTTCAAAAACCCAATGCTGCCAAAAATACTATCTCGTCGTTGCCAACGAAATGCCTTAGCCATCTTCCAATCCTCGTCAGTCAGAGGTTTGGGCAGAAAAGTTTCAAGATGATCTAAGAGGCGATCTAATTTATTGTTCATTAAGAGCGGTAATCAGCATTAATTGAAACATAATCATGAGAGAGGTCGCATGTCCAAATAGTCTGGGTCGCAGCACCTCTTCCTAGATCAACAGTAACAGTAATCTCAGCTTGCTTCATTACCGTTTGGCCCTGAGTCTCCTGATACTCTGGATTTCGACCACCATTTTTTACAACCCAAACATCATCTAACCACAACTGTACCTTGGAACTATCTAGGTCATCAATTCCGGCATATCCAACTGCCGCCAAAATCCGTCCTAAATTAGGATCACTTGCAAAAAAAGCCGTTTTAACAAGGGGTGAATGCGCAATTGCTTTAGCGACACGGCTGCATTCTTGGCTTGTTTTGCCGCCCTTCACTTCAATCGTAATAAATTTAGTAGCGCCTTCACCGTCACGCACAATCATTTGCGCTAGTTGTTGCGAAAGTGAAATTAACCCTTCTCTGAATTTTCCAAATAAAGGATCGTTGCGGCTCTGGATGTTGACGCTAGATTGGCCTGTAGCCATCACAACAAATGAGTCATTGGTAGAAGTGTCGCCATCGATCGTAATTGCATTAAATGATAAATCAGCTACTTCCCGAGTCAATTCTTGAAGTAAGACCTGGTTAATGTTTGCATCAGTACCAATAAAACCAAGCATCGTTGCCATATTTGGCTGAATCATTCCAGCACCTTTAGAGATGCCGGTTAAGTGAATGGGGGCAGCATCGGTCTGAATGGTGATCGATGCAGCTTTTGGCAAAGTATCGGTTGTCATGATCGCCTCTGCCGCAGAAAACCAGTCATCCTCTTTAAGTTTGGTAAAAGCTTGGGGAACGGCTGAAATTATCTTATCAACCGGCAATGGCTCCATGATGACCCCGGTTGAAAAAGGCATCACCTGCTCAGCGCTTATTCCACAGATCTTTGCAACAGCTTCACAGGTCTGAAATGCGCGACGCAATCCCTCCTCACCAGTACCCGCATTCGCATTTCCGGTATTAACGATTAATGCTTCGATTGGATTACCTTCTCTCAAATGCTGCTTACAAAGCTGTACAGGGGCAGCACAAAATCGATTTTGAGTAAAAACAGCAGCTACCGCTGAACCGGGAGCCAAACGAATCAACAAAACATCTTTGCGATTAGCTCGCTTAATGCCAGCCTCAGCAATACCCAATTGCAGACCAGAAATTGGTGTTAGTGTCTTAGGATCCGGATGGGGAAAATTAACTGCCATAAATGAATTAGAACGGCAAATACAAAATTAAGCAATTTTTCCGTGACAGTGCTTGTATTTTTTTCCACTGCCGCAATGGCAGGGATCATTACGTCCTATTTTGGGACCTTCGCGGATCGGAGCGGGGGTAATGGAATGCTCAACTTGCTCAACAGGAAGGGTATCACCGCTGCCTATTTCCTGATGCTTGTATTGCAAATCTTTGATCTGACTATCATCGCTAATTGTTTCGGTTGCCTGATCTAACTCAGATGCACTCTTAATCTGCACTGTAAATACTGTTTTAATGACATCATTCTTAATCACATCCAATAATTCAGCATAGAGCTCAAATGCCTCGCGACGATACTCTTGCTTAGGATCTTTTTGGGCATAACCGCGCAAATGAATACCTTGACGTAGGCGATCCAATGCAGCCAAATGCTCACGCCAGTGAGTATCTAGGCTATACAACATTACTGAACGCTCAAAGCTAGCAAATGATTCGCGACCTGTGAGCTCTTCTTTCGCTTTATAGTTTTTCTTAGCAGCTTCGATTACGCGAGAAATAATTTCATCTTCCTCAACGGTATCGGCATCAGCGATCCATTTCTGAAGATCAATCGTGATACCCCATTCACTGGCCAAAAGATTTTCCAAACCTGGAATATCCCACTGCTCTTCCATCGATTCCACTGGAACGTAGTTACGAACAATTGCTGTAAATACGTCATCGCATAAATTGGCAACCAAATCACCGATATCTTTGCTTTCAAGGATTTCATTGCGTAGGCGATAGGTTTCTTTACGTTGATCATTGGCAACATCGTCATACTCTAAAAGTTGCTTACGAATATCAAAATTTCGTCCTTCTACTTTGCGTTGTGCAGATTCAATTGATCGGGTTACCATTCCAGCCTCGATTGGCTCGCCTTCTGGCATCCGCAATCGATCCATTACGGATCGCAAACGATCCCCTGCAAAGATTCGTAAAAGTGGGTCATCTAGCGATAAATAGAAGCGGGATGAGCCCGGATCTCCTTGACGACCAGCGCGACCGCGTAACTGGTTATCAATACGACGGCTCTCGTGTCGCTCGGTTCCAATAATGTGTAATCCACCGGCGTTTACAACATTTTCATGCAAGGATTGCCATTCGTCTTTGAGCTTTTGGATTCGTTTACTTTTCTCGCTACTATCGAGGGACTCATCGGCCTCAATCAAAATCGATTGGCGCTCTACATTACCGCCTAAAACAATATCAGTTCCACGACCTGCCATATTTGTGGCTATCGTGATCATCTTTGGGCGACCAGCTTGCGCAATGATTTCTGCTTCACGCGCATGCTGCTTCGCATTTAAAACTTGATGGGCTAACTTTTCTTTATCTAGGAGTTTTGAAATCAGCTCAGAGTTCTCAATGGATGTGGTGCCTACCAGAACAGGTTGCCCGCGCTCATAACAATCTTTTATATCCTTGATAACAGCTGAGTAGCGCTCAGGGGATGTTTTATAAATTTGATCCTGACGATCTAAACGTTGACTCGGTCGATTCGGTGGAATCACCACCGTCTCTAAACCATAGATCTCTTTAAACTCGTATGCTTCAGTATCTGCGGTACCTGTCATACCGGCTAGCTTTTTGTACATCCGGAAATAATTTTGGAAGGTAATAGTGGCAAGTGTTTGATTCTCGTTCTGAATTCCTACTTTTTCTTTAGCTTCCACCGCTTGGTGAAGGCCATCCGACCAACGCCGTCCCTGCATTAAGCGACCCGTGAACTCGTCTACGATAATGACCTCACCGCCTTGAACAACATAGTGTTGATCGCGGTGATACAAAGAATGCGCTCTCAATGCAGCATATAAGTGATGCATCAAATTAATATTCTGAGGAGCGTATAAGGAATCGCCGTCTTTTAATAGGCCCATTTGCACCAAGATTTGCTCAGCCTTTTCGTGACCGCGCTCGGTGAGATAGACCTGATGGGATTTTTCATCAACCCAGTAATCTCCTGGTTTGATAACTCCGGTACCATCCGATTTTTCTTCCCCCACCTGACGATCGAGATGAGCTGGCAAGGCATTCATCTTGATATAAAGATCGGTATGATCTTCGGCCTGACCGGAAATAATCAATGGGGTTCGAGCTTCGTCGATCAGAATCGAATCGACCTCATCAACAATTGCATACGATAAGCCACGCTGAACGCGTTGTGCCACATCCTGAACCATGTTATCACGCAAATAATCAAACCCATATTCATTATTTGTGCCATACGTAATATCCGAGGCGTAGGCTTTTTGTTTAGCCTCATGGTCCATCTGAGATAAATTAATTCCGACACTCAACCCCAAAAAGTTATAAAGCTTCGACATCCACTCCGCATCGCGCTGTGCTAAGTAATCGTTAACGGTGACAACATGAACACCCTTACCTTGCAAAGCATTGAGGTAAACCGCTAATGTGGCCGTAAGGGTTTTACCCTCACCAGTACCCATTTCAGCAATCTTCCCTTGATGAAGGGCTAAAGCGCCCATGATCTGGACATCAAAATGACGCATTTTCATGACCCTAACGCTAGCCTCACGTACAACGGCAAATGCTTCAGCGGCGATATCGTCCAAGCTTTCGCCGGCAGCTATTCTGGATTTGAATTCGGCAGTTTTTGCTTGCAAGGCTGGGTCATCAAGAGCTTGTAAGCCAGGTTCTAGGGCATTTACCTTAGCAACGACCTTACGATATTGTTTTAAAAGTCGGTCATTGCTGCTGCCAACCAATGTTTTAATAAGACCAAGTACCATAGCAATTAGATAAAAATGTAACCATTGAGTTTATCACCCGCGAGCCTACTATTCATGGACAAGCCGCAAACTAAGTTTGCCAAACCCCTCGAAGATTGCCTATTTCAGGAAGAGGGCCTAAAAAAACTGGTAGAACAAGCAAAAAAACACCAAGAGCTGACTCTTGCCGTAAAAAAAGTACTGGCTAGACTTGGATTTCAGTCTGCTTGCCAAGCATTGGTGGTCGAGTGGAAGCTCGCAAATCCTAAAGAAATAGCACTCATCCCATTGAATGCAGCAATTGGCACTAAATTACAACAACTAAGGCCAAGTATTGCCAATGCCTTACATCAAGAAGGTTGGTCCATTAAAACAATACAAATTAAGATCAAACCCCAAGCGTCACGATCGATAGCGATACCCTCTGATCAACCCAAATTTACAAGCTCAGCTCAGGCTGCTTGGGAAAACCTTTATCAAAAACTTTCACCAGGATCTTCACTGCAGCAGACCGTTGGAAGACTACTCAAAAACAGAAAAATCAAACGTTGAATGTTTCTTCAGCAGCTTGCAGATATGCCGATGGGGCTTTACTTTTACTAAAGGTTTCGATCGAGAACGCTGAGGGATCTTCTAATAACTTGCGCAATAAGGCGTTGTTTAAAGCGTGGCCAGATTTTTCTGCAATGTAAGCCCCAACAATTGGATAGCCCGCTAAATAAAGATCGCCAATTGCATCTAAAATTTTGTGCCGCACGAATTCATCGTCATACCGCAATTCCTCGTTGTTCAAAATACGATGCTCATCCAGCACAATTGCGTTATCTAGACTACCTCCACGAGCTAAACCAATTTCTCTTAATGCCTCAACTTCATGGGCAAAACCAAATGTCCTGGCTCGTCCAATCTCGCTTCGATAAGCATGCTCAGCAAAATCGACAATAAATCGTTGGCCAGTTTTATCAACCGCCGGGTGTCTAAAATCAATCGTGAAATCAAGACGAAAACCAAAAAAAGGTTCTAATCGAGCTAGTTTGTTGCCATCCCTTACCTCAACTGGCTTTTGAATCACCATAAATTTTCGGGGCGCATCTTGTTCAATCATTCCTGCAGATTCAATCAGGAATAGGAAGGAAGCGGCGCTTCCATCCATGATTGGAACTTCCTCAGCATCAACCTCAATCAGTAAATTATCCAGACCCAAACCTGAACACGCTGATAGTAAGTGTTCAACAGTTGATACTTTTACCCCATTTTTTTGAATAACCGATGCTAATCGGGTATCACATACCGCAAGAGCATGAGCTGGTATTGGTTCGGAATTTGATAAATCAACCCGCACAAACTGAATACCAAAGTCAACCGGTGCAGGTTTAATCGTTAATGTTGATTTGCGACCAGAATGCAAGCCAATGCCGACCGTTTTGATCGGCTTTGCTAAAGTTTTTTGCTTTAACATTTGGCTTATTCAGTGGTTTAGTAAAGATCAAAGGTGCTTAAGCGTTGTCGCAGCATCACTCACTTCGAATTTGCCGGGTGCTTCAAGCGCCAGGTAGTTAACAACACCATTGTCAACAATCATCGCAAAACGTTGTGAACGAACTCCAAGGCCACGGGCTGTCAAATCAAACTCCATGCCTAATTTTTTGGTGAACTCGCCGCTGCCATCACCGAGCATGCGAACTTTTTTTCCAACTTTGAGATCTCTACCCCATGCACCCATGACAAAGGGATCATTAACTGAAACACACCAAACCTCATCAACGCCTTTTGCCTTCAAGGCATCAAACTGTTCAACGTAACCCGGAACGTGTTTGGCCGAGCATGTTGGAGTATATGCTCCTGGTAAAGCAAAGATTACGATCTTCTTACCAGCAGTTAACTTATCAACTTCAAACGAATTTGGTCCCAAAGAACAGCCTTCGCGCTCTTCATCAATAAATTCATAGAGGGTGGCATTGGGTAATTTTTGTCCTACAGCAATCATGTGATCTCCATATCAATAGTAGTTTGGGGAGCTAACGCAGACGCTGGATTCGTCGTCCGGAGGGGCGACTGCACTAGCAATCCTCGAAACTACTATTGTATGGTTTATTTACTAATCTGCTTGTTTCCTTAAAAAAGCGGGTATTTCATAATAATCAGCCCCTTTATCCAACATAGCTTTCGCTTGAGGCGAGCTATCTGCGCCAAGACTTGGGGGAATTGACTCACGAGAATTCCGGAAAACCTTTGGAACATCAAGCTGACCATAATCAACAGCAGGATTAGTCGGCATCGCTTGAGCTGAAGACATACCACTTGATGCCTGTGGCTCGTTTCGGCTCATGACTGCCGCAGGGCTCGATGGAGCAAATTCTCCAAGAGTCGTCATGCTGGGATTTGCATCATTTGTTCCAGTTGCTTGTCGCCAAATTAATTGTGGCTGATCTTTTTGTAAGCTCTGTGAACCATTAAGGCCCGTTGCAACTACGGTTACTCGAAGCGCATCACCCAAGCTATCGTCATAAACCGTTCCAAAAATAACGGTAGCATCTTCTGCTGCGTAACCACGAATGGCTGCCATAACCTCGCGAGTCTCCGATAGCTTCAAAGAACGGCTTGCCGTGATATTGACCAAGACACCACGCGCACCAGAGAGGTCAACACCCTCAAGCAGTGGCGAGGCGACTGCTGCTTCTGCTGCCAAGCGCGCACGATCCATTCCAGAAACGGTTGCAGTCCCCATCATTGCTTTACCCTGCTCGCTCATGACAGTTTTCACATCTTCAAAGTCAACGTTAATCAAACCTTGCTCATTGATGATTTCAGCAATACCAGAAACAGCGTTATGCAACACGTCATCAGCACAAGCAAATGCCTTATCAAACTCTGCATCCTCTCCCATAACCTCAAAGAGCTTTTCATTCAAAACCACAATTAATGAGTCAACGTGCTTCTCAAGCTCTTGGGCACCCATCTCTGCAACCTTGAGGCGTTTTACACCCTCAAAATCAAATGGCTTACTAATCACACCAACTGTAAGAATGCCCATTTCCTTAGCAACCTGAGCGACCACCGGAGCTGCGCCAGTGCCAGTGCCACCACCCATACCGGCAGTAATAAAAACCATGTGTGCGCCTTGCAAAGCATCTGCAATCCTGGAGCGGGCTTGCTCTGCAGCAGCTGCGCCAACTTCCGGCTTCGCTCCCGCGCCAAGACCGGTCTCACCCAGTTGCAAGTTGAAACCTGCTTGTGAGCGTTGCAATGCACCGGCGTCAGTATTCATGCAAATAAACTCGACACCATTTACATTGCGGCGAATCATATGCTGGACAGCATTACCGCCAGCCCCTCCGACACCAACCACCTTGATGATGGTTTTGCCAGCTGTTTCCTGTTCAATCATTTCAAACTCCATAACACCCTCCTTTTTAATAATCAGCTTTCCACCATGGATTGCTGATGACGACGACGAAAAACTAAAAATTTCCTGTAAACCATTCCTTCATTCGTGTTAATACACCCTGAAAACTTCCGCCTTGCACAGCACGACGTCCACGCATCATCTGCGCTTGACCTTCCATTAATAAACCGAGTCCTGTCGAGTAACGTGGGCTTCGTAGCACCTCGTGCAGATGCCCCTTGTATTCAGGCGTTCCAATCCGAGCTGGTTTTAGAAATACTTGCTCTGCAAGCTCAACCATCCCAGGCATCATGGATGTTCCGCCGGTTAAAACAACTCCAGATGAAACCATGTCTTCATAACCTGACTCACGAACAATATTTCTGACTAAAGTAAATAGCTCCTCAACACGCGGTTCGATGACTGCCGCAAGAGCTTGTTTGGACATTGGTCTAGGCTCTCGATCCCCAACCCCTGGGACATCGATCATGGCATTAGCATCAGCCATATCTTGTTTAGCAACTCCGTGATGAATTTTGAGATCCTCTGCCTCGATCGTCGGAGTCCTTAGTGCCATCGCAATATCATTCGTAATTTGATCACCGGCAATCGGAATCACAGCGGTATGACGAATGGAGCCTTGACTGTAAATTGCAATATCGGTAGTTCCACCACCAATATCAATTAAGACCACACCCAGCTCTTTTTCATCTTCTGTTAAAACTGCCAAACTTGAAGCAAGGGGCTGCAAAATGAGATCGTTCACTTCTAGACCACAACGTCGCACACATTTGACAATATTTTGTGCAGCGCTAACTGCACCCGTGACGATATGTACTTTGACCTCCAAACGAATACCGCTCATCCCGATTGGCTCTCGTACATCCTCTTGTCCGTCGATGATGAATTCCTGAATCAGAATGTGCAAAATTTGCTGGTCGGTCGGTATATTGATTGCTTTTGCAGTTTCTAGTACACGCTCTACGTCTCCTGCTACAACTTCTTTATCGCGAATGGCAACCATACCGCTTGAGTTAAAGCTTACGATGTGGTTACCAGCAATGCCGGTAAATACCTGGACGATACGTCTATCAGACATCAGTTCCGCCTCTTCTAGTGCTTTCTGAATCGACTGAACTGTTGCCTCAATATTGACAACAACGCCTTTTTTCAAACCTTTCGAGGACGTTTGGCCTAAGCCCAAGACATTGAACTGTCCTTCGGGACTCAGCTCCGCAACCAGAGCAACAACCTTGGAAGTTCCAATATCCAAACCAACCAATAAATCGCGGTTGTCTTTACTCATTTTGATTCCTTAATTCTCTTCATGATTCAAATTAGCTAGTTGATAAGGTTGGAAATGCTGAACTTTGATAGCGGGGAGGCTCTGTTTTAGCGGTGCCCCAACCACGTGGACTGCAAAGCCATTTGGATAGCGCAGGTCAACTGCATCGACTCGACTGGGCCATTTTTGTTGGACTTGGGGCCAGTACTGTAAAAGCTGAGCGACCCGTTGCTCTAAAACACCTTTTTCCTGCTCTTCCTCGCGACCAAATTCAATGCGCACACCATTACTTAATTTGATATGCCAGGCATATCGATCAGATAACACTAAAGACTTCACGTCCGCCTCCCAAGGCTTAAACCATGCGCTTGCTTTCTGGTAAAGCCGCAAAACCTCCTTACTCGATCCATCGGGTCCACTAAAGTCGATTAATACGGTGTTTTCATCAAGCTCGGCGACCGATCCCTCAAAGACTTCGCCATGGACATTCATCAATTTGTTTTGTTCTGGTTTGCCCCAAATCCCTAGAGGGTTTTGCTCCTCAATACTGACAATCAATCCGTTTGGCCAAGCGCGGCGCACACTGGCATGACGCACCCAAGGTAATGTCTCAAATGCTTCTTTGACATCTTGTAAGCGAACACTAAAAAAATTTCCCTGCACTTTGTCTAAAACCTGACTGCGAACTTTGGCAAGCTGAATGTGCTTCAAATCTTTTTCACTAGCAGATTCAATTTGTAAGTGTTTTAAATGAAAGACAGGTTGCTGACTGATCCATACCAAAACAGAAAGGAGAAGCGCTAAAACAAAAAATCGCATTAACCAGCGCGTTATCTCCTGCATACGATCCGGAAAATTCCAGATAGGCGCAGCCAGAACAGTCATTAAATTAGAGAAGCGCTCTGTCAATTTCATCAGCCTAAACCCCCGTGCTTCTGCGAGGAATTACCGAGCGTTTGACTCAAAATCCAAAGGACTAAATCTGCATAATCAACGCCTGCGGCTTTAGCAGCCATTGGCACTAATGAATGTGATGTCATTCCAGGGGACGTATTCATCTCTAATAAAAATGGTGTGTTTTGATTGGATGCATTTAGCATCACATCCACTCGACCCCACATTCGACAACCCAATGCTCGATATGCTTTTACAGCAAGCTCTTGAACCTGCGCTTCAATCGCCTTATCTAAGCCGGTTGGACACAAATACTTGGTTTCATCTGAAAAATACTTATGATGAAAGTCATATCCAGCCTCTGGGGGAACGATCTGAATGACTGGCAAAGCCTGTGCTGTTTTTCCCTCACCAACGATGGGGCAGGTAAGCTCTGGGCCAATAATGCATTGCTCAGCCAACACTCTTGAATCTAATTTAGCCGCCAAACGGTAAGCGGCCTCAAGTTCATCTCGATGGTTTACTTTGCTTAAACCCAAAGAGGAACCTTCATGTGCAGGCTTAATAATGATTGGTAAGCCGAGTTTTTGAACTAGGGTATCCCAGTTAGTCTGATCATGAATGACTTCGTACTGGGGTGTTGGTATATCGTTACTAGTCCAAACTTGCTTGGTCACCACCTTATCAATTGCTAAGGCTGAAGCAAGAACACCGCTGCCTGTGTATGGGATATTGAATAAATCCAAAAGACCTTGTATGGTTCCATCCTCACCATATCGACCATGAAGCGCTATGAATACACGGTCATATTTCTGATCAATAATTTGTGCAGGATTTTGTAAGCCAGGGTCAAAAGGATGAGCATCAACCCCCTTCTCTAATAAGGCCTTTAAAA